>ERZ761609.541-NODE-541-length-42997-cov-36.315309_pt1 | contig 42997 bp, 40 predicted proteins | sample MGYA00511163_ERZ761609 | MGnify/ENA primary metagenome ERZ761609 (study PRJEB28899, sample SAMN02445070) | bioreactor sludge metagenome | biome: EBPR sludge | place: Australia: Brisbane, Thorneside Wastewater Treatment Plant | collected 2011-12-16 ...
GGCTGCGCCGCCCGGCCGACGAAGGGGCCATTGCCGGTGCAGCGGTGGGCATCTGCGGCGCGTCAGCGGCGCTGGCGGTGGCGTCGGTGCTGCCGCCCTCCAAAGACAACGAACGCTTCACGCTGCTGACCGTCATGGGGGTCACGCTGCTGTCGACCACGGCCATGGTGGTGTACCCGCTGCTGGCCAAATGGACGGGGTTGACCCCGCAGCAGGCCGGGGTGTTTTTTGGCACGTCCATCCACGACGTGGCGCAAGTGGTGGCCGCCGGCACGCTGCTGAGCCAGGCGGGCGACGTGGCTGCGGCTGACAGCGCGGTTATCGTCAAACTGTTCAGGGTGATGCTGCTGATGCCCGTGGTGCTGGTGATCGCCCTGGTCTGGACCCGGCGGGTGCCCACCCGCACGGCTGAGGGCGCTGACAGCGACGCGCCCCCCGCCGACACCCCGCTGCTGCCGGGCTTCCTGGTTGCGTTCATCGTGCTGATGCTGGCCAACACCTCGGGCTGGGTGCCCCCGGACGTGTCGGCCCTGGGCAGCCAGTGGTCACGCCACCTGCTGGTGGTGGCCATTGCCGCCGTGGGCATCAAGACCCAACCGCAAGACCTGATGAAACTGGGCTGGGCACCCGTTGCCCTGCTGCTGGCCGAAACGGTGTGGATTGCTGCGCTGGCGCTGGTGGGCGCGTATGGGCTGTGAGTTCAACGAACGTCCAGCCGCGCCGCCAGTTCCCGCAAGCGCTCAATGCCAGGCTCCCGGCGTGGCCAGCCCAGAGTCGGGCCGTCGCCCTCGTAGCGCGGCAGCACGTGCATGTGAACATGGGGCACGGTCTGCCAGCCGGCGGGGCGGTTGCACTGCAGGACGGTCATGCCCTGCGGCTTGAACTCGGTTTCCACCGCGCGGGCCACTTTCCACGCGGCCCGCATCATGGCCGCCGCCGTGTCTTCGTCCATGTCCATCAGCGTTTCGTAAGGGTGCTTGCTCGCCACGATGACATGGCCATCGTTGACCTGCCCCGCATCCATGAAGGCGAACACGTGCTCGTCCTCGTACACTTTGGCGCAAGGCCATTCGCCACTCAGCAACTTTTCAAACACCGTAGGCATGGGCAGGTTCCTTTTCAAATACAGTAGCTACCGATCATTATCAGACAAGCGGTAGTGTGCACTTTTCATTCAAACACAACATGCCCACCGTCATTGGCATTGACCACATCTACCTTTCAGTGAGCGACATGGCGCGCTCGGAGGCGTTTTACGCCACCGTGCTCGGCCAGGTGCTGGGGTTTCGGCACAACCGGTTCACGCTGGGTGACGAGCCGCATGTGCAGTTCTACAACCGCCACTTTGGTTATGTGCTGCGCCCGGCCCGGGTGACCACCCGGCACGAGCCGTATTCGCCCGGGCTGCACCACTTCTGCTTCCGGGTCGACACCGTGGCCGACGTCACCACTGCCGCACAGGCGCTCCAGGCCGCTGGCATCGCCGCCACGGACGCGAAGCACTACCCCGAGTACGCGCCCGACTACTGGGCCACGTTCTTCACCGACCCGGACGGCATCCGCCTGGAAATCACCAACTACCGCCTGGAACGCCGCCAGCGGCATGACGAATGGGACACGCTGTGAACCGATTTGTGGTCATCTTCAGGGCCACGGGCCGCGACCTGGACGCCGAGTACAGCGCCACCGCCGCCCGCCTACGCGAGCTGGCGCTGACGCAGTTTGGCTGCCTGGAATTTGTGGCCGTGACCGAGGGCAACCAGGAAGTAGCCCTGTCTTACTGGCCAGATGAGGCCAGCATACGCACCTGGAAGCAACACGCCGACCACCTGATGGCCCAACAGATGGGCCGCGAGCGCTGGTACACCCACTACAGCGTGGAAGTGGCGGAAATCAGGCGGGCGTACCAGCGCCATGACGGGCAACAACGTGCCTGAACACCTGCCTGCCCCACCCCACAACCCGCTGCGCGCCGCACTTTGGATGACGGGCGCCATCACCTCGTTCAGCGCCATGGCCATTGCCGTGCGCGAACTGAAAGGGGCGCACGACACGTTCGAGATCATGACCGTGCGGTCGCTGGTGGGCCTGCTCATCGTGGTGGCGGTGGCGGCTGCCATGGGGCGGTTGCACGAAGTCAGTGCCCGGCGGCTGGGCGGCCATGTGTTGCGCAACGCCATCCACTTCACCGGCCAGAACCTCTGGATCCTTGCGGTCACCCTCATTCCGCTGGCCCAGGTGTTCGCGCTGGAGTTCACCACGCCCATCTGGGTGCTGATCCTGTCGCCGTTTTTTCTGGGTGAAAAGCTGACGCGGCCGCGCGTGCTGGCCGCCACACTCGGGTTTGTCGGCATCCTGGTGGTGGCCCGGCCCGATGTGGGCGGCCTGAACCTCGGCATGCTGGCCGCAGCCGCCAGCGCGGTGTGTTTTGCGCTGACTGGCATCACCACCAAAGTGCTGACACGGTACGAAGGCATCGTGTCCATCATGTTCTGGCTGACGCTGCTGCAGGGGGTGTTCGGTGCCACCCTGGCGCTGTGGGATGGCGCGGTGCGCTGGCCCACCGCAGCCACCTGGCCGTGGCTGCTGGTGATCGGCGTGACCGGCGTCGTGGCGCACTTCTGTCTGACCAGTGCGCTGCGCCTGGCATCGACCTCGTTCGTGATGCCCATCGATTTCGCGCGGCTGCCCCTGATTGCCGTGGCGGGCGCGGTGCTGTACGGCGAAGCGATCGAAGTGACCGTGCTGGCCGGTGCCGCACTGATTTTTGCGGGCAACTACCTCAACATCTGGGCCGAAACACGGCGGACGCGCGGCGGTCACGCAGCTGACGGCAGGCCGTCAGGCGCACCTCACCCGTGACATGGCGGGGCGTGAGGTCAAGGGGCAGAGGGCCGGTGACCTGTCACCACGCATCCCAGCCCTGCACAGGGGCACGCAGCGTGTGTGCCCGTTCCGCCCGCTGCGCCAGCTTGCGTTGACTGGTCAGCCAGGGCTTCAGCCCACCGGGTTGCTGCGCCAGCTCCAGGTCGGCTTGCAGCCTCTGCACTGACTCGGTCAGCTCGCCTTCCTGCGCCATCAGCAACTGCTTCAGGGTATTGGCGTTCAGGCCCATGTGGGGCGGCACGCCGAACTCGTGGCACAGCGTCTGCTGGGTGCGGGCGCGCTGGCGCTCCAGCTCGGCCACCTGGGCCTTGACGAGCAGGGTCAGGCTGTTCAGCTTGTCGTCGGGCAGGCTGGCCACAGCTTGCGGGTCGGCCAGGGCGACACGCTGCTGGATGTCCATCAGCGTCACGATGTCTTTGCGGGCATAGGCCGCGTTGGCCTCGCTCATCAGCGCGGTTTTGCGCAGGCGCGCTTGCTCGTCGGGCTCGCGGTCGGGGTGCAAGGCACCGGCCAGCTGGCGATACAGGGTGCGCAGGCTGGTGTCGGCATCGCCTTGCAGGGCAGCTTGCAAGGCCTGTGCGGCGTTGGGCGCTTTGGCTCTGGCCTTGGCCGCCTGTTTGGCTTTGCGTTTGGCGGCGGTGGCCTCGCGGGCGGCTTCTTCCTGGGCCGCTGATTCCTGCATGCGGGCTTTGGCGGCAGCCATCACGTCGGCCAGCGTGGCGTCGGGGTCGTGGGGCATGAAGGATTCGCCCATCATGGCCTCCAGCTGGGCTTTCATGTCCTGGGCGTGGGCGCGTGCTTTGTCGGCCAGGCTCTGCGGGCTGTGACGGTCGTGCACAGCGGCCATGTCGGCATGACCCGCCGCCACCAGGTGGGCCGACAGGTTGCACACCGTTTGCACCATTAGCTGGCGTTGCGCGGGCGTGGGCGTGAACGGCAGCTGATGCTGCTGCAGCTGCGCATCCAGCCACAGGGCCATCTGCTTCATCAGTGACTGGTGCTGCGCGGTCAGCGGAAACACCTGCTGCGTCAACGCGTGCCGATGCGCCAACGACAGCGCTTCCATCTCGGCCAACTGGGCTTTCAGCTTGTCCACCCGCGCCAGTTGCAGGTTGTAGGCACGGGCCGCAGCAGACAGCCGGGCCCCGGCGTGGGGCACCACCTGCAGGCGGCCCAGCGTGGCCACGTCGACGGGCACGGGGGCATCTTCAAACAGGGGCAAGGATGGCATGGCAGCAGGCGTGTGCAGGGCAGAGAGGGCGGCTGCGGACTATATAGTGCGCGCATGGCCAAAGACAAAACCGTTTACACCTGCACCGAATGCGGCGGCACCAGCCCCAAATGGCTGGGCAAGTGCCCCAGTTGCGGCGCATGGAACACACTGATTGAAGCGGTGGCCGAAACCGCCGCGCCCGCCGCCAAAAACCGCTTTGCCTCGCTGGCCGCTGCGCAGCCGGTGACCACCCTGGCCGACATTGACGCCGCCGATTTCGAGCGCTTGCCCACCGGCCTGGACGAGCTGGACCGCGTGCTGGGCGGCGGCATGGTGGAGGGCGGCGTGGTGCTGATTGGCGGCGACCCCGGCATTGGCAAAAGCACGCTGCTGTTGCAGGCGCTGCACCAGCTCAGTTTGCGCATGCCGAGCACCGCCGGGCCGTCCCAAGGTGCGAGAGCCCCCTCGGGGGGCAGCGACCAGAGGGAGAGTGGGGGCACGCTGTACGTGACAGGTGAAGAATCGGGCGCCCAAGTGGCCTTGCGCTCTCGCCGCCTGGGGCTGGATGGCAGCCAGGTGCGGGTGCTGGCCGAGATTTCCGTGGAAAAGATTCTGGCCACCATCGAAGCCGAGCGACCGACTGTGTGCGTGATCGACTCCATTCAAACCGTGTACTCCGAGCAGCTCACCTCGGCCCCCGGCTCGGTGGCGCAGGTGCGCGAATGTGCCGCCCAGCTCACGCGCACCGCCAAGGCGACGGGTGTGACGGTGGTGCTGGTGGGCCATGTGACCAAAGAAGGCGCGCTGGCCGGCCCGCGTGTGCTGGAGCACATGGTGGACACGGTGCTGTACTTCGAGGGCGACACGCACAGCAACTTCCGCCTCATCCGCGCCATCAAAAACCGCTTTGGCGCGGTGAACGAGATTGGCGTGTTCGCCATGACCGAAAAGGGTCTGAAGGGCGTGAGCAACCCCAGCGCCATTTTTCTGAGCCAACACGCCGAGCCCGTGCCCGGCAGTTGCGTGATGGTGACGCTGGAAGGCACGCGCCCGCTGCTGGTGGAAATTCAGGCGCTGGTGGATGAAGGCGGCCCCAGCCCGCGCCGCCTGTCGGTCGGCCTGGAGCGCGACCGCCTGGCCATGCTGCTGGCGGTGCTGCACCGCCACGCGGGAGTGGCGTGCATGGATCAGGACGTGTTCGTGAATGCGGTGGGCGGCGTGCGCATTTCCGAGCCTGCCGCCGACCTGGCCGTCATGCTGTCCATCAGCAGCAGCCTGCGCGGGCGTGCCTTGCCCAAAGGGTTTCTGGCGTTTGGCGAGGTGGGCCTGGCAGGCGAGGTGCGCCCCGCCCCACGCGGCCAGGACCGTCTGAAAGAGGCCGCCAAGCTGGGTTTCAGTGTGGCCGTGGTGCCCAAGGCCAACGCCCCCAAGGCCAGTCACCTGAAAACCCACGCCAAAGACTTCGAGGGACTGACCATCCACACGGTGGATCGCATTGAAGAGGCAATGGAAGTGGTCAGGGGCCTGAGCTGATGCCCGAAACCGAGCACACCCGCCCCCTGGCGCTGCTGACCCACACGGCCAAATGGCTGCTGCTGGCCTGTGCCGTGGCTGCGCTGGCGGGCACGGCATCGGCCGCGTTCCTGTTCGCGCTGGACTGGGCCACCGAGACACGCAGCGCGAACCGCTGGCTGATCTGGCTGTTGCCACTGGCCGGGTTTGCGGTGGGCTGGGTGTACTGGCGTTTCGGCCAGTCGGTGGAGGCGGGCAACAACCTGCTGATCGACGAAATCCACGACCCGAAGCGGGTGGTGCCACTTCGCCTGGCACCGATGATCCTCGGCGGCACGGTGCTGTCGCACCTGTTCGGCGCATCGGTGGGACGGGAGGGCACGGCGGTGCAGATGGGCGGTGCCCTGGCCGACCAGTTGACCCACCTGTGCAGGCTGGACCGGGCCGACCGCCGCACCATCCTGATGGCGGGCATTGCGGCGGGCTTTGCGTCGGTGTTCGGCACACCCCTGGCAGGTGCCGTGTTTGCGCTGGAGGTGCTGGCACTGGGCCGACTGCGCGCCGATGCTTTCATGCCGTGCGTGGTGGCCGCCGTGGTGGCCGACCAGGTGGGCCAGATGTGGGGTGTGCACCACACACATTACGCCACCGGCAGCCTGCCCGCCATCGGCATCTGGCCGTTGCTGGCCGTGGCAGGGGCCGGTGCGGTGTTCGGCCTCACGGGCCAAGCGTTTGCCAAGGCCACCCATGCGGTGTCGGGGTTCATGAAACGGCACATTGCCTACCCACCACTGCGCCCCCTGCTGGGTGGCACGCTCGTGGCCTGCGCCGTGTGGGCGGTGGGCACCGACCGCTACATCGGTTTGGGGATTCCGACCATCGTGGACGCTTTTGCCCAGCCACTGCCCGCCTGGGACTTTCTGGGCAAGTTGGCATTCACCATCGCATCGCTGGGCAGCGGGTTCAAGGGGGGGGAAGTGACACCGCTGTTCTACATCGGGGCCACCCTGGGCAACGCGCTGGCCCCCGTGCTGAACTTGCCCATCGGCATGCTGGCGGGCATCGGTCTGGTGGCGGTGTTTGCCGGCGCATCCAACACGCCCATTGCCTGCACGCTGATGGCCATGGAGTTGTTCGGCCCCGGCATCGGGGTGTTTGCAGGTGTGGCCTGCGCCATGAGCTATGTGTGCTCAGGGCATGCCGGCATTTACCACGCGCAGCGGGTCTCCCACCTCAAAACGGGACAGCCCACCGCGACAAACAAAGAAAATAGCTTAAAAGTCAATACAGAAAAGCGATGAAGGCATTTTTGATATGAAGTTTCTGGTTCCATTGGGTTTGGCCACCCTGTTTGTCGTAGCCTGGTCGTCGCAAGGCTGGATGGGCATTGCGATGGTGGGTGGCGGCGTGATGATGTGGGGGTTGCTGCACCTCACCCGCATGATGGCGGTGCTGCGTCGCGCCGCCAACCAGCCCAAAGGCTGGGTGGGCAGTGCCGTGATGCTGAACGCCAAGCTGAAGAAAGGCGTGAACCTGCTGCACATCATTGCCCTGACCCGCGCACTGGGCGAGCAGGTATCGGGTCAAGGCGAGCAGCCCGAGGTGTTCCGCTGGACCGACAATGGCGGCTCCAGCGTGACCTGCCAACTGGTCAACGGCAAGCTGGCAAGCTGGACACTGCACCGGCCTGATGAACCCGATGCACCGGACACACCTGCTGCGCCCTCCGAAACGCCAGCCGCATTGCCCGCGCACCCAACCTGATTGGCGACAGCCGGTCAACCCGCCCGTGCGGACGCCCGTTCACGCCACCAGGTGAACAGGCCGTGCGCCAGGCGGCTGAGTTCATTGCCCAAGCGGTAGCGGTACACCGAGAGCCGCCGGTACCACGGCAGTCTGGCGGCCTGTGTGCGGTGGCCTTTGGGTGGGGCCACATCGATGGTGGATCCCTGATCATACGAATGGGTGCACACCACGGGGTGGACCTTGCGCACCTTCAGCCCGAGCGCCCACCCCCTGTCCTGCGCATGGTCATACGGCAACTGCATGGGCAACAGCTTGTCCAGGTACACCTGCGCCGCCCGGCGGTTGACGACATAGGCGCTGGCTCCCGTGCAGCGGGACAGCATGACACAGAGGTCGCGTCCCGCCCCCAGTGTCCGCACTGGCCGGGGTGAGCCTGAATGGATGCCCGACAGCTTCACCACATCCCAGGCGTCGACCTGAGCACCCAATGCGTCCAACACCGCCGGTGTATCGGCTCCGACCACCACGTCATCTTCCAGCACCAGTCCGAATTCGTGTGACGAAGCCAGCAGTGCCTTCATGGCTTCCAGGTGGGAGAGGTAGCAACCCAGCTCCCGCCAGTTGACGGTTTTGCCGTGCTTGCGCCGGTAGCCCTCTGTGTCGAACAGTGCACGCTGGGCATCGGTCAGGCGGTCGCCGTGGATGGCGGCCACCCTGTGCCACGCCAGGCCCAGCGCATCGAGTTGACGGCGCATGCTGTCCAGCCGACCGGTCGAATGATCGAGGTTGATGACCCACACGCCCAATTGATCCACGTCCACACTCCTGAAACACCCGCCCAACCAGGTGGCTGGCGATTATCCGCCGCCAGACAGCGCCGTAAAATGCGGGCGAACTTATTCGAGGCACACGATGACTGCACTCCCCCCCTCCATGTCTGACCGGGACGGCAAAATCTGGATGGACGGCCAGATGGTGGACTGGCGCGACGCCAAGATCCACGTGCTGACGCACACGCTGCACTACGGTTGCGGCGCATTCGAAGGCGTGCGCGCCTACCAGACCGGGTCTGGCACCGCCATCTTCCGGCTGCAGGAACACACCGAACGGCTGTTCAACAGTGCCAAGATCCTGCGCATGGCCATCCCGTTCACCCAGGCCGAGGTGAACGATGCCCAGTGCGCCGTGGTGCGCGAAAACAAGCTGGCCAGCGGCTACCTGCGCCCATTGACCTGGGTGGGTGACAAGAAGCTGGGCGTCAGCCCCAAGGGCAACACCATCCACCTGATGGTGGCCGCCTGGGCCTGGGGTGCCTACCTGGGCGAAGAAGGCATGAAACGCGGCATCCGGGTCAAGACCAGCAGCTACACCCGCCACCACGTCAACATCACCATGACGCAGGCCAAGGCCGTGAGCAACTACACCAACAGCATCCTGGCCAACATGGAAGCCACCGACGATGGCTACGACGAGGCACTGCTGCTGGACAGCTCAGGTTTTGTCAGCGAAGGCGCTGGCGAGAACATCTTCGTGGTGAAAAACGGTGTCATTTACACGCCCGACCTGTCGGCGGGTGCCCTGAACGGCATCACCCGCAACACGGTGTTCCACATTGCAAAAGACCTGGGGCTGGAGATCGTGCAAAAGCGCATCACGCGTGACGAGGTCTACATCGCCGACGAAGCCTTCTTCACCGGCACAGCGGCTGAAGTGACGCCCATCCGCGAACTGGACCGCATCGTGCTGGGCAAGGACGATTACGTTGGCAGCCGTGGCCCCATCACTGAAAAAATCCAGTCCGCCTTCTTCGACATCGTGCATGGCCGCAACCCGCGCTATGCCCACTGGCTGACCCCCGTCTGAACACCAGCATTCCAGATTGCCCTACCATGACCTCTGCAACCCGCACCTCCGCCACCGTTGAACTGCTGGCCACCGACCTGAACCACCAGGGCGGTGTGTACTGCCCCAGCCCCAAGGCCGCCATGGAACTGTGGAACACCCACCCCAAGGTGTACCTGGACGTGGCCCGCACCGGCGAAGCCAAGTGCCCCTACTGCGGCACCGTTTACAAACTGAAAGCCGGCGAAGTGGTGGGGCACGGCCACTGACGCACCGCCAGCCGGCCCTTCGGCCACACGGGCAGCGTCAATGGGCCGGTGGTTTTCCGCGCCACCCATGGCGCAATCCTGCCCACTGCATGGCGAATGCCTGCGCCCAGGCCCACAGGGGGTTCACGTTCGACGCATGCGCAGCCAACGCACGGCGCTCGTGCCAGTTCTCGGCACGGCACATCGCCAGCATTAACTCACTCTGGTGCAGCTTGCGCGCCATGCCGCCCCGCCACAAACCGGCGAGTCCGGCTTGCTGCAGATCCTGACGGACCTGGAGCGCCAACGCACGCTGGCGGGTGTGTTTGACCACGAGTCGCCGCCGGTGGGCAGCCGGATCGGTTGCCTGCGGACCGGCAGCCGACAAACCGCCCCGACGGTAGCGCAGCAAAGGCTCGTTGACCGTGACCCCCCCGCCCAGGCAGGTAGCACGCAAGGCCATGACCTGGTCTTCGTACGGCAAATCGGCGCGAATGGGGCCAAATCGGGCGAACAGGCGCCGCGTAAAGGCATGCGAAGCACCCACCACGTAGGGCCGCTTGTTCAGCCAGTCTGACGCGCCACGCCAGCGAGAGAGGTCGTCTACCCGTATCACCCCCCTGTCTCGGCCATCGGCATCCATGTCGATCAAGTGGCTGGCAATCAAGTCGGCGCGGCAGCCCGTCGCATCCCACGCAGCAGCCAACGTGCGCACGCGATGCGGCAGGCTGATGTCGTCGCCCGCGGCGGTCACCACCAACTGCCCTGTGCAATCGGCCACCGCCGCGTTGTAATGGGCACTCACGCCCAGGTTGACCGGATTGCGTCGTACTCTCACGCTGTGAGGCCCCCTGTAGGCGTCGGCCAGGCGCTGCAAAACGTCAAACGTGCCATCTGTCGAGGCGTCGTCGGTCAGCACAATTTCCAGGGGCTCGCTGTCCTGAGCCAGGCACGATCTCACCGCATCCTCGACCAGGGCCACCTGGTTGAAGGCAAACAGCAACATACTGATTCGGGGCGTGGATGGCATCGGGCGGTCACATTTCAAAGTCGCAGACAATCCTGCCTCAGACCACTACCAACATTCGCATGCCCCTGACGGACACGCCACCTGGCCTGGAACAGGTGACAGTCATTATCGTGACCTACAACAGCGCACATTGCATCGCTGCGCTGAGTCACGCCCTGGCAAAAGCGCCTCATGTGACCGTTGTGGACAACGCCAGCCAGGATGGCACACCTGAGACCGTCGCTCGTCTGATGCCCAGCGCGAGCGTGGTGAGGAATGCCAGCAACCTCGGATTCGGCGCAGCCAACAACCTGGGTCTGGATGCAGTCACCACACCCTACGCCCTGTTGCTCAACCCCGACTGCACCATCACTCCAGAGAGCATTGCCCGCCTGGTCGCCACCGCCGATGCGTTGCCCAATACCATGGTCGTTGCACCCCAATTGCTGGACGAGCAGGGCCAGCCGCAACTCAACTACGGCTGGCCACGGCATCAGTGGCATTCACGAGGCCCGGCAGCCGACGGCCCGGTCAGCGTTGGCAACGCCTGTGCAGCGGCATGGTTGTTGCGCTGCCAGGGTGAGGCCTGGCGTTTCGATACCGATTTCTTTTTGTACTACGAGGACGAGGATCTCTGCCTTCGCATCCTGAAGGCACGCAAGGAGATCGTGATCGAGCCCAGAAGCACCGCCATCCATGTCAACCGCGGCTCCGTCAGGGGGCCGTCGACCTGGCAGACCGAATGGGGCCGGGGATTTCATCACAGCCGGTCCAAAATTCTATTCCAACGCAAGCACAAGGGCATGACCCAGGCAAAGCAGGCCAGACGCACCGCGCTCGCACTGGGGATGGTCGAGGTTTTGCTAAGACTGCTGCTGCTGCGGCCCTACCTCATCGCCCGAAGCGCAGGACGGCTGGCGGGCATGTGGCGTGCTTTTGAACCGCTCGCGATGCCTGCGCGGCAACGCCCCAGCCTGACCATTGCCGTGCTGACGCTGAATGAGGAGGCTCAAATTGAAGCGTGCTTGCGCAGTGCTGCATTTGCAGACCAGCTGCTGGTGGTCGATGCCGGCAGCTCCGACCGAACCGTCCAGATGGCGCAGGCCCTGGGAGCAGAGGTGCATGTACATGCGGACTGGCAAGGGTTTGCGGTTCAACGCAACCGCTTACTTCAACACACCAAAGGTGACTGGGTGTTTTTTCTGGATGCAGACGAAGTGATCCCACCCGAGCTGGCGCAGGACATCCTGGCTGCCATTGCAACCGATCACGATGCGGTGTACCACGTCACCTGGCTGCACGTTGCATTCGGAGAGCCCTTGACCCTGATGCGCCGGGGCAAGGGCATTCCCCGTCTGTTTCCTGTTCGGCAAGTGGTCCAGTTTGAAGGGGTGGTGCACGAAGGTGCCCGACTCAAAGACCCAGACATTCCCCACAACACGCTGAACACCCGCCTGCTACACCACTCCCGGAGAACCATCCACCAAAGCCTGCTTAAAGTGGCGCAATACGCACAACTCGGCGCCATCAAGCGTCTTGAGCGAGGTCAGAAAGGCGGACTGGCCAGGGGTTTTGCCAGTGGCATGACCAGTTTTTTTCGCTACTACATCCTGCAAAGAGGGTTTCTCTGCGGACGTGCAGGCTTCCTGCTGAGCCTGGTGGTTGCGCTGGAGTCTTTCTTCCGCTACACGGCCATGACGGTTGACCGAGATCACCTGCAATCCCCTGCCTCACGCTGATGCCGCTCTCAACACCCACTGTTGCTCACAAGGCGATGGCAGTTGCCTGCTTTGCCCTGCCTGGACTGGCCCTGACGCTGCCGTCTGGCTATTCGTTGCCCGCCCTGGGCCTGTGCCTGTTGGGGGCCATGGCCTGGTTTCACGGCGCAGGTCAAGACCCCGTCATGCGCCATCTGCGGCTGTTTGCGTGGGCATTGACAGGTCTCTGTGCACTGTGGACTTGGGACGCCTTTTTGTCGCAACCCTTCAAAGTCAACGCACTGGACCGCCCGATCAAGTTTGCGTTGATCTGGCTGGCATTGCCGGCTGTGGTGTGGCTGCCGCCGCCCGCAAGAGCACTGCGCTGGGGCGTTTGGCTGGGTGCCCTGGGTGCTGCTGCCACTGCGTTCTGGCAGGTACAAGTACTGGGCATGGACCGCGCCTGGGGCTACACCAATGCCATCCAGTTTGGCAACCTGGCGCTGCTGCTGGCCGCCTGGAGTGTCATCTGGGCGGCGCAGGCCAATGGACGAGAACAATGGCTGTCATGGGCTGCGGTTGCCGCTGCACTGTTTGCAATGATCGCTTCCGAATCAAGGGGAGGATGGTGGGTTTCCTTGTTTCTGCTGCCGGCAGCGTGGTGGCTGTCCCGTCGGACCTTGACAACCGTTCCGACGCTACGCCCGCGCAAACATCCTGCAACCATGTGGGTGACGGTCGCAACTGCATCGCTGACGCTGGTCGCACTCGGCACACAGGCCCCACGTCTGGCAGAGCGTACACAACAAGCATTGCATGAGGCTCAACTTCACCTCACCACGGGCGAAAGCACCAACTCAGTGGGGCAAAGACTGGCCCACTGGCGTTTGGCATGGGGCATGGGACAAGACAAGCCGCTGACCGGGTGGGGAGAGCAAGGCTACCAACAAGAAAAATCCCGCCGTATCGACACCGGCGAAGCGCCAGAGGTGCTGCGAACATTTCAACATGCCCACAACGAGTGGCTCGACATGTGGGCCAAACACGGCCTGCTGGGCGTTCTGGGTTTGCTGGCGGTTTACCTGGTGCCCGCAGCGCTTTACAGCCGGACACTGATCCGGCCCAACACAACGGAAGTCCCGCCCACTGCCTACACCGTCATACAGCAAGTCGGCGCGGCGTGCGGTCTGTTGACGGTCATCGGCTACCTGGGTTTTGGCATGACGCAGGTGATGTTTGCGCACAACAGCAGCAGCATCATGTACGTGTTCATGAACCTGCTGTGGCTGGGCGTCGTGCTTGCGCCCCAAGGCGACGGTTTGTCCAAAAAAAAACCACCAGAACCTGAGTCCTGATGGTCTTGAAAGTCCTTTTGAGGGGACATCGTTGGGAACCTTGTGCAGGTTGTAAACGTCTTCTTGGCCCTGCTTTGTTCTTAAAAACCGGAGTGTTGTGACAGCAACGGAGTGAATTGTGCAGCGCCGCAAGCGCCTTGCACATCCCCCATTTGGGGGAGGCAACAACGGTTTTCGGATAAAAAAGCCGCCCACCATCCGCCATAAAGACGGATCAAACTTGAATGGGCAAGCGCACCACAAACCTTGCTCCGCCGCTCGGCCTGGGCAGGCACTGCACGCTGCCACCGTGCCTGACCGCAATCGACCTCACCAGCGACAGACCCAGCCCCACGCCACCATGCTTCTCGCTGGCACCCGGCAAACGGAAAAACGGCTCGAAAATCTGGTCGCAATAGACCAGCGGCACACCCGGTCCACGGTCGTCTACCGTGATGATTGCGTTTCGCGCACCCGCCTCGTCGGTTTCGGCCAGCGTCAACACCACGCCTGGCTCGGCATCAGCATCGGCACGGGCACCGGCCGCATTCGGTTCCGCCGCCGTACTTTGTGCCGCCGCAGGGGGGACGGTCTTGCCGTAGCGTTCGGCGTTTTCGAGCAAATTGCGGATCAGGCGGCGCAACAAGCGCGCGTCGCCTTGCAACATGGGTTGCGCCTCGACCTGCAATTGGGCACCGGTGCGCGCGCACTCCTCGGCCGCCAAACCGGTCAGGTCGATCGTTTCCCACTGCAGTGGCGACTGCTCGGTCGCGTCCAGGCGGCTGGCCAACAGAATTTCGTCGATCAGCAGGTCCAGCTCGGCAATGTTGCGCGCAATTTCTGCACGTTGCCGCTGCTGCCGGTCGGCATCCCCGCCAGCCATCAGTTCCAACCCCATTCGGATGCGCGCGAGTGGCGAACGCAACTCGTGCGAGGCATTGGCCAGCAAAGCCTTGTGCGACTGCACCAGCACCTGCACCCGCTCGGCCGCCACGTTGAACCGCTGGGCCAGGTAGGCCACCTCGTCATCCCCCTGTACGGGCAACCGAGCAGACAGGTCGCCCTTGCCCCATCGTTCCACACCCTCACGCAAGCGCTCCAACCGCTGGGTCAACCAGCGCACCACCGGGTAGGTGCCCAGTGCGACCGCCACCGCCAGAAACACCAGCGTGCCGCCAAACCCCCACGACTGCAGGCTCCACCCCCGATCAGGCGGGCCGGCTTTGCCAGGGGGCCTGCGGGGCAGCTGGACATAAAGGGTGTCGCCGTCGCGGGTGGTGACCTCGAATTCCACCGGTCCGCCATGGCCAGGTGGGCGAATGGGGCGGGCCGGTGCCTGGCCCACCACCTCGCCGGCGGCGTTGAAAATCACGATTTCGCGTCCCGGCCGTTCAGCCCGGTCGCGATCGCGATCGAGCCGCCACAACCAGCCTGCCAACAGCGTGAGCACTGCCAACGCCAGCACCACGGCCAGCCAGATGCGCAAATACAGGCGCTGAGACAACAACTGCGGCACGGGCACAAGCGGCCACAGCGCCGCCCACCAGCGAAGCCGTTTGCGGCGTGCGTCACCATCCGGTGCTGGCCCGGGCTGCGGATCGACGGGAGCTGGTGCCATAGGGGTTGGGCTTGTCAGGTGACGCAAAACGTCTGGACAGCAGCAGGCCCGGTCAGTCCTGCTGTTTGGCAAACACGTAGCCGACGCCGCGCACCGTCAGGATGCGGCGCGGGGCTTTCGGATCGGCTTCGATGGCCGCGCGGATGCGGCCAATGTGCACGTCAATTGAGCGGTCGAACGCCTCCAGCTCCCGGCCCCGGACCGCTTCCATGATCTGGTCACGTGTGAGCACGCGCCCCGCCCGCTCGGCCAACGCCACCAGCAGGTCGAACTGGTAGGACGTGAGCTCGCACGGCTCACCCGCCAGTTGCACCACGCGGGCATCGCGGTCGATGTCCAGCGAGCCGAAGCGTAGGTGAGGTTGTCCGCCCTGCGGGTCGGCAGGGCCGGCTTCGCCATGGCGGCGCAGCACCGCACGGATGCGGGCGAGCAGCTCACGGGGTTCGAAGGGTTTGGGCAAATAGTCGTCCGCGCCCATTTCCAGTCCGATGATGCGGTCCATGGGGTCACCCTTGGCCGTGAGCATCAGCAGGGGCACACGGGCGGCAGCGGTGGCGAGGCCACGGATGCGGCGGCACACCTCCAGGCCGTCCATGTCGGGCAACATGAGGTCCAGGATGACGAGTGCGGGCAGCGGGGCCTGCGGTGCCTGCAAGGCCGCCAGACCCCGTGTGGCATCGGGTGCGTGGGCCACGACATAGCCCGACTGCCCCAGGTACTCGGCCACCATACGCGCCAGGCGCTCATCGTCTTCGATCATCAACAGGTGCTGGGTCATGGCCGGAAGGGGAAGTGTTCAGTGGCGGACAGTGATGACCAGTGTGGCAGTGGCTCGGCAAGCTGCCATGTCTGCTGTGTAAAGAAGTTCAAAGCTGGCATTAAACAATAGCTACAAAGCTATATCCATCAAGCGCCGGAAGGCATTCTTTTCATGACAAAATATATCAGCACCAGCACCGGCACGCCCAGCACCGCCGTGCCGGTGAAGAACATGCCATAGCCCATGGCATCCACCGCCACGCCCGAGAAGCCCGCCAGCCATTTGGGGGCCAGCAACATCATCGAGCTGAACAGCGCGTACTGCGTGGCCGAATACTGCACATTGGTCAGCCCTGACAGGTAGGCAATGAACGCGGCAGAGGCGATGCCGCTGCTCAGGTTGTCGGCCGACACCACGGCAATCAGGGCCGTCACGTCGTGGCCGTGCCCGGCCAGCCACGCAAACAGCAGGTTACTGGCGGCAGACAGCACCGCGCCCAGCATGAGAATGCGGTGCACGCCGAACCGCACCGTCAGCGCCCCGCCCAGAAACGCCCCGACCAGCGTCATGATGACGCCGTACACCTTGGTCACCGCTGCCACCTGGTCTTTGGTGTAGCCCATGTCCACATAGAACGGGTTGGCCATGATGCCCATCACCACGTCGCTGATGCGGTAGGTGCCAATCAGCGCCAGGATCATCACCGCGTGCCAGCGGTGGCGGCGCAGGAAGTCGGCAAACGGCTCGATCAGTGCGCCCTGCAGCCACTCGACCACATTGCGCGCAGGGGGCAACTCGGCACGGGCCGGTTCGCGCGAGAACAGCACGGTTAGCATGCCCACCCCCATCGACGCGGCCATCACGAAGTACGCCACCTGCCAACCCCCATTCTGGTAGGCCGCACCGGCCACCTGCTGCGCCCCCTGCACCACCGCCACCGGCACCTCGGCCCGGGCGGCGATCCACAGCACCCCGGCACCAGCCCAGATCATGGCCAGCCGGTAACCGGTCTGGTAGGTGGCGGCCAGCACACCTTGCTGCCGGGTGTCAGCAGATTCGATGCGGAACGCATCCAGCGCAATGTCTTGCGTGGCTGATGCAAACGCCACCAGCAGCGCACACCACACCACCGGCCCCAAGGCATCGCGCGGGTCAGACAGGGCCATGCCCACCAGCCCACCGGCAATCGCCAGTTGCGACAGCAACAGCCAGCTGCGCCGCCGCCCCATGGCATGCGTCAGCAGCGGAATGGGCAACCTGTCCACCAGCGGTGCCCAACACCACTTGAAGGCATAGGCCAGCCCCACCCAGCTGAGGTAACCGATGGTGGCACGGTCAATGCCGGCCTCGCGCAGCCGGAAGCTCAGGGTGCCCAGCACCAGCAGCAGCGGCAACCCCGCTGAAAACCCCAGTGCCAGCATGCGCAGGCTGGGCGCACTCAGGTAACTGCGCCACACCGTGCGCCAGCCGACGGTGTCGACGGGTGCGCCGGATGCGGTTGCCGACGCTGCTGTGGCTGTGGCATTTGTCACGTTGTGGGCAGTGGGTGACTGAGAAGTGGGGGAAGAAGTGTGGGTCACGTGTGCATCCGCAATGGGCTTTGTCTATTATTCCCGCATGTGCTGGATCTGCAATGCCAAGCGCCTGGCCAATGCGCGCAACGACGACACCCTCTCGAACGCCCACGGCAGAGAGGACGAAGCTGAGCGCTCGCTGGCGGCGAGCCTGCGGCTGGGGCGACGGGGGTTTGTGCACACCGTGGCCGCCACCGGCGTGACAGCCGTTGCGGCATCGGCCGCACCCGGCCTGCTGGGTTGGAGCGACGCCCATGCGCAGGTGGACGTGGGGAAAGCATCGGCCTTGCGCAAGCTGGTGCCAGCTGGCCAGCTGGAAGAAGCCGCAGCCGGCCAATACCGCCAGATGTTGCAGGAAGCACGCGCCAAGAACGCACTTGCCCCTGACGACCACCCCCAGCTGCAGGCCTTGCGCGGCATGGCACGCAAGCTCATCCCGTTCGCGCAGCCCTGGAACGACCGTGCCCGCCACTGGCGCTGGGAGGTGAACCTGATTGCCAGCAAGCAGATCAACGCGTTCTGCATGCCCGGCGGAAAAATTGCGTTCTACACCGGCATCCTGAACGAGCTGAAGCTGACCGCCGACGAAGCCGCCATGATCATGGGCCACGAAATGGCCCACGCCTTGCGCGAACATGCGCGTGAACGCCTGGCCAAAACCCAGGCCACCGGCATGGGCCTTTCCATTGGCGCGCAGTTGCTGGGTCTGGGTGATTTGGGCAACCTGGCGGCCAACCTGGGCACGCAGTTGCTGACCCTCAAATTCAGCCGCGACGACGAAACCGAGGCCGACCTGGTGGGTCTGGAGCTCGCTGCCCGCGGCGCATTCAACCCGCAAGCGGGTGTGACGTTGTGGCAAAAAATGTCCAAGGCATCAGGTGGCAGCGGTGGGCCGGGCCTGAACTTCCTGTCCACGCACCCAACGGGCCCCGACCGCATCGAGGCCCTGCAGGCCAATGTGCCCAAAGTGATCGACCTGTACAACAAGGCCTTGGCGTCGGGCGGTTGAGCGGGGGTTTGGGCGGGCTACCTTGTGTGTGGGTGGTTTGACGTGACCGTTTCTGGCGTGTTGGCCGTGGCGTGACATGGCTTGGGATGCGAGGGCCTGCATGCCGGATGGGTGGCACGTGGCGTGGCGGGTGGGCTGTGGGGCTGGCTCAGCGGGGTGGTCGGCTCGCGCCGACTGCGCTGCGGTGCTCGGCCAAGGGGCGCGTCGCGGAACTCACTGCGCTGACGCTCCGTTCAAACAACCGCGACGAAATCAGATGTTGACGTGCGCTGCGCGCACCCGCCCCACGGCCTGTGCGCCTCGCCACCCCGCAATCGAGCCAGCCCCACAGCCCATCCACCACCCCACTGAAGCTACTAATTTTTTGGGGGGGAATCCGCTGAAAGACGCCCTCCATGAACGGATAATTTATGTAGCTACGAACGTTTACAGGCAAAGCGTCAGAAGCTTTTTTCCCTAACACACAGACTATCTGAATCCAAAAAAAACTGCGATTGCCAATCCAGTCGCGCGCGCCAAGGTGGGGGTGGGGCGGGTTGGGGGCTTGTGGTGCGCAGCCGAGAAGCGCAGGCATGGGGTCAGCGTGCGCAGCACGCTTCAAACTCTGACTGGCTGCGGTTGTTTGAACGGAGCGGCAGCGCAGTGAGTTCCGCAGCACGACCCCATGACGAGCATCGCAGGGAACCCCGCCCTCGGCGGGGCAAGCATGAAGCCCACGGCCCGCCCTACCCCTGCCTTGGCGCACACAGGCCAAACTGGCAGAAAGCTACATCAAGCACTTCGCACATACGGGTTGAACTGACGCTCTTCCCCGAACGTGCTTTCCGGCCCGTGACCGGGAATGAACACCGTGTCGTCCCCCATGGGCCACAGCCGCTGGGTGATGCTGTTGATCAGCTGCTGGTGGTTGCCCTGCGGAAAGTCTGTGCGACCGATGCTGCCCGCAAACAGCACATCGCCCACGAACGCGCGTTTGATGTCTGGCGAATGGAACACCACATGCCCCGGCGTGTGACCCGGGCAGTGCCGCACGGCCAGCTTGCAGTGACCCACCGTCACGGTGTCGCCATCAGCCAGCCAGCGCGTGGGGGTGAACGGCTCGGCAACCGGAAACCCAAACATGCGGCTTTGCTGGGGCAACCCGTCGATCCAGAACTGGTCACCCGGGTGCGGCCCCACGATGGGCAACCCCAACGTGCGGGCCAACTCGCCCGTGCCGCCCGCGTGGTCAATGTGCGCATGCGTGAGCCAGATTTGCTTCAGCGTCAGGCCCAGTCGCTTGATTTCTGCCAGGAGGCGCGGCAAGTCGCCCCCCGGATCGACGATGGCCGCCTCCATGGTCTCATCGCACCACACGATGGAACAGTTCTGGGCAAACGCGGTGACGGGAACGGTGTGGTACTTCAACATGGTGCGGCAGGCTCGGGTTAATCGGGTCAATGCCGCCATTTTCGCCTCACCGCAGTGAGTCAGAGGTCAGCATGGCCCCGCCCTGACCAATGGCACCGCGTTCACATCGGCCCATTCACCGCACCAGCAACACCCTGAAGTCATTCACATTGGTGTACGTCGGCCCTGTCACCACCAAATCATCCAGCGGGTCAAAAAAGCCACAGGCATCGTTGCGGGCCAGGTGGTCTGGCAAATGCAGGCCTTTGGCGTGTGCCCGGGCCAGCGTGTCGGGGCTGACACGGGCCCCGGCGTTGTCCTCCATCCCGTCAATGCCATCGGTGTCAGCGGCCAATGCCCAGATGCGGGGATGCCTTTGCAGGGCCTGCGCCACGCCCATGCAGAACTCCCCCGCACGGCCTCCCCGCCCTCGACTGGTATGGGGTTTGCGGGGCTTGACCGTCACGGTGGTTTCACCGCCGCTGAGGATGACGCACGGGGTTTGAAAGTCGGTGCGCCCCGCTGCCGTGCTGCGCGCGATGGCGGCCAACACCTTGCCCACCTCGCGCGACTCGCCCTCGATTTCATCGCTCAGGATGTAAGCGTTCAAGCCTTGGGCGCGGGCCACAGCTGCGGCCGCCTCCAGACTTTGCTGGGGCGTGGCAATCAGATGCACGGTCGGCAACGAGGCGGTGCCCGCCGAAACTTGAACTGCTCCTGATTTTTGAAGTTTTTTGGCCACTGGCGCAGGTATGGCAATGCCATAGCGCTTCAGTATTTGAAGTGCCTCCTGCCCGGTGGTGGTGTCGGGCACGGTGGGGCCACTGGCGATCACGCTCACGTCATCGCCGGGTACGTCGCTGATGGCCAGCGTCACCACCCGAGCAGGGGCACACGCGGCGGCCATCCGCCCCCCTTTGATGGCCGACAGGTGCTTGCGCACCGTGTTCATCTGTGTGATATCGGCGCCACTGTCGAGCAGTTGGCGGTTGACGTGTTGCTTGTCAGCCAGCGTCAGCCCCTCACACGGCAGGGTCAACAAGGCCGAGCCCCCACCGGAAATCAGGCAAATGACCAGATCGTGCTCGGTCAACGGCGGACCGCCTTCGCCACGCGCCATCGACAGGATGCGCTGGGCCGCGGCCAGCCCGGCCGCATCGGGCACAGGGTGGGCGGCCTCCACCACCTCGATCCGCTGGGTCACCCCTGGCGGACGGGGCGGCACATGCCCATACCGGGTCACCACCAGACCCGACAAAGGCGCACCGGCCATGCCATGCCGCTCGCAATGCGCATCCCACAGGGCCTCGACCGCCTGCGCCATGGCCCCGGCGGCCTTTCCAGCGCCCAACACCAAGGTGCGCCCTTTGGTGGGGTGAGGTGGCTCGGGCAGGTAGGGTGCCATGTTGTGCAACGGCAGGGCACGCTGCACGGCCGCCTGGTACAGCGCCAGCAACAGCGCAAACGGTTCGTCGTTATCGGGCGAGCGTGCCATGCACATCACCCCGTCACGCAGTTTCTGGGTTCACCACGCACGAACGCGTCCACGTTGTCCACCAACTGGTCGGCCAGGCCCTGAATGGCTTCGTCACTGGCCCAAGCCACATGGGGCGTGAGGATGAAGTCGGGGCGTTGCACCAACGTCATGAATGGGTGATCCAGGCTGGGCGGCTCGGTGCTCACCACGTCGAACGCGGCGCCGCTGATGTGCCCGGCTTCCAGGGCGGGCCCCACTGCCTGTTCGTCCACCAAACCACCGCGTGCGGTGTTGATCAGCAGCGGCTTGCGGGCCATCAGGGCAAATTCAGGTGCGCCGATCATGTGCCGGGTTTGGGCGGTGAGCGGACAGTGCAAGGTCAGCACATCGGATGTCGCCAACGCCTGCTCGAACGGCACGTACAGCGCACCCTGGTCTGCACGGCCTTTGTGGCCGGCAAAGATGACCTTCATGCCAAACGCCCGCCCCAACGCAGCCACAGCCTGTCCCAGCACCCCGTCACCGATGATGCCGAGGGTGGAGCCTGCCAGGTCGCGGATGGGGTAGTCGAAAAAGCAGAACTGCGCCGCCTGCTGCCAGCGCCCTGCCCGCACGGCATCCTGGTACGCGCAGATGCTTCGGCGCAACGCAAAGATCAGTGCAAACGTGTGCTCAGGCACGGTGTGCACGGCGTAGTTGCGGATGTTGCTGACCACCACACCCCGTTTCTGACAGGCAGCCAGGTCGATGTTGTCGGTACCGGTGGCGGCCACCGCCACCAGCCGCAGGTTGGGCGCTGCGTCCAGGTGTTCAGCGGTGAGTCGAACCTTGTTCAGTACCACGATGTCGGCGTTGGCAATGCGCTCAGCCACCTGGTCGGGCGTGGTGCGCGCATGCAGCACCAGCGTGTGCGTGAAGCCAAAGGTTTTCAGCCTGGTCTGGGGTGACAGCGTATCGCGGTCCAGGAAAACAATGTGCAGCGGTGTTGACATGGGGTGCGCGTTCAATCAGCTGTGATGTTGGCGTTTTTGATGACTTTGCCCCATGCATCCAGCTCTTTTCTGGTGTACTCGCCCAGCTGAGCAGGTGTCATCGTTTCGACCGCCGTCCCGGCATCTTCCGCCTTCTTTTTCGCATCCGGGTTGGCCAGAATCTTGGCGATTTCGGCGTTCAGTTGCGCAACGATTTCAGGCGGCGTGCCGGCAGGGGCGTACAGCGCAAACCACGAGTCCAGGGCAAACCCCTTCAAACCGGCTTCATTGGCCGTTGGCACCTGTGGCAACGCAGTCAAACGGTCTGCACTGCTCACAGCCAGGCCCTTGAGCTTGCCCGCCTTGATGTGGCTCACCACCGACGCAGGCGTGGTGAAAAACAGGTCCACCTGCCCACCCAGCAGATCCTGCACCGCAGGCCCTGCCCCCCGGTAGGGAATGTGGGTGATGAAGGTGCCGGTCAACTGCTTGAACAATTCACCCGCAATGTGCTGGATCGACCCGTTGCCGGATGACGCATAGTTCAGCTTGCCAGGGTTGGCCTTGGCATAGGCAATCAATTCGCCCAGCGTGTTGGCTGGCACGTTCATGCTGGCGGCCAGCACCTGAGGCGCACGCGTCAGCATGGCCACGGGCGCAAAGTCTTTGATGGGGTCCCAGCCTGCCTTTTTGAACAAGTGGGGGTTGCCCACCTGATACCCGCTGTACGCCACCAGCAGGGTGTAACCGTCGGGCTTGGCACGGGCCACCAGGGTGTTGCCGATGTTGCCCGACGCGCCAGCCCGGTTGTCCACCACCACCGGCTGACCTAGCGCGCGCGACAAAGGCTCTGCAATCAGCCTGGCCGTGAAATCGGTGCTGCCCCCGGGCGAGCTGGGCACCACCAGCGTGATCGGGCGGTTGGGAAACTTAGCCTGAGCAAGGGCTGCCGAGGGCAGCACGATGTTGGCAGCCATTGCCAGCGCGAAAAAGTGTCGACGGTTCATGTGTTGTCTCCTGAGGATTAGGTTGTTGTGGGAAGGAATCACAGGTACTCTGAAATTTCGATCAGGTTGAAGTCCGGGTCTCGCACGTACACCGAGCGGATCTTTCCGACCGCACCGGTTCGCATCACAGGCCCTTCCACGATGGGCCAGGAGACTTCAGCGAGTCGGGCGATGACGGCATCCAGTGGCATGGACGCAATGAAGCAGAGGTCGAATGCACCCGGCACGGGCAGGTGGGCCTTGGGCTCGAACTCAGAACCCTGCACATGAATATTGATTTTTTGGTTGCCAAACTTCAGCGCCTTGCGCTCCACGGGCGGAGTGCCGCCAATGAAACTTTCGAGCTGCATGCCCATGACACGGGTGTAGAAGTCGATGCAGGCGTCTGGGCGGGCCGTGGTCAGCACCAGATGGTCAAGGTGGTCGATCATGTGTTCTCCTGTTTCAGTTTCAAGGCTTCTTCCGGAACGGGGTGCAGGTCGCAGGTGCGGCCTGCTTTGGCCACCTGACCGGGCACGCTGTGGCCCACCACATCAGGCAAACGTCTGGCCACCTGGAGCAGGCGTGGCAGGTCCATGCCGGTGTCAAAACCCATGGCATCGAGCATGTGGATGGCGTCTTCGCTGCAAATGTTGCCGCTGGCCCCCGGTGCGTATGGGCAGCCGCCCAGGCCGCCCAGCGAGCCGTCAAACCGGTCAATGCCCGCATGGGCGGCGGCCACCACGTTGGCCAGGCCCATGCCACGGGTGTTGTGGAAGTGAAGCGTCAGCTGCAGGCCGGGGAAGTGCTGCCGCAACGCGTTGCACAACTGCGACACCTGGCCGGGATGGGCCATGCCCGTGGTGTCGCAAATGGTGAGGCCGCGCACGCCCTGCTCTGCAAACCGGTGGGCCCAGCGCAGCACCTCGTCGGGTGGCACATCGCCCTCCATGGGGCAGCCAAAGCAGGCCGACAGCGACACGTTGATCGGCACGCGCCCGGCAGTCAGGGCAATCACGTCGCTCAAACCCGCAAAGCTTTTTTCCCGGGGCATGCGCAGGTTGGACCAGTTGTGGGTCTCTGACGTGGACATCACCAGGTTGAACTCATCGGCCCGCGACTCAAGTGCCCGCTCGGCCCCGCGCACGTTGGGCACGAGCACGGTGTATTCCACGCCTGACTGGCGGTGGATGCGCCCCATCACCTCCTCGGCATCGCGCAGCATGGGAATGGCTTTGGCCGAGGTGAACGAGGTCACTTCGATCTTGGCGTAACCGCACTGGCTCAGTTCGTTGACGAGGGCCACTTTTTCATCGGTGGGGATGAAGTTGGGCTCGATCTGGAACCCGTCCCGGGTAACCACTTCGTTGAAATAAATGCGTGTCATGAGCGGGCTCCGTGAACAATGCCGCTGTCTTTCAGCGACTGAATCTGGGTGGGCGTCAGCCCCATTTCCTGCAACACCGCGTCGGTGTCTTGCCCCAGCACGGGGGCGTTGCGCCGGTGGCTACCGGGTGTGGCCGACAGCTTGGGCACGATGCCGGGCACGATCAGCGTGCTGCCGTCGTCCATCTGCAAGGTCTGCAACATGCCCCTCGCCTGGTAGTGGGGGTCGGTTGCGATGTCTTGCACGGTGTAGATGCGTCCGGCGGGCACGGCGGCGCGGTCCAGCGCAGCCAGCACCTCGTCAACGGTTTGGGTAGCTGTCCACGCGCCGATCACGTCGTCCAGCTCCTGCACGCGGGCCACGCGCCCGGCGTTGTCGGCCAAGGCGGGGTCTTGCGCCAGGTCGTCACGCCCCACCAGGGCCATGAGGCGGCGGAAAATGCTGTCGCCATTACCGGCAATCAACGCATAGCCCCCGTCGATGCAGCGGTAGGCGTTCGACGGGGCAATGCCCGGCAACGCACTGCCTGCGGGGCCGCGCACCGCGCCAAAGGCGCTGTGTTCGGGCAGCAGGCTTTCCATGCAGTTGAACACCGCTTCGTACAGCGCCACATCAATGATCTGGCCCTGGTCACTGACATGGCGGTGCTGCAAGGCCAGCAAAATGCCAATCACCCCGTGCAAAGCAGCCAGCGTGTCGCCAATGCTGACGCCCACCCGCACCGGCACCCGGCCGGGCTCGGCGGTCAGGTGGCGCAAGCCGCCCATGGCCTCGGCCACCACACCAAATCCGGGGCGCGACTTGTACGGCCCGGTCTGGCCGTAGCCACTGATGCGCAACACGATGAGGCGCGGGTTCAGCGCCAGCAAGTCGGCCGGGTCCAGGTTCCAGCCCTCCATGGCACCGGGGCGGAAGTTCTCGATCAGCACATCGGCTTCCAGTGCCAGCTGGCGCACCACGGCCTGGCCGTCCGGGTGGCGCAAGTCCAGCGCCACCGAGCGCTTGTTGCGCGACTGCACCTGCCACCACACCGAGGTGCCGTCTTTCAGCATTCGCCATTTGCGAAGGGCGTCGCCACTTTCGGGGGTTTCGATCTTGATGACCTCGGCCCCGAAATCAGCCAGGGTCTTGGCGCTGAACGGGCCGGCAATGAGCTGGCCCAGCTCCAGTACTTTCAGTCCAGCCAAGGCACTGGGCGTGCTGTGGCCATCTGGGTGGGAAGGGGTGTGAGAGTTCGTCATGCCAGGCAGTGTCTGGCCACGCCTCTCCGGTGTCTATTCGAGAGTGGGAGAGTCAGGCTTCGCGTTTTGCGAAGTCGAGACGAAAAAGTCCCGCAACGCCACCAAGGTGGCATCGGCATCGGCACGGATGGCAATCTGTATGTGACGGTGCGCCCACGCATCGCTCAGTGGGCGCCACGTGAGTTTCATGCCCCGCAAAATGGGCAGCCCCGCCTGTTTGGGCAGCGCTGCGATGCCCAGACCAGACGCCACCATGTGGCCCACCGCATCAAAGCTGCGCACCTGCATGCGCAGCTTGAACACACGCCCGGCGGCCTGGGCCGCCTGCAATTGCTGCGCCAGCATGGCTGCGCCGGCGTTGAGGCTGATCCACGGCTCGTCCAACGTGTCGGCAAAGGCAATGGGCGTGCGCCCCTCCAGCCGGTGCCCGCGCGGCATGATGAGCACCAGGTCGTCGGTTCGAAAGTCCACCACGTTCAAGCCCTGCACATCGGGACCCGCCACGAACACGCCCATGTCGGCCCGCCCCTCGCGCAGGGCCACCACCACCTGTTCGGACACCTGCTCTTCCACCTCCAGCCGAATGTGCGGGTGCAAGGCTGAATACCGCGCAATGAGCGGCGGCAAAAACTGGTTGATGGCAGCAGTGCTGGAGCACAGCTGAATGTGGCGGGCCACGCCCTGGCCCGCATCGGTCAGCTCGGCCACCAACTGGTCCATTTCCTGCAACAGCACCAGGCCGTGCCGGGCAAAAATTCGGCCTGCTGCTGTGGGCGTCAGCCCCCGCGAATGGCGTTCGAACAGCACATGCCCCACTGCGTCTTCCAGCTCTTTGATGCGGCGGCTGGCCGCAGGCAACACCAGGTTGCATTCGCGCGCGGCCTGGGTCAGGCTGCCTGTGGCAAAACAGGACACCGCCAGGCGGATGGTCACAAAGTCAAATCGGGCGAGGTTGTAGCGGGGAGTGGCCATGGCTGTTTGGTCGGCTCGGTTGTCGGACGTCCGATGCAACGGCTGCCAACGTCAAAACGAGCGCCCATTGTCGTCTGCCAGAGTGCCTCCACACACCACCCGTCGGCAGTCAGTGGGCCGACTTGAGTCAGCGAACGCACAAATATTCCGGTGAAGTGTGACTAATTCGGGCCGATATCCCATCAAGTCGAAATCCCTGCCCCGACTTGACCCAGGAGTCCACCATGCACATCCAGCAAACCGCCGTCGCCATGCAATCGAGCTACCTGCGAGTGGCCAGCACCACGTCAAAGGAACGGCTGGAAATCAATGGCTCGCCCACCCGCAGCCAGATTGCACGCGCGGTGGCGGCGGAGTCTGCTGCACAACGCCAGGCCACCTCACGCCCTCAACCGGAACGTGCCCCCCCACAAGCCTGCAGCTGCGACTTCAGCCCTGCGGCCACTGAGGCAGCTGCAGCAGACGGCAACCCGGACATCGACCCGCGCATGCAGACACTCGCACGCATGATCGAGGCCATCACCGGCATGCGCATCCGGGTTCTGACCATGCAGGACCTGCAAGGCTCGGGGGGCAACGCTGCCTCACAGCCCAGCGAAGCCAAGCCGCCTCAGTCTTCGTCAGCGGTGCCAAGCCAACCACCCGCCGACACCGATGCCGACTGGGGCCTGGTGTACGAGCGCGAAGTCACCCATACCGAGTTCGAAAGCGTGTCCGTTCAAACCAGTGGCCAAGTCAAAACGGCAGACGGACGCACCATTGACTTTCAGTTGGACCTGTCCGTCACGTCCATGCAATCGACCTCCCTGTCAGAGAGCCTGCGCCTGGGCAACGCCAAGCTGAAGGACCCGCTGGTGATCCACTTTGACGGGGCCGTGGGGGAGTTGCGCAACGTGGCGTTCGAGTTCGACCTGGATGCCGACGGCACCACCGACCGCGTGCCGTTTGTGGGCACAGGCAGCGGCTTTCTGGCGCTGGACGCCAACGGCAACGGGCAGATCGACAACGGGCGCGAGCTGTTTGGCACCCAGAGTGGCGATGGCTTTGCCGACCTGGCCAAACTGGACTCGGACGGCAACCAGTGGATCGACGAGGCTGACCCCGCGTATGCGCGGCTCAGTGTCTGGCGCATGGATGCGGCAGGGCAAACCAGTCTGCAATCGCTGGCGTCGCTGGATGTGGGCGCGCTGTACCTGGGGCGTGTGGCCAGCGACATGACCCTGCGCGAAGGTGGCGCGGGCCAGCAGTTGGGCCAGCTTCGCAGCACCGGGCTGTACCTGACCCACGCAGGGCAGGCCGGAGCGTTGCAGCAGATCGACCTGGTGGCCTGACGGTTGGCGTGTGCGCAGCCGGGTTGCTGCCCGGCAACTACCCCACCCAGGATGTCCAGAACTGCACCACCAGCAGCCAGGTGACATGCCCCAAAGCCACCGCATACGCCACACCCATGCTCCCCAGCACCAGGGAAAGGCACAGCGCCAGGCCGTCCTCAAGCAGCTTGCCCATGGCCAGCGCCACCAGGCTGAATGCTGGCAGCACGTTGCCGACCGGAACCGGCAGGAAAATGACCAGTGCCTGCAGGGCAATCCACCCCGCCCACAGACCCCGTGTCCACCCGGCCTGCATCGCTGGCAGGCGTGGACGTGACCAGCGGCCGGCAAAGCGGTAGCTGACGGCCAGCGTTTTCAGCGTGCGCAGCGACCAGCGCACGTTCAGCCGCATGTGTGCCAAACGGGGATGTATGGCCATCTGGGAGCGGCCACGCAGCCAGTCCCACGACAACCACCACAGCGCCACACCGAAGACATTGCCCACCCCACCAACCGGCAGGATGGTGATCAGTGCAAACACCATCAGCATCACACTGATAGACGAAGCCCCGCCGTGCAACGCGAGCAGAGCCGCCAGAGTCAACCCCGGCTGGTCGTGCGGCTGGGTCTGCAACGGACCTTGGGCCTGCCTGAAACGCCTGGCCAGCCGCAACGCGGCGTAGCGCGAACCACTGGGGTCGCGCCGGGTCTGGTTGTGCCATTCAACCACCGGGCGATCCCTGCTTGTCAGTGGCCATAGGTGGCACGACTTGGGCGCTTGCCTGTTGGCCAGGCGGGTGGTGGGCCAGCGCCTGACCGGCCTTCACCTCCGCACCGGTCCGGATGCCTGTGGCCAGCGTGAGATGGGGCGGCAGCAGCACGATGATGGTGGAGCCATGCTCGAACCAGCCCATCTCGTCACCTTTGACGTGTGGCGCATAGCAGGGCATCACATGGGGGCCCCGGTAGCGCAGGTGGAGCAACACATTGATGAAATGCAGCCGGATGCTCGCCACCAGAATGGCCGCCACGGGCACCAGCGCCACGGCGCTACGGTCTTTGGCCAGCTTCACCTCGATGACCGCGCGCTCGTTCTTGCAGAACAGCCGTTCCACCCGCTTGAGTGCGATGGGGTTCACGTTCCAGGTGTCGCCCGAGATGTAGGTGACCCGCTCCACCAGACCGTCCGCAGGAGCATGGAACCGGTGGTACATGCTGGAGGTGAGGCGCAGCGTCACGTACTTGCCCCGGGCATACCGCTGCGCCAGTTCGGCGGAACCCAACAGGTCTTCCAGCGTGTACGGAAAGCCTTTGGCCTGCCACAACTGCGTGCCCTCGATGTCGCCACAGGCCCCCACAATACCGTCACTGGGGCAGCAAACCGTGTCAGCATCCGGGTCGAAGGGGCGGGCATCGGGTTTGAGGCTGCGGGTGAAGCAGTCGTGCAGGCTGTCGAACTGTTGCGTGGTGGCCTCACTCAGGTCCAGCGGGGTGAACCAGCGCCACACGGCTATCGACCACCGCGTCAGCCAGGGGCTGCGGATCTGGCTGTACCAGCCCATGAAGCGCGTCAGCGCCAGGCGCGGCACACGGTTGGTCAACAGGAAGTTCAGATCCTCTTGCAGCAAAAGCCGCTCGCGCAGGGTGGGTGTTTTCATCGTCATGTCAAACGTCAGGCATACAACTTTCACATCCCAACTTGAAAGCCTGATGACATGAGCGCAGAAATGATGTTGACGTCCGCCGCCTTGGCCGCTGCCGCCCCCTTGCTGGCCTTCAAGGTCTGGCGGCGGTTGCAGTTGTCGCTCGCCAAGCACCGCTCGCTGGCCGGCCATTCGCGCATGGCGAAGCGCGTGGCGCGGCTGGTACCCGGCTACAGCTACGACGAAGCCCGATTTTTTGCTGCCGACGATGCCCCGGCCGACATTCAGGCCTTGCGCAAGGCGGGTTTCACCCGCCTGTCCGCCGCACTCCAGGCCATGGCACCCCGAACACTGGCGCTGACCGCGCAAACACGCGAAGGCGTGTCTGACATGCAATTCACCGGCCGCTACCGCGTGCCCTTCCAGTTCAGCGAACACGCCCGCCAGCACCTGCCGGTGGGGGCATTCTGGGATTCGGCCCAGAGCGTCGAACTGACCGACCTGGACGGCAACCGCTTCCTGGACCTGACAGGCTCGTACGGCGTAAACGTGTTTGGCGTGGACTTTTACAAAGCCTGCATGCGTGAAGGTGCCGAGCTGGGCAGCAGCCTGGGGCCGGTCCTGGGCGGCTACCACCCTTGCGTGGCCCGCAACGTGGCACGTTTGCAGGAACTGTCGGGCATGGACGAAGTGTCGTTCCACATGTCGGGCACCGAAGCAGTGATGCAGGCCGTGCGCCTGGCCCGTTACCACACCGGCAAGCGGCACCTGGTGCGCTTCACCGGTGCCTACCATGGCTGGTGGGAAGACGTGCAGCCCGGCCCCGGCAACCCCCTGCCCCCCCGCGAAACCTACACGCTCAAGGACATGGACGGTGACACGTTGCGCGTGCTGCGCACCCGCAACGACATTGCCTGCGTGCTCGTGAACCCGCTGCAGGCGCTGCACCCCAACAGCAACGCGCCGGGCGATTCCACACTGGTCGATGGCAGCCGCCAGGCAGGTTTTGACCGCGCGGCCTACTCCGCCTGGCTGCAACAGTTGCGCGAGGTATGCACGCAACGCGGCATTGTGCTGATCTTTGACGAGGTGTTCGTCGGCTTCCGGCTGGCCAAGGGCGGTGCGCAGGCCTATTTCAACGTGCAGGCCGACATGGTGGTGTATGGCAAAACCCTGGGCGGCGGCCTGCCTGTGGGCGTGGTGTGCGGCAAGCAGCACCTGATGCAGCGTTTCAAGCCCGAGCGCCCGGCCGACATCTGTTTTGCCCGCGGCACGTTCAATGCCCACCCGTACGTGATGGGGGCCATGGACGCGTTCCTGACCCGCTTGCAGTCACCCGAAGTCCAGGCCCTGTACGACGGCCTGGACGAACGCTGGCAGGCACGCGCAGCCGCCGTGAACCAGGCGCTTGCAGAAGCCGGCGCGCCGTTGCAGGTACGTGCGCTGTCCAGCATCTGGACTGTGGTGTACACCCAGCCTTCGCGCTACCACTGGATGTTGCAGTACTACCTGCGCGAAGCCGGGCTGGCATTGAGTTGGGTGGGCACCGGACGGTTCATTTTCAGCCTGAACTACACCGACGCCGACATGGCCGAGGTCACCCGCAGGCTGTTGGCTGCTTGCCAGCACATGCAGGCCGATGGATGGTGGTGGCAGAGCGGACACACAACCCACAAGGACATCAAACGTAAGATTCTGAAAGAAATGTTGCTCCAGCGCCTTTCCAGCAATACCTGATTGCTATACTTTGATGAACGACTGCAAGGCATGTCTGGCGCACAAACGGCGAACAACTCGAACCGGCTACACAACAGTTGTCATTTGATATAAACTGTTTATACCAATCAACAGGAGTCAACCATGCAACCCGAGACCCAGACCGCCGCGCCCGAAGCGCCCAAGCAGGCCACGCCTGCCGCATCGAAGCCCGCCGCCAAGGCTGCGCCAAAGGCCCAACCTGCCAAGGCGCAAGCCGCCCAACCTGCAGCGGCCAAACCCGCCGCCCCGGCAACCGTGAAGGCCGCCGCACCCAAGCTGCCAAAGGCTCCGAAAGCGCCAAAGGCACCCAAAGCGCCTGCCCCCAAGAAGGCCGAGGCCAAGCCCGCCAAGGTCAAAATGATCCGCGACAGCTTCACCTTCCCGGAGGCTGACCACAGCCAGTTGGCTGCGCTCAAGAAGCGCGTGGTGGCCCTGGGGCAGGATGTGAAAAAGGGCGAGCTGGTCCGTGCCGGCATCGCCCTGCTGACCGCGCTCGATGACAAAGCGCTGCTCGGCGCGGTCTCCAAAGTCGACCGCCTGAAAACCGGTCGTCCGAAAAAGTGATGCCGCTCATCGTCGTGGCCAACCCGAAAGGGGGCGTCGGCAAGTCCACCGTCAGCACGCACGTGGCTGCGTACCTGGCCTCGCAAGGCAAGCGGGTGGTGCTGGCCGATGCCGACGTTCAGCAGTCTGTGCTGGGTTGGCTGGCCATACGGCCCACAGGCGCAGCGCCCATCAAGGGCTGGAATGCCCGCGCCGAAGAAGGCTTGAGCCTCCCGGCCAAGGCTGACTGCGTGGTGCTTGACACACCGGCCGGCCTGCATGGCCGGGTGCTGAAAGACGTTGTCAAGACCGCCACCAAAGTGCTGGTGCCGGTGCAGCCCAGCATCTTCGACATGACGGCCACCCGCGCATTCCTGGAAGACCTGCAGGAGCGCAAGAAGGCTCAGGGCCTGGACATCGCGCTGGTGGGCATGCGGGTGGACCAGCGCACCGTAGCTTCGGAGAACCTGAAGGATTTTCTGGCGGGCCTGGGCTTTCCGGTGCTGTCATGCCTGCGCAGCACGCAGAACTACGTGCGGCTGACCATGGCAGGCCTCACGCTGTTCGACGTGCCCGCCCACCGCGTCGAACGCGACCTGGCCGACTGGCAGCCCATCTGCGATTGGCTGAACCGCTGACAGGCCGTCGGCGCACGCGTCCGGCCCCGCAAAACGTGAGGTCAGGACGCGTGCCGCACCCCATGGCCGGGGTCGTACATCTCGCCACGCATCAGGTGCAGGGGCGCACGGTGGTACAGCATGATGTCGTGGAACGGGTCGGTCACGATCTTGGTGCCCCAAACCAGCGCAGTCTGCGCATCCTCCTGCACGAACAGCTGCAGCATGCGGAACAGCACCCCCCCCACGCCCACCGCCAGCCACATCCACCCCACGTTGCGGGCCAGCTCCAGCCAGCCGCCGTGTGGTGTCAGCAGACCGAACAGGTCAGGCTGCCACACCAGCAGCACGGGCGAGAACGCCCAGATACCCATCAGCACCAACTTGCGTGACAGGTTGTAGCCCACCTTGATGGCTTCCTTGTACTCGTGGGTCGCCTGGTTGACTTCGTCATAGCCCAACGGCTCGAAGAAAAAGTGACCGGCCTGGCGCGTCACCATCGACACCCCCCAGGCCAGCAACGCGGCCAGTGGCGGGTCCACGAACAACAGACCATACGCCACCACAAAGCAGATGGCGCTGATGAAATGCAGGCTCTGGTTGATGCGGTTGTGGTGGTAGTAGCGGTGGTCATCCCAGCGTTGCTCGCGCAGGGCATGCATGAAGGCGCTCATCGGTATCCTTTCGGTGAAGTCGGTGCCACATGGCCAATGGATCGGCAAACAGGGTCCTTCCGCTGCCGTCCATACGCGCATGATCGTGTCGATGTGTGAAAAACCGGTGACACGCTGTGTGACAGTTTGCTGCGCGGTGGGTGCCCACGGGTCTGCACATCGGCCTGTCACGCACACATGCGCAAACTGTCACACGCCTGTGATGTTGCGCGGCGACCATCTTTGACATGAACGCCGCCACCGACACTTCCCTGCTGGTTGAGAACTACCCCGCGCAGCGCATGTCGCTCCGGGTGGCCATCGTCACCGAAACCTACCCGCCTGAAATCAATGGCGTGGCCACCACGCTGGCCCGGCTGGTGCGCGGCCTGCAGGTGCGGGGGCACGACGTGCAACTCGTCCGCCCCAGGCAACAGCAGGACAAGCTGCCCGCCACCGGCGTGCCAGCCACGGAAGAGGTGCTGACCAAAGGCATGCCCATCCCGAAATACCCGCATTTGCGCATGGGCCTGCCTTCCAAGAAGCAACTGGTGTCGCTGTGGACGCTGCGCCGGCCCGACGTGGTGCACATTGCCACCGAAGGCCCGCTGGGCTGGTCGGCCTTGCAGGCGGCCCGCAAACTCAAGCTGCCGGTCAGCAGCGATTTCCGCACCAATTTCGATGCCTACAGCCACCACTACCGTCTGGGCTGGCTGCACAAGCCGATTGCGGCCTACCTGCGCAAGTTTCACAACCTGGCCGACTGCACGCTGGTGCCCACGCAGCAGCTGAGGTCGGCGTTGTCTGCCAGCGGGTTCGAGCGCCTGCATGTCGTGGCCCGTGGCATTGACACCGCAGCATTCGACCCAGCCCTGCGCGACCCAGTGCTGCGCCGGGAATGGGGCGTGGCCCCCGGTGAACGCGTGGCACTGTACGTCGGCCGCCTGGCACCCGAAAAGAACCCCCAGTTGCTGGCAAGCACCTTCAACGCCATGCTGGCAGCCGACCCCAACCTGACCTGTGTGGTGGTGGGCGACGGGCCCAGCGCCGCCGACATCCGACAGGCCTGCCCACAGGCCCGCATGTTGGGCAGCCAGACAGGGCAGATGCTGGCCCGGTGTTACGCCAGTGCCGACCTCTTCATCTTCCCCAGCCAGACCGAGACCTTCGGCAATGTCACGCTGGAGGCCATGGCGAGCGGCCTGGTGGTGGTGGCGTTTGACCATGCCGCAGCAGCCGAGGTCATCACCCACCGCCACAATGGCTGGCTGGCCCCCTTGGGGGACGACAACAGCTTCATCCAGACGGCCGTGTCACTGGCGCTCGACCCCACAAGCGATGCAGTGGTGCAGCAGGCGGCAAGAGCCACTGTGCTGGCACGCGACTGGACGCACATCGTGGGCCAGGTGGAGCACATCTGGCTGGGCCTGACACAACCCGCCCATGCCGCCGTCAACACCCGCTGGCAAGCACAGCTGACCTGACGCCAGCTTCGCGCACGGGCGCGGCGTGTGGATGGCAGCCATAAACTGCGCAAGGCCCTTCGCCGGCCCAGCGCACCAAGCCCGTCAGGTACCGACCAGATGGGTCACCATCTCATCTCGTGCCTGTGCAGACACCGGCCACGACAACGCTGCAGGGTGGACCCCTTGCGGGCCTTTTTGCATCAAGGCCTGCCCCAGCGCGTTGCGTCGTCCGATGCCCACATAAGCCACACCCATGTCCTGCAGGGTGGCCGGGTCATAGACGTTGCGCCCATCGAACACCACGGCATGTTTCATGCGCTCGCGCATGCCCAAAAAATCAGGGTTTTGGAAGCATTTCCACTCGGTCACCAGCAACAGGGCATCGGCACCGTCCAATGCCTGCATGGGGTCTGCCGCCAACTGCACTGCCCCGCCCGGCATGAACACATGTGCACCCAGGTCATCCACCAGCGCTGCGTGTGCGGTGTGCTGCGCCACCGGGTCATAAGCCACCACCTGCGCGCCCATGGCCACCAATGCCGCCACCACATTGCGGCTGGGTGCTTCGCGCATGTCGTCGGTGTTGGGCTTGAACGCCAGGCCCCACACGGCAAACCGGTGGCCACGCAGCTGGCTGCCGAAAACGCGCCTCACGGCATTCACCAGCGCATGCTTCTGCGCGGCGTTGACCGACTCCACCGCCTCGACCACACGCATGGTGGCCCCGCGCGACGCAGCGGTGTGCACCAGCGCACGCGTGTCTTTCGGAAAGCAACTGCCCCCGTAGCCCGTGCCTGCATACAGGAAGCTGTGCCCAATGCGCTGGTCTGCGCCGATACCCCGGCGCACGTTGTCAATGTCTGCGCCCAGCCCGTCGGCCAGCAGCGCCATCTCGTTCATGAACGAAATGCGGGTTGCCAGCATGGCGTTGGCTGCGTACTTGGTCAGCTCGGCGCTGACCACATCCATCCACACCGTGCGGTCGTGGTGGCGGTTGTACGGCATGTACAGGCGCGTCATCACCTGCCGGGCGCGTTCGCCTTCGGGGCTGTCGGGCACGCCGATGACGATGCGGTCGGGCCGCATGAAATCTTCGATGGCCGCCCCCTCCTTCAGGAACTCGGGGTTGGAGACCACCACAAAGTCCAGGCCCATGACCTGCCTGGCTTCCAGTTCGGCACGAACGGTGGCATCCACCGCCGCTGCGGTACCCACGGGCACCGTGGATTTGTTGACCACTACCGTGAACGCATGCAGGTGCTGCCCAATCTGGCGTGCCACGGCCAGCACGTGCTGCAAGTCGGCTGACCCGTCTTCCCTGGGCGGCGTCCCCACCGCAATGAACACCACATCCGCGTGCTGCAACGCTTCGGCAGTGGACTGCGTGAACGCCAGACGCCCCGCTTGCAGGTTGCGCCTGACCATGTCTTCCAGCCCCGGCTCGTAAATGGGCACGCCCCCTGCCTGCAGCAGGCCGACACGCGCCGCGTCATGGTCCACGCCCAACACGCGGTTGCCCGACTCCGCCAGACACGCGGCCGTCACCAGCCCCACATACCCCGCACCCACCACCACAACGTTCATGTGTCACCTCCGGTTGGGCCGATGGTTGCCAACCCACATGACACCGAAAAGTCGGTTCGATGAAGATCATTTGACGGTCACGCCGTCTGTACAGGGGTCACAAATGCTTCATCAAACCATCGTCTGCGCGTCACCTGAGCTTTCAAGAATGGTTGGCAATGGTTTGACTGAACAAGGTGACCCCTTTGCAGCACTTGCACCCGACCGCGCACCGCCCCACCACCACCAGCTTGCCCGCCTTTCCGATGGGCACACCATCGGTCATGGGGTTTGCCCCGCCTGCGTCCGTGATGGGCGGCCTGTTGGCAAGCGGCGGCGCCCACTCTGCACTGCCCCTGGAGGCCGACGATGAGGACAAGCGACGTTTCCGTGCGGTGTTCATCTCTGACCTGCACCTGGGCACGCCGGGCTGTCAGGCAGAAGCCTTGCTGGACTTCCTCAAAGCCCACCCGTGCGACCACCTGTACCTGCTGGGCGACATCATCGACGGCTGGCAACTGCGCCGCCGCTGGTTCTGGCCACAGACACACAACGACGTCATCCAGAAAATCCTGCGCAAGGCACGCAAGGGCACGAAAGTGGTGTTTGTGCCCGGCAACCACGACGAATTTGCGCGCCACTTCACCCACCACCACTTTGGCGGGGTGGAGGTGGTGCATGACGCCGTCCATGTGACGGCTGATGGCCGCCGCCTCTGGCTGATCCACGGTGACCACTTCGACGGCGTGATCCAGTACGCCAAATGGCTGGCCTACCTGGGCGACACGCTGTACGAGCTGACGCTGAGGCTGAACCGGCACTTCAACTCCGCCCGCGCCCGCCTGGGGCTGCCGTACTGGTCGCTGTCGCAATACCTGAAACACAAAGTGAAGTCAGCCGTCACCTTTGTCACGCGGTTTGAAGAGGCGGTAGCAGAAGAAGCTGGCAAGCGCGGGCATGACGGTGTCGTGTGCGGCCACATCCACCGCCCCGAAATGCGGCACATCAACGGCATCCTGTACTGCAACGACGGCGACTGGGTGGAGAGCCTGAGTGCACTCGTCGAGCATCCCAACGGGCAACTGGAGGTGGTGCACTGGACACCCGGTGCCGCGCAGCCGGCACTGTCACCGCCCGAAACCGTCACAACGCTGTCACACACATGAAATAGGGTGTCGACCCTGCCCAACGGAGACCACCCATGAACCAACGCGCTGCACTGATGCGCCGCATCCACGCCGAGCTGATCGACGGCTATGACGAAGAGCTTGAACTGGAAATCGAAGACCAGTTCGTCGATGACCTGTCAGACCCGACCGAAGAAGAACAGGCCGCCCTGCGTGAACACCGCCAGACCTATTTCCGAGAACTGTTCCGCCTGCAAGGCGAACTGGTGAAGCTGCAGGACTGGGTGGTGGCCACCGGCCACAAAGCCGTGATCGTGTTCGAAGGACGCGATGCGGCGGGCAAAGGCGGCGTCATCAAGCGCATCATGCAGCGCCTGAACCCCCGAGTGTGCCGGGTGGTGGCCCTGCCGGCCCCCAACGACCGCGAGCGCACGCAGTGGTACTTCCAGCGCTATGTGCCCCACCTGCCGGCCGCCGGCGAGATCGTGCTGTTCGACCGCAGCTGGTACAACCGCGCTGGCGTGGAAAAGGTCATGGGTTTCTGCGACGACGAGCAGTACGAGGAGTTTTTCCGCACTGTGCCCGAGTTTGAAAAAATGCTGGTGCGCTCAGGCATCCAGCTCATCAAGTACTGGTTCTCCATTTCCGACGAAGAGCAGCACCAGCGCTTCCTGGCGCGCATCCACGACCCGCTCAAACAATGGAAACTCAGCCCCATGGACCTGGAAAGCCGCCGCCGCTGGGAGCTGTACACCAAGGTGAAAGAAGTGATGTTGGAACGCACCCACATCCCCGAATCCCCCTGGTGGGTGGTGCAGGCCAATGACAAGAAAAAGGCCCGCCTGAATTGCATTGCCCACCTGCTGGAGCAAATGCCCTACAGCGAAATTCCCCGCGCACCGGTGGTGCTGCCGGAGCGTGAACGCCACGAAGACTACATCCGCCAGTCCGTGCCCGCCGACATGATGGTGCCGGAGCGGTACTGAGCGCGGCATCTCGCCCGCGTCCTCCACGCGGGCAGGGGTGCAACCACGATGACCGTCAACACCACGCTGCTGCATGGTCAGATCGGCTGCGGCGCCACGCCGTCCAGCTTGAATGCAGCCACCCGCGCATTCAAATCGGATGCCTCACGGTTGAGATTGGTCGTGGCGGCTGCGCTTTCTTCCACCAAAGCCGCGTTTTTCTGCGTGACATCATCAATCTGACTGATGGCATGGCTGACTTCAATCATTTTTTCGTTCTGCCGAATGCTGGCATCACTGATTTGTGAAATCAGGGTATCGACGCGGCCCACATGCCTGACGATGTCTGCCACACTTTGACCGGTATCGGTGGCCATGCCTGTGACGCGCTCGACAGACTGCACAGCATCGGTGATCAAGTGCTTGATTTCAGCTGCTGCAGAGGCACTGCGCTGCGCCAGGTTTCGCACCTCGGACGCCACCACCGCAAAACCACGTCCCATTTCGCCGGCGCGCGCAGCCTCCACGGCGGCATTCAGAGCGAGTATGTTGGTTTGAAATGCAATGGAATCGATGACCGATGTGATCTCGGTGATGCGTCGGCTGCTCGATTCCACGCTGGCAATCTGTTCAACCAACCCATTGACCCGGTCGCCACCCACTTTAGCTGCCGTGTTGGTCGTTCTGGCAATGTGCATCACCTGCTCTGCCAGTTGAGCATGCTGCTCTGCCATGCCCAACATCTCCTGCAAAGACGCGCTGGCCTCCTGCAGTCGTGCAGCCTGGGTTTCAGTACGTGTTGAGAGGTCGTTGACACCACGAGAAATTTCGGACGTTCCGCTGGCAATGCCGACACTGCCCTCACGTACCTCGGTCACGATATCCGCCAGGTTACGTCGCATCACTTCCAAGTCTTTTGTCAACAGCGCCATTTCGTCATTCCCGCTGACATGCAAGGGGTAAGTGGTCAGATCACCTGCCGACACACGATTGGCCAGATCCAGCGCCTGTTGGACTGGCTTTGTCACAGATCGGGTGATCGCCCAAGCCAGCCCCATGCCGACAAGGGCAGCCAAAACCGTACCGCTCAGCACCACCCAGGCAAAACCCTCACTGGTGGACCGGGCAGTGGCAAATTCCTGACCGGCCAGATCAATCTGTGCCTTCACCAACTGGTTCATGGCGTCCTGGACGCCAGGCGCCTTGGGGCTGATGACATTGAGATAGACAAACTGGGCCTCATCAAAGTTGTTGTCACGCATGGCTTTGCCAACTGGCACCAGCCCCAGCTCAATGAATGGCATGACGCTGTCTTTGAGCTGGCTTGTCAGTTTGACCAGTTCGGGAGGTTTGGGTTGCGCCTCGAAGCGGGCAAACTGCTGCTGAAAGGTATCTATGTTGGCAAACAGTTCGTCTGTGCGCTTCTTGACATTCGCAGCCCCGGGGTTGATGAGCATGTCCATCACCAGCACACGGTTGCGTTGCACCAGGTAGTTCATGTCGCCTGCCTGCCCCACGGGCACCGCGCGCTCCTCATAAATGACCTGCAGGCTGTCCGTCACCTTCCAAACCGACCACAGGCCCGAGTACGCGACCACCACCATGATGCCCACCAGCACCAGAAATGCACCAAAAAGGCGTTTTGACAATTTGAAACGCTGCAACATGGTTTACCCTTAGAGAACAAGTAACTCAAGAATGCAGCCCGATTGCTTCATGATCGTGACATTTGAGTGAACTGCTGCACCTCTCGTCGACAGCCCAACCGATCCAAACCATGTCGTCAACGTCCGCAGAGTGTCACCCTCACACTAATATGCCCTCATGGGTCCGCCAGCGCCGCTGGTGGTGGGTGCTGCTGGCGGTGTGGACCGGCACGGTGGCGGTGGCCTGGCTGCTGCACGCGCGCGAGCTGCGCGAACAGGGCATACAGGTGGCCACCGAGGGGGCGCGCCACATGTTCCGCATGGTCATGCTCACGCGCGACTGGAACGCCAGCCACGGTGGGGTGTACGTGCCGGTCACCCCGACGACCCAGCCCAACCCGCACCTGCAAACCCCCAAGCGTGACCTGACCACCACCGACGGCACCCGGCTGACGCTGATCAACCCGGCGTTCATGACGCGGTTGATCGCCGAAATGGCCGCTTCGGAAGCCGGGGTGATCTTCAGGCTGACCAGCCTGAAACCCATCCGCCCCGAGAACGCAGCCGATGCCTGGGAGCAGACAGCGCTGCAATCCTTCGAGCGCGGCACCACCGAAGCCCTGAGCGTGGAGCCCAGCCCGCGCGGAGACGAACTGCGTTACATGGCCCCGCTGAAGGTCCGGGAGGCCTGCCTGCCCTGCCACGCCAGCCAGGGTTACCAGGTGGGCGACATGCGGGGCGGCATCAGCGTGACGCAACCCTACGCCCCCATTGCGGCTTCGGCCCGGTCTGCCATGCGGCAGTCGGCGCTGACCTATGGTGCCGTCTGGCTGCTGGTGGCCACAGCGGGCGGGCTGCTGCTGACGCAACTGCGCAGCCGCTGGTTCGACCTGACGCACAAAATTCAGGAGCTGGAAGACACCCGCCAGGAGTTGGTGCAAGCCGAAAAAATGGCCTCGCTGGGCCGGATGGTGGCCGGCTTTGCGCATGAAATCAACACACCCATCGGTGTGGCGGTGGGCGCTGTGTCACACAACGCCGAAAGTGTGGCCAGGCTCGCCACCCTGTTGGATCAGGACGAAGTGAACGAGGACGATCTGCGCACCGAGCTGACCAGCCTGCAGCAAGGCAGCGACCTGGCCCAGGCCAACCTGCGCCGGGCGGCCAACCTGGTGCAGCGCTTCAAGCGCACGTCGATCGACCAGACGGCAGAGTTGCCCCGCACCTTCGACTGCCGGGAGTTGGTCGACGACGTGCTGTTCACCCTGCAGGGCACGCTGCAACATGTGCCCATCGCCATCCGGGTGGACTGCCCCAGTCCCTTGTGCGTGCACAGCCAGCCGGGGGCCATCGGCCAGCTGCTGACCAACCTGGTGACCAACGCGGTACAGCACGCTTTTGACAACAGCGCACGGGCGGGCGAGGTGCGCATCACCATCAGCCACGACAACGGCCACCTGAGAATGGTGTTTGCCGACAATGGCAAGGGGATGACGGCAGAGCAATTGGCCCACCTGTTCGAGCCGTTCTACACCACGCGGCGCGCGCAGGGTGGTTCCGGTCTGGGCCTGTACGTGGTCTACAACCTCGTCACGTCGCAGCTGGGTGGCAGCATTCAGTGCCTCAGCCAACCGGATCAGGGCTGCACCTTCGACATCCGGTTCCCCACACAAGCCAGCACGCCTGAAACACCCGACTCATCAAAAAAACCCATAGCTGACAGTGCCCGAATATAAAGCGCCATAGCCTGTTTTTGTTATTTTTTCTGTGGCACGCCCTTCAACTCGCTGCGCATCACCCCCCACAGGCCCAGCAGCACCGCCCCCAGCCCGACCACACCCGCCACACCCGGCTGCTCGCCGACCACCAGTATGGCCAGCACAAACGCCGTGACCGGCTCCCCCAGCGCCAGCACCACGCCCGTGGCGGCCGAGACATGCCGCAGCGCATGGCTGAACAGCAGGTAGGCCACACCGGTGCTGACCACCCCCAGCCACAACACCACCGCCACATCGGTGCTTTGCACCTGCGGTGCACCCGACAGCGCCCACGCACCGGGCAGGGCCAGCAACGCTGCACAACTGAACACACTGGCAGTGGCCACCGACGGCGATACCGTGGCAACCAGCCGCTTGTTCACCATCGCATAGGCGGCGTACGACAGACCGGCCAACAGGCACAGGCCCACGCCCGCCACGCCGCCCTGAAACGTCGCACCGCTGCCAGTGGCCATGACCGCCACACCCGCCACCGCCACCCCCGTGCCAAGCCACCAGGCTGCACCGGGCAGGCTGCGCGTCCACACCGCTTGCAGCACCCCTGCCCACACCGGTCCGCTGCCAATGGCCACTGCAGTACCAATGGCCACGCCACTGGCACGCACACCGGCAAAAAACGCGAGGTTGTAAACGCACATGCACGCGGCAGCCAGGGCCACGCCCATCCATGGCACGGCCCGCCAGCCAGCCTCGCCCGCCTGCGGGCGCTGTACCAGGGCCACCAACGGCAAGAAGAAGGCGGCGGCCACCAGCAGCCTGAACGCCCCCACCCAGTAGGACGACAACTGGGGCGGAGCAAAGCTCTGTGCGGTGCCAGTGGTGCCCCAAAGCATGGCGGCGCACAGCACCATGGCCATGGCGCGGATCATCTGTGTGTTCATGGCCCGATGTTCGCGCACCACGGCCCGCCAACTGTCGAGCAACGCTTGTCGTGTCCGCCCGCCTGGCGACTCACGTCACCGGCGGCTCGCATCGCGTGCGCCGAGCCCCCGCTCGCGCCGCAGGGCAAACAGCAGCGCACTGGCCGAGGCGTAGCCCACTTGCGCGGCCACCGCAT
>ERZ761609.542-NODE-542-length-42984-cov-9.763167_pt1 | contig 42984 bp, 34 predicted proteins | sample MGYA00511163_ERZ761609 | MGnify/ENA primary metagenome ERZ761609 (study PRJEB28899, sample SAMN02445070) | bioreactor sludge metagenome | biome: EBPR sludge | place: Australia: Brisbane, Thorneside Wastewater Treatment Plant | collected 2011-12-16 ...
AGTCAGTATAAAATCATTTTGTGATCCCCAAAAAATTGGAGGAACATGATAACACTCGCATGGTTGTAAAAAAGGTTCAAAATTAAGTAAAGTTAGGTTTTCACCTGTTTCTAAATTAATTACGCCAATCCTATTTCTACTTGCTACTGCTACATATTTTCCATTAGGTGAGGATGTAAATATGCCACCATCTTCAGGGTTTGCTAATTTTGTAATTTGCCCTTCTAAATCTAAAGAGTACAAATCAAAATTAGGGTCTAGTCCTGGACGTTCTTTAAAGTTGTTATTCGTAGTAAATAATAACTTATCTTGATTTGGTATCCAATCTATTTGGTTAATCTCCAAAATCCTACCGTCGTAGGATAAATTATTTAGTTCACCTGAACTCAAAAGCAGTTGTAAATCACTGCCATCTGTTCGGATGAGCCAAACCTCACTCGTTGGTAAGTTATTATCTGTGACAAATTTTATTTGTATAAAAACAAGCCATTCCCCATCACTAGAAACTATTGGGTTATAAATATGTTTTTGTTGCAACATTTTCTTTAAAGTATTGTGCTTCCAAATCCAAATAGAATACAGGTTAATTTCATCATATACTTTATAAGCAATAGTGAGGTCATTTAAAATATTTTCAGGTAAAGCCATTGGAGTAGAAGTGGAAATGACTAAATTTTCAGTTGGAACAACAGAAGATGTAGATGTAATTTCAACAGTTGGTGTTGAAGTTGTTGGAGTACAACCTAAAAGAAAAAATATCAAGAAAGCCAAATGTTTTATCTTCATCTAAATTTTCCTCCTTTATTTATCCGTAAATTTCACCAACATCTCAGGCGTTAACAATTTCTGCAACAACTCAAATTCATGTTTCGTTCTCTTCACCGCCGCGCGGATTGCATAATCAAATTTAAAACCTTGTTCTGGCGAATCGAGATTCATCCAACCATGTGAATCTTTTGGCAACACCTTCATCACCAGCGGACGAATCGGCTTAATAAAATACAATATATCCAATGGAAAATATACTTTACCAGAACACAGTTTAGGGCTTTGTAAAATGTCTTTCTTTAGCGGTTCAATTTCACCCGAAGAATGAGGCGTTCCAGTTTTTTCATCTAACCACAAGGTTACATAATTGCTGTGAGCATAAAAATCCTGCGCACTATGTAACAATCTGCCAAACGCTTGCCAAGCCACAGTTGGCGAAACACCCGTTCCAATAAACGTAGCCAAAACATAGCCACGTTGTTCATTCATATAACGATAGCCTTTATCAAAAGCATTGTTATCAAAATGAAATTCATCATGGAAAAACATGCCTGCCAATCTATCCTGATTAATATTTGCTTTTATAATCTCTTGCAAAGCACGTTCACTAAAATGTTCACCCAACGCCTCGCGCGTCATCTCAATATGATATTGTCTTTTCATAATTAAATTATACCCACAAAGAGTACAAGATATAATTACCAAAAAATCACAGGAAAATTTATGACAGGCACAATTCTCAACATCGTGGCAGTTCTAATTGGCGGGGCAATAGGTTTAATTTTCGGCGCGCGCATTCCCGAACGATTCAAAAGCACAGTCATTGCAGGCATGGGTCTCTTCACAGGCGCAATGGGCTTGCAAATGTTTTTCGATAGTGAAAATCAATTAATTGTTTTAGGCGCAATCATTATCGGAATCATTTTAGGTGAATGGATGAAGATAGAAGATAGATTGCAAAGCTTTGGGCAGACTCTTGAAAAACGCTTCTCCCCTACACTTGAAACTGATTCACCTGCGGAGAAAGTTCCTTCATCCTCAACCTTTGTGCACGGATTCATGGTGGCTTCATTATTATTCTGCGTTGGACCAATGACCATTCTCGGCTCCATTCAAGATGGTTTAACAGGTGACTATCAATTACTGGCTGTCAAATCTACTTTAGATTTATTTGCTTCGATTGCATTTGCATCCACATTAGGAATCGGCGTTTTATTTTCTTCTATTGTGATTTTGATTTATCAAGGTGGAATCAGTTTATTAGCAGGTTCATTAAGCGCCATCATCACCGACCCGATGATGAATGAAATGACTGCCACTGGCGGCGTGATTTTATTTGGTTTAGCAATCAGCAATTTGTTAGAAATTAAAAAAATCAGCGTTGGAAATTTTTTACCAGCCTTGGTCATCGCCCCATTAATTGTGTGGATTTTGGAAAAGTTGTAAATAACAAAACATCCCAATTCAGGGATGTTTTTTGTGATTCCGCTGGGACTCGAACCCAGAACCAATTGCTTAAGAGATAGTGGATTCTTTATGAAATATCCCCAATATGTACAATCTGTTCAGCTAGTGAGAAGGATTAGTAAAAAACTTCGTAATATTTCCAATCTGTCCAAGTAGTTTTATTGTGTAAGGTGTACTGAAGGTGTACACTCTAGCAAAATTCTATGGCCATCATATCGCGCCGGCGCAGTTTATACACACCACTTTCGTAAAGCAATTCTAAGCGGAAGGGATACGTGCCGTGATAGGTGTTATAGCCATCAAAGATGTAATGGGCATTGTTGTTGCTGATCTTTCGCATCTTAACCACAAACATGACATGTCTCATTAGAACCTTGATTAATCATAACCCATGCCCACACATGGATGATTGTTAATCGTGAGGCACCAAAGACATGTCATGTTACATTAGGCTATTGCTCACCCAATAGAAGTTTATACAATTTATTATCTGCTATCATCCACAGGTTACTATCAGAATCTTATGTGATATTTATTCAGTCTTAATATCAAAGCAAATCGAATCATCAGTAAGCACTTGGTCGTAAAACTCCTGAACACTTACACCTAAACTTTCTTCAATGGGTTTCCATACATATTTCAAAGACTTTTGATGTTCAGAAAGGATTTCAATTGGAGGATTTGGATTCGTTATTTCAAATCGACGGTCAAAATAATATGTTTCATTTTGCGGGCACAATTGCCCATCTTTCCAAAAAGTTTCATACATATTAATTATCCCTAGTTCCTTGTATACCAAAGCTAGTAAGCCTCCTGAACTATAAATTTCATCAGGAACTCCAATTTGAATAAAAATGCCTTTGGGTGTGTATCTTGACCAATACTCTTGAGCCTTTGGTGAAAAACCATGAGCTAAAACCCAAATACGTATCTGTTGTACGATACCGTCAACACCTATCAAGCCTAGATCATTAAAAACATTTTTACTGTCTTTGTAAGCTGGCTCAAATGTTTCAAGTAAGGGATCATCTAATTTTATGTTGTAAACAATTTTGGTTATATTACCAGTTACAGTTTGCCCAAATGAAATAGCTCCTACAGATTCAAGCATTAAAATAGCATCCTCTACTTTTGTTTTGCCTGGCACAATGCCCATATAACATGGCAAATTGCACTCGCTTGATTTGAGAGATTCAACCACTTTTTGTTCCATATCAATAGATAATGTAGGAACTGGAGTTCGAAATGTATGTTCAAGTGTTGGAGTTGCAATTACCGTCTTTGTTGATGTTATTGTTGGCGTTTCACTTGCTGCGATGTTTGCTTGTTCGGTTGTGTTTGTGGCGCAACCAACTACAACAATTAGGACGACAAGCATAATCAATGAGATATTTTTTTGCAGTATCATTTTCATGGCATCAATCCCATTAAGCGAAGCCACACAGGCATTCCTCTAGGATACAAATCGTAATTGGGGTCGTAGGCTGTATTATTCATCATATTTCGTCTATCATTACCCAATCCTTCATTTGTAAACCCATTATCAGGGAATGCAGGATTCATATCTAGCACCCAATTCAAATACATATCCGCAAAATCTTCTATGCGAGCCCTGTTTCCATAACCATCATCTTTTGCAGGGTGTTGCATAGACGGATACCAATCATCTTTATATCCTTCATAAGTTAGTCTCCACTCATTATCAGGATAATCGCTTGCTTTTCTGCCATAAATATCTTCAAACTGATTATCAAACACATGTCCAAACTCATGGATGATTGTCTGAACTCCCCATGCCATATTAAGACCTGTTCCACAAGTAATTAAATGATCATCAGTTTCACAGTAGTTTGTGTTATTTGCGTTAAAGTTAATTGTAATATCACCATGAGCCTGTCGAAAAGCGTCTTGGGAAGAAATTCCACCACCAATTGTTTCTGCTATTTTTCCACCCGCTAATTGTGCGGCTTGCAATGTTGCACGCCTTTGAGTTGGTGTTGAATTGTTTGTAGTAATCCCATAGCCTGCCAATTGTTGTGATAATGGTGGAGGCGCATTAGATCTATCTGACCTTAAACAATCATCGGGATCAACATAACCAAATCCACAATGACCAGTTGGGTCTGTATACATTATTGGACTATTATTCACATAAGCATATCTATCCAACCCTTGAATTCCATCAGGCACAATCGTATCTGCCTGAGCAAACCTACCTAGTGACGAGTCATACCACCTCGCATTATAGAAATGCAAACCAAAATCACTGACGTAGCTATACTGTCCCGTGTAAGTGTAATTGGTTGGGCTATTACTTGAAGAATATCTCACTTCGCCCCAAGCCTCGTAATATTGCTGTGAAATGACAGTGCCTTCATCATTTGTGACAAGACTCGTTGAGCCCAAATGGTCACCGATGATGAAGAACAACTCATCATCTTGTCGCATAGCGATTCGTTGACTTCCAGCATAATAGTATTTGGTCACTTCTGCACCTGTGACTTCATAGTGAGTCCCAACAAAGTAAGTCGTCGTTGTTCCGATGTTGGTGGTCATCACAGATTTTACCCGCTTGCCATCACCATCATAACTAAAAGTTGCATTAGAGAAAATAGTCACAGACGGTGTGGCAGTTGCGGTAGGTGTGAGAGTAGAAGTGGAAGTAGCAGTCGGAGTACTGGTTTGAGTCGGTGTGGATGTGTTGGTTGATGTATGAGCAGGCGTCGGTGTACGCGTGGGCGTGCGAGTAGCAGTAGGCGTACGGGTTGGGGTAGGCGTACGGGTAGCAGTGGGTGTATTGGTCGGTGTATTGGTTGGGAAAGGAACCACAGGACCAATATAAGAATAACGACGCGCTTCAAAATGGTCAAAGAGCATAGAGCCTGAGGTTGTAGAATCAACTGAACCTGTAGCACCGAGGCGGATTTCATCCAAACGGCTGTGCATTTGGTCATTATCCACGCCTGAAATGGTGCCGACCAAATTGCCATCAATCCACAGCGAGAGATAGCCATCATTGGCAGCGGGTGCAGAAGCTTGCTTCCATTCGATTTCCACTACATGCCAAGCATTGGTAATGTTGTACTTACTGCCATTAGTGTGTCCCCCATCGTCTTTGAGGATGCGTGGACGCAGTTTGTAGATGCCACTTTCGTAAAGCAATTCAAGGCGGAATGGATACGTGCCATGGTAGGTGTTGTAGCCGTCCAAGATGTTGTGCGAGGTGTACCTATATAAATAAGATACAGTTTCCATTCATCTACTAAAGTATCTCCAACAACATCAGAAATCAATAGAATATACTTGTTTTGTACCATTGCATATTTCATGGACACGTCAGAAGGAAAACATATATCCTATCCAAAATAACTAATGGCTAATAAACCATAAGAAAGGAATAAAACGAGCAATATGCCTATTGTTCTAATTAAGTATTTTATCCATGTAGGACTAATTTTATATGAAAGAAAAAAAACACCACAAATAGATAAAAAACTTAATATAAAAAGTGAAAAAAGTAGATAACCAACACTATATAAAATCATAGTCTCTCCTTTTATTAATATGCTAACAACTCTTTATTCATGTAATTTAATCTTCCAGGGTCAGGTGGCTGAATACCATATTTAAATATTGTCGAAAAACTTTTATTATTTTTTGACCAAATAGTATAGGCAAAGGTTTCAGCGTAATCTTCACCTGATGAGCTCTTAGCGTACTCGCTTACTGGAAGCCCACCTACTCCCTCAAAGTCAGAACCCATCGGTAAACATTTCGCGAAAAATCTTGTACATCCTGCCCAGAAAGTGTCTCTAAAGACACCAAGGCTACTTGGACTATTTGTATCGTTTCGGAAGTCAAATACATGCCCAACTTCATGGATAGTATTAAATTCAACAATTTCAGTATCTTCATAATCAAAAAAGCTATCGTAAAATGTTATTGTTTTTGTAATTGGATCTGTACATCCAGTTCCACAAAACCATTCACCTAATCCCCATGTTTTATTTTTAATTTCCCATCCTTCAAATAAAGTCGATGCATTTTCTTGACCAATAACATTGGTAACATCTCTAAATCCATTGTTAATTACACTCAATTCATCAGTTGTAAAGTTTTTCTCGTTAACTTCGACATTATACAAACTCTCAATTTCTTGAGCTAGTATCCAACAAGGTAAATCGGGATTGGTGCTGTCTTGTGAGCTACCACTGCAATGTCCACTGGAATCAGTATAACGAACAGGATTATTTCTAGTGTATGAATACCTATCCCAATCTTCAGAATTTTCAGCACTCGGCACAATCGTATCCGCCTGAGCGAACCTTGACAGCGAACTGTCGTACCAACGCGCATTATAGAAATGTAAACCAAAATCACTAGTATAAGAATACTGCCCTGTATAAGTGTATTTTGTTTGTTCGTTTCCTGAACTATACCTCGTTTCTCCCCAAGCCTTGTAATAGGTTTGATTTATGACAGTGCCAGTAGAATCAGTAACGAGGGACGAGGAGCCGAGATGGTCTCCGATGATGAAGGTTAGAGTTCCATTTTTTCGCATGGCAATTCTTTGAGAGCCAGCATAATAATATTTGGTGATGACTCCACCAGTGTTTTCATAATAGTTACCAACAAAGTAAGTGGTTGTGCTGCCTATGTTGGTCGTGATGACAGATTTTACCCGCTTCCCATCACCGTCATAGCTAAAGGTTGCATTAGAGAATACCGTCTCAGAAGGAGTGACTGTAGGTGTAGGCGTGAGGGTAGAAGTAGAAGTGGCAGTAGCGGTACTGGTTTGAGTCGGTGTGGCAGTGTGGGTTGATGTATGAATAGGCGTGTTGGTAATTGTAGGTGTGCGTGTAGCAGTTGGCGTGCGAGACGGTGTAGGTGTACGAGAAGGAGTCGGTGTGCGGGTCGGTGTGGCCGTGTTGGTAGGTGTGAGCGGACCAATATAAGAATAGCGACGCGCTTCAAAATGGTCAAAGAGCATAGAGCCTGAGGTTGTAGAATCAACTGAACCTGTAGCACCGAGGCGGATTTCATCCAAACGGCTATGCATTTGGTCATTATCCACACCTGAAATGGTGCCGACCAAATTGCCATCAATCCACAACGACAGATAGCCATTGTTGGCACCTGGTGCAGAAGATTGCTTCCACTCAATTTCTACTACATGCCAAGCATTGCTAATGTTGTACTTACTGCCATTGGTGTGCCCCCAATCATCTTTGAGGATGCGCGGACGGAGTTTATATACACCACTTTCGTAGAGCAACTCTAAGCGGAAGGGATAGGTGCCATGGTAGGTATTAAAGCCATCAAAGATGTAATGAGCGGTGTTGTTGCTCATGGTCAATGAGTTGGGATGGAAGTAGAAACGGGCATGATACTCTGTTTCACGCGCAGGAGAAGAATCAATTGCACGCAAGGAGACTGTGTCATCAATCAGGGCTTGTAAACCATACGTCCCTTGGTTGGCGGCAGTGGTAGATGTGAATAAATCGCCTCCATCTACCTCCGAGAGGGTCGGGTTCCAGTTGGAAAGGTCGTTCGTTTCAAAATCATCGGCAAAGATGAAATCAGGGCGAGCAGATGGTGGGCTGGTTAATGGACCAGCAGGGTCTAAGCCAATGTGTGTACCTCGGCTCATCTCAAACGCATCAAAATACACTGTGCCATCGGCTGAAAAGTCATCACCCGCTATACCCATCCAAATTTCCGTTACAGATTGAGTATCGTTATCTAGGTTTTCAATACTTTGTACCAATTGGTCGCCAACATATAACTTAACATACCCATTATTAGCGCCGGGTGCGGTAGCGGCTTTCCACTCTACTTCAATGGCTTGCCAAGTATCGGCAATCAGAACAGCATCTAAATCCTCGAACCATGTTCCAGCATCATTTCGAGAACATAAAGATAAACCGTAATAATCACCTTGTTCTTCAAGGTACAAACAGGCTACTTCCCAATAATTGCCTGTATTGTTAGCGGCGAAGATGTACACACCTTCTTCTGAGGTAATTTGTACCGAGTTTGGTTTAAAGTAGAACCTAGCACTAAAATGTTTTTCATTAGTAGGTTCATCTTCGTACAAATCTAAATCAGTGCCATCATCCAACAAGCCTTGCAGTCCATACGTACCAACTGCGGCGGCTTCTGTGGTGACAGACAGGTCACCACCATCGGTATCTGCCCAGTCCCAAATCGATAAATCACCGCTTTCAAATCCATCGGCAAAGACTAAATCTAAAGGAGTTGGAAGAGCTGGACCTTGAGGATGTAAGCCTATGTGTGTGCCCGTTGTTGAAGCAAACTCATCAAAATAGATTGAACCACTAGTGGTTGAAGAAACCCCATCAGGCAACCCTAAGGATGCCTCATCTACTTGCAATGTATCGTTATCAATGTTGCTAACTGTATCTACCAATACATCATTAATCCATAACTTCATGTAACCATTGTTCGCGCCATTCGACGTAGCCGCTTTCCATTCCACTTCAACGGCTTGCCAGTCATTGGTAATATAGTTCTCTCTGCCCTCCACCCAATCATCACTATCATCATGGCCGCAAAGTGAAAGCGTGTAATAATCTTCGCCCATACGCTCCATACCTAAGCAAAATACCCAACCATATACGTCATCATCCCCCACAAAGACATACATCGTATCATCATAGGGCATGTCTACAGAGTTGGGGTTTAAATAAAAGCGTGCGCTATAATGCGTGGCGTTATTTGGGCTTTCATCACCTACCTCAATATCCGCTGTATCATCAATGAAGGCTTCCATCCCATAAGTGCCTACTGCGGCGGCATCAGTCGAGACGAATAAATCACCGCCGTCCGTGTATGGGTCATCCCATGCACTTAAATCTCCGCTTTCAAAGTCATCCGCAAAGATTAAACCGGGGATAGGGGTAGGTGTCGGTGAGGGAGTAAATGTTGGCGTAGGCGTTGGCGTATCGTCTAGTTGTAAAGGCGCAGGATTGACAAGGAATGAACCCCCAGAAAGCGCATTCCATGACACTAAACTTTCTAATGAATTCCTTTCTTCATTTTGAGCAAATGAAGGAATAGTAGAAGCCATCCCAACTACGACTGAAGTCAGACGGTTTTCTTCATCGTATTCTAAGTCGTAGGCTTGTTCATCTACATTTCGTACAATCATGTTCCCGTTTTCGTCATAGGTGTAAGAATTACCATTAGAAAGTGAGGTGACCGCATGAACATGGTCTTCGTCATCGTAATTGTAAGAAACTCCATCTTTGAGAGAGAGATTCCCCGTATCGGAATTATATTCATAGTCTTCAGAATAAAGACCATTTGACCCACCCGTTGCTTCGGCTGATTCGATTCTGTTGAGGGCATCGTAAGTAAAAGTTTGGGTTTGCGGACCAGCAAGTGAATCAACAATTGTTAACACATTTCCATTTTTGTCATAGGTGTATGCCAAGTTTTGGATTTGCGAGCCATTGGAAGCAGTGACAGAAGAGAGCAACCCACCCATATCTGCCGTATCCCAAGCAAAATAACTAAAAGTTTTGTCAATAATATTGTCCCCATATTCCATTAACTTGACTCTACCGGCTTCGTCATATTGCATGTCGTTAAGATACACGTCGCTAGTGGTATTACTGGTTACAGATTTCAATGTGCCATCTGTGTTGTAGCCATAAGTAATCGTTTCGCCATCAGGGTACGTCATCGTAAATGGTAAATCAGCCGAGTTATATACCCAACTAGTCACAAATGAACTGCCTGCACCTGTAATTGTTTTTGTCTCAGTTGAGAGACGACCACGTGTGTCATACGTCCATTCCGTAGAGCCAGAACTATCAGTCATTGATGTTCGTCTGCCAATGCCATTCGTGCCAGAGTCATATTCAAATTCCGCATCAAAACCGGCAGGTGAACTGCAACTGCCCTCCGAATATATCTTCCCTTCTAAGCGGTTTAAATCATCATAATACAAACAAATCACTTGCCCTTTGGCATCGGTTTGTTGGATTAAGTTCCCTAAGGCATCATACTCATATTGCCAGTACCCCATATCAGGGTCACTCATATTAAGTTTACGCCCTAACACATCGTACTCAATCTCTGTTGTATTATCAGCGCGCGTCGCTTCCTTCAAACGATTCAAAACATCATATTCGTAAGAAACTTCTGGTCCTGTTGGCGGAATCACATCAGTCGTGCGCCCCCAAATGTCAACAATTGATGTAGTTTCATTTCCCTTGGGGTCAGTTATCGTTGTAGCAAAATCTATTGAATAATCATATTCAATATCGGTTTGGTTGGGTGCAGTCGTAGTCAGCACCCGCCCAAGTACATCGTATGTTGTTGTAGTAGAGGGTTGTGTAAAAGATTGTGTAATAAAAGTAGGGGCAGAATTTGGAGTGGCTGTATAAGGTGTGGTTTGCTTTACTAATTGCCCAAGGTTATTGTATTGTGAATCGACGACTACGTTTTGTAAAGTGCCATTCACAACTGCATTGGCAGTTTGAGTTTGAATGAGTCTGCCTGCACCATCGTAAAAACGGCTCAAACGTATCGTTGAACTGGCATTCACCAACTGCACCAAATCCACTTGGAAGGGGATGCGGGTATCATGATACGTTACTTGCAACGTGGCAGGGCTTGTATCACCCGGTGCAGTGATGGTTTTTAAGCGACCGAAGCCATCATACGTAGCAGTGGTAGTTATATCGTTTGCATCTGTCACACTCGTCGGGACACCTAATCCATAATTATAGGCAGTCTCTACTTCGTGTCCCAATTCATTGGTTACTTTGATAGGATAGGTGTTGTAGCCAGCTGTATCATATAGTGTTGTGGTGGTTTGCTTACTATCGTTGGATGGAGCTGTGGTAGCAGTACCAAATTCCGTAAAGACGGACTGGGTTAATACATTTCCATAGTTGTCATAAGTAAAAGAAGTTTGAGCATAATTACTTCCACCTGCCCAAATACGCTGTGTGGTGAGGTTACCTTTTGTAGGTGCAGTCGTATAAGCAGTTGCATTGTCGTAGAAATATACTGTTTCTGCTAATACCGTGTTGCTTGCGTCTTTTAGTATTTGGCGAGCAGGGGCACTTACCACATAGGTGGTGGCATTGGGGTAATATTCATATTCTGTTTTTCGATAGACAGACCAACCACTACCATCATTACCCGATTCTGTTTGCAATTGTAAATTGCCGTATGTTGAAGCATAGCTGAATTCTTGTTTTGTACCCACAAACGTAGCATCGCCATTGTAGGATCGACTTTCGGTTGAATCAACGCGAGTCCATGTCACTGCTAGGTCTTTGTATGTGAGTAAGCCGATGCCTGTGCTGGTACCAAGAATATCAGGGATACCATTACTAGGGGTCGTATCATATTGCACGGTTTTGGTATAGCGTGTAATAGTTTCAGAGTAAGGCACGCCTTCAAAATAAGAATCAGTATAGAGTGTACCGTTATACACTCTGGTGCGGAAAGTCCATGTGCCACTTGTTGGAGGCAACGTTACTTCACCAGCATTATTTGGGTTATCCAGTTGCCAAATACGGATACGAGACTGATCATTCGCATCTACAAACAACATGACACCATACCATTCATCTTTAATAAAGTTCCCCGAAGAAAGTACAGTAGAACTGTCGCTAGCAATAGCTCCACTTGAAGAAAGTGTTAGCCCGAAGAAACTGCCTCCATTTACCAAGCCCACTTCACCCTGTGCATTTGCTCCCGATAAACGAACATGCACAACTGCCATTTCTCCATCAGTCAATGTAGCAGAGGCACGTGACAAACTGACATTCCAATTCGCCGAGCCATTCACCGATTTGATAGAATTATCAAAATCTTTTTGAGATTCCATTGTGGCAGTGTGTGTACCGCCTGAGGTTGTCCAATTGGCATTGAGAGCATCTAGATTATCAAAAAAGTTTCGTTCAAGTACTAGTGAATCATAAGCACGCCCTTTTGTTCCATCTGCTTGCCAGAACCATGTGGCAGTCGTCAATCCATTGGGTGCTGTCACTTGACTCATAGCATGACCACGAAATTCTCGTAGTTTCTTAAAATACAATTTTTCTAACTCTGTACCTGCCGCTGCTACCGAAGCTGAGTTGTCGCTTGAGGCTGGTGAAGCATTATCATACTGATAGGTATAAGTAGATGTAATCCCATTTGGTTGTGTCGTAATGGTTCGTGAGGTGACACGATACAGGATAGTGTATTGAGTAAAATCAAAACTACGGAAAAAACAATTTGCACACTCTAGTCTCAACTTTACATAATTTGGATTATATGTAACAGGCATTGTTAACAGTTGCTGTGTTTGGACACCACCGTCTGTGTTTACCCCGCTAGCAGATAGCATAGTAGTTTGACCAGAATTTGTATCACGAATACCCCAGCTTACACTTGTCGTTCCACTAATGGAACGTACGTTTACTTTAAAATTATATTTTGATGAGGGTTTAATCATACTTTCTGGAATTGCACGTTCTCCCACAGAAGCCTGAGCGGGGGAATTCCCTACTTGCAACAACTTACTTCCATCACAACGTACTTTTCCACTTAGTTGAGTCCATGTAGGAGACGGCCCTGCCCCATTAACACAATCGCCTGTTTGAAAAACTGTTCCTACCCAACGAAGTTGCGTATTAACATCGTCCAAATACTGCCAATCGGTATAGCTCATTGTGACTGTGCCACCTTGTCCATTATTAACTTGGGTTAAGTGCATTGAGTCGCCATAAGTAAATGTGACAGCAGGGAGTGGGTTGTTTGAACCATCAAACTCTTGTATGCCAACCAATGTTAATGTTTTGCCGCCTGCACTGAAATTAAAGTTGGGGTAAATATTGGCAGCATTATTTGGGGCATAAGATAATACGTACTTCTTAACAGTGACCCATGAACCATTATTATGCTGGATTAGTACTTCCTTTAATCGTTTTGTTCCGTATAAAACTCGAGCATTGGTACTCGCCCATGAGGTTTGATAATCTGTACGAGCCTCTGTAACAAATTGAATTCTATATTTACCATTACCATAAGTAATATATGTGGGATACACTGCAATTTCATTTGCGCAGCCTGGTTTTGTCTCTGCTTGGTAAGTATAGTTAATTGTGTTTCCATGTACATCTGTTACACTGGTTAATCCCCAACGCCAAGTGTGATTATTTGTATAAGGTGAAACTACACAAGCACGGTTATAGTTATTATCAGTGGTATCTGAAAATACATATTTTGTGCCGTCTTTCGTCCAAGCGGTAAAACTATATGTTGTGTTATTTCCCTCTACCTTCATAAAGGCTTGGTCAGCAGTGTTATATTGAGTAATTTCGCCACTGACACTAATCGGTAGAAGTTGCCCACTAATTCCAGCCACAGAGATATTAAAGGTATCGTCATTCCAATTGTCATCTGTACCATGCAAATTACGGGTTACTAACCCAGTATCCAAGTCCCAGCCCATTCCAACCCATGAAGATTGGGTAAATGCGGCAGACTCATCTACGACTTGACTGTTGTAGCTTAATACCACAGAAGGTTGAAGCCCATTTGGTCCCGGCGGAGTCCATACATTAATCTGATATGTCCCTGCACCGGTAAAGTCTGATGTTTTAAATGCATCCACACTTGGCACCATATTACTTTGCCAGTTGTTCGCTTTGTAATCAAACACTGTCAAATGGTCGCTTTGGGCTGTGAGTGTGTTGGTTTCGGGGTTAACGGTTGTCTCCAGCGGAACCCAGTCCACGAGTTCAGGGTCATAATAATAAATAGATAAACCATTTTCATACGCCCCACGTAAGTCTTTTTCATCATATGCAATTTGAATAGTAATGGGGTCGTCAAATTTAGTGACGTTCTTTTGGGTTGTATCATCTACTGCAATGATTTCTACAGGATTCCAAGATAGGGATGTGCCTGGCAAGGCGTTGGGAGAGGGATAACGCACATCAACCATTAAAGGATTCTTTGAAGCCGAAGCAGGAAGTGTTAATCTGACTTTATTGTCTTGGCTGGTAATGTTGGATATAGCCCCTTTTCTAGTTGTTGTTAATGGTTCATCAATAATGATAGTATTTGTTGCAATTAGTTTTTCATCTTTATATACATCATAAGTAAATACGAGCGGGAATTGAGCATATTCCAAAACTTCCCACACCACAGTTCCTTGGGTTGCATTTGATTCAATTTTTAGTGACCCATCTGTTTCTGGTACATCTCTTTCATTTTGGGGTAATACACCGTCTGGTGGACGAGCAATAATTTCTATTCCTGAGTTGTTTAAGTTTTTTGAGTCTAAGTTCTCTAATTCCCACTTGATAATTACTGGTCTTCCGGCTTTGTAAATCGCAGGCTCAGCCGAGAGATTTATCAGCAAGGGTTTATCTTCTGCTGTGTCCTGTGCCTGTCTGGCTATTTCTTCATCCAAAATAGGCACATTACCATTACGCGAAGGAAGTGTAGTATCTCCAATTGTTAATCTAGCACTTATATCTTCTTGTGTTGTATTTTCAGATTCGTCATCAAGCGCCTTGGCTTCAGTAACAGACGCCAATGGGCTTAACAGCACAGTTATGATTAAAAAGATGCAAACAATTTTCTCTACATACGCTTTTACAGTTGACATGGGACCCTCCGAAATATGACGATGTGGTATGAGGTTATACTGTTTTCTTACTATTTAATTGTTTTTCTTACACCCTACTTTGTTTGATTAATGTGGATTTGGGTTTATGCTTAATTCCCCCACAATAATACTTCTATGCAATAAGTAGAAATGTTTTTATTGCATAATTGTAGAGAGTAAATCGATCGCTTTTAAACTTACTCCAAGGCTATTCGAATTCTCAGTCATCAAGAATTTTATGGTTATTTCTAATATTGTCAAGGTTTTTTTTAATCTTCTTGTCTGACAATTATTTGAATATTTTTGATAATGCCTAAGAAGACTTAATTAGTAAACTGCTAACTAGTTTATCCAATTGTTCAGCCGCTTCATCTTGAAGGTCAGGGAGTACATGAGAATATGTATCCATCGTCTGCACAATACTGGCATGACCTAAACGTTCTTGCACTACTTTCGGATGCACTTTAGCTTGTAAGAGAAGTGTTGCCGATGTGTGACGCAAATCATGGAAGCGTATCTCCGGTAAACCAGCAGCTTCGATTGCTTCTTTAAACTTTCTAACAAGGAAGCGCGGATTAATAGGCTTACCACTATCAGTAGTAAAAATTAGACCTTGAGACTTATTTAGTTTTTGTATATAAGTCTTTAAAACATCATTAGCAAAAACAGGGAGTTTTACGGCGCGGCGGGATTGTTTCGTTTTCGGCTCAGTGATGACAACTCCTTTTCCTATTTGATACTGTACAGCATGTTTTAGATTGATAGTCCTTTTACTCAGGTCGCAATCTTCAACATGAATCCCCAACACCTCCCCTTCTCGAAACGCACCAAAGATTGCCAAAATATAAAGTGGATAAAAACGATCTTCTTTTACAAATTCTAGAAATTTTTTGACTTGTTCAAAATCATATACACTCATCTCACGTCGTATAGGGCGCGGAGCATCCACGAAATCAGTTACTTTCCTAGTAATCACCCCCCACCTGAGTCCATATTTTAGTGCGCGACGTATTACAGAATGTATATATTGAACTGTCCGTTTTGATAAACCTTGTTCCAGTTTTCGTGCATAAAACCACTGAAGATTTTCAGGCTGAAGGTCGGCAAGTTTCATTTTTCCGAAAGCGGGAAGAATATGAATTCTTGTGAGCGATTCATAAGCCTGAATAGTCTTGGGGCGTAAATTATGCCTCACAACGTTTTCTAAATAATTTGTGAAGAATTCACTAACAGTTATTTTATTATTACGAGGCAATAATCCTTGTCGGAGTTGGTTTTGCTGTTCAACAAGCCATTCACGAACATCTTTTTGCTGTTTAGCATATTTTAGTTTGCTCTTACCATTCGGCAAGGTCAATTTTGCAACCCAAAGGCCTTTGGGTTGCCGGTAATAAATAGAACCTTCACCGCGAGAACGTCTACGTGTCACTGCTACCTTTATCTATCTGTACATAGTAACTAAGATTTCATGCCTAATTGCTAAGTATTTGATGTGAATACATAGTTTTTAAAATCATATTTGCATAATTTTAAAAACTGCAAGTTACTTCAATTAGAACCGCTTAGTAATTCAAACTCTGCTTCAATCTGTTGACTCAACCACTTCTGAAGGTCTGATTGCCTGATCCTCACGTTGCGACCTAACTTCAGATGAGGTATTTGTTTCGTGGATACCAGATAATAAATCTTTGATTTCGATAACTTTAGATATATGGCTACTTCTGGAATGGTCAAAATCGGATCGTCCAGCAATAATATGTTGGTTTTCATTTTCAACTCCTTGTAAATAATCAACTATTTTTGATAAATAAATCGAAACAATGGTGTAGCGTTCTTCTTTTGTCATATTGCTTGGACCTGTGATAGGGAAGCGAGACATATCCAAAAGAGATAAGTTAGGCTTCGGGTCAAAACCTGTCATATCTCTTGTAATGGCGCAACTTTCAATACAAATCTCACTCATGGCATTTCTACATATCGCAGAACACCATTGAGGAGGAAGTTGTACATTCACTGCTTGATTTTTATTATTTTCTTTCATATCATTGTTCCAACGGCCAGCCGAAAGCAGGCTGACCATTGGCTAGACTCACCAGCCCGCTTTATAGTGCCAATCACCGCAACCGGTGCATTTGCATAAAGACGGTCTTCCGTTGTATCTAGGTTTCGGTGGGCTAAAAATGCTCCACAATTCCCTAAATACATCAGCGAGTATTCGCGTCATAGTCTCACCTCCTTTCGACTGCCGTGCTTAAACGGGTCAAGCCCGAAGAAGCCTTTTTAAAGTGCTGGTGGTTCTGATTGCGTTTCTACCTTTAGCTTTCTTTTATTGATAACTTCCAAGGCATCACGAATCCGCACACCACGTTCCGTAATCAATCTTTCTTTCAGTTCATCCACTGTGCTCTTAGCAGGTAAATTTGAAATTTCTTTAGTCTTCTTTACCCAAAGCACATGTTTATCTAATATCTTTTCTGACCTATATCTTCTGATAATGCATTCCCTATGCTGCATCCTTTGAAGGTCATTGGCAATCTGCAAGTATTGACCTCTATCTGGTTCTGTAACAGGATTTTGTGTTTCTGTCTTTGCCGATAACTTCACAGTGGCAGGGTTATAGGGGAATAACTGTTGTGCAAGTTCAAACGACTCTTCAAAATTACTGACTGAAAAACTAACAATGTTTCCGATGGACCAAATTTGTTGACGCAGCGTTGGGGCAAGTTGTGATAATGCCTGCAACACAATGTAGAGTTCCAATTTTCTCGAACGATAAAGCGGGGAGAGCATACCTACTTCTTCTGCCATACCAGGTATTGAAAGTAGAGAATAAACTTCATCCATCACCAGTGCCACGGGTTGATCATTTGGGTCGCCGGGCGTTCTTTTATTGATTTCACTCATAATCATCGAATACACCTGAGTGAAGAGATAATGCTGCGTATTCTTTTGGTTGATAAGCCGTGCACCATTGACTAAAACCATCAAGCCTTTATTGATGGCTTCCTTTGGTGTCCAAGCTGGACGATAGAAGCCAACTCTTGCGCGTATCTCGGCTGGTTCAATTGCACCCAAAAGGGCAGTAAGAGCATACGAGCGTAGTTCGCGTTCCGCTGGTCGTATTGCCAAAAAGATTCTTTCTAAAAACCATTTTGCTTCAGGTGTTTTGTAACCATAGAGTGCAAGACCTTGCTTCAAAAGATTAGGGTCAGCAATTAGTTTCTTCGCTTCAGTAACTTGCCAACTCTCTCCATATTCATTCGTAATAGAAGTAAGTACACGGAATATCTGAGGGGCAATCTCACGAAGACCTAAACCTGCAAGGAAAGGCGCATCTCGGATAAGTTCAGGTGCAAGTTTGGTGAGGTTATTGGAAAGCCTTTGCACTTGTTCTTCGTACTTGAAACCATACTCTTGAGAAAATTCAGGCATGGGTAAAGTAAATTCAGGATGTCCCATTTCATCGTAGACAAGTCGTTTGATTAGCTTTTCGCTTTCTATATCACTTGCGATAAGCGAAAGAATGTTGTCTGTGATTGATCCCGACCAATCCAGAACAAAGATAGCTCGATTGGGATAGGCTTTGAAATACTCCACTAAATGCCTAGCCAGTGAAGAAGTTTTACCTGTACCTTGTCTGCCAATGTATAAAGTTCCCATGGTCAGACCTTCTGGCAAGAGTTCATCATGCGAGATAGTCCTACTATTCGGAAATGTAGGGTCATCTGGCCACATCACTTTCTTAAAAAAATTTAAGTCAAACATTTTTTCTCAATGGATATTGTTTTCCATCGTTCCAATAGTAAATAGGTGCGATCAATTGTTGACCGATTGGAACCTTCAAAAAAGATTCTTGGTCTGTAAAAAATGCACTTGAAAGCGCGCCAGCGCTATTTGGAGGAGCGTCAGCGACAGAGCCGACATGGCGTTCCCCAAGTACGAAATTTTCAACAACTCGTTTAGGCACATCAAAAACAAACACTACAACTGCCTTTGAATTGAACTTGCTTTCTATCTTTTCCAAATTTCTTGAATAGGCCTGTAACTTTCCTTTAACTTTGCCTGAAAAGAAGAAATTGCTTTTTGTGCAATATTCAAAAAGTAACATCGTCCCTTCGGGATAGATAATGCCCCACTCAGGCACAGAGCCACAGCCATAGAAAAATCTTTCAGCCACCACAACACCCTCTGTTCTCGCTCGATAAAACCTGACCAAGCCTTCAGTGCACGCCAATCCATGTACAACTTTAGATAGTCCGTACAGTTCATCTGTCTTTTTACCTTTGACATGCTTCGGAGCGATATAGATCAGTTTTTTGCCATAGCGAATGCTGCGCATTTTTCCTTGTTTTGAGAGTCGTTGTAATACACTTTCAGTTCGTCGATGCCGATTATTTTCTTGCCCTGTAAACCAAAGTTGAAAATGTCTTTTAGTTGCCCAATGAAAAACCTGCGAAGCTTCTATATACAACTCCATAGGGATAGAGTATCTAACCATTTTTGACCTTTCTGTGAGAAGTTTGAGAAACAAACTTCCACCTTATATCCACATTAGACTTTCTACTTTAGAAAAGCAAATTTACAAGCCAAACAGTGATGAAGGAAAGCGTTATCCATCCCAAAAGAATCATCGTAAATGCTAAAAATCTAAAGGTGAAAAAAAGATGTCGATCCCATTGGGTGGGGAATCCCGCAGCGACTGCTCTATCTAGCCATTCGTTGGCGATTCTTTCTATGATTGCAGGAACGCCACCCCAAAAGCTGATAACTGAAGTTAGGATAAAACCAGCCATAAACATGATGATTCTGCCAATCCATGGCAGAAAGAAGCGCACCAGTCGACTTAGTAAGTGCATGAGAGTTAGAAAATTTATCATTCGTACCATGTCATTACCTCCAGCCATGTGCCATCTTCCAAGATGACAATGAGAGCAGGGTCAAGCAATGCCACCTGAAAGATAAAGGCAAAGAAAAACACAAAACCCTGTATCAAATTACCTAAAAGTCTTTGTGTGTCTGGTAAAATATGGCTAGTCTGATTGTTTTTAAAATCTTGTTTCTTCGGTGTGGGTGCGGATAGAAGTCGAGGTGCTTCATGAGCAATCACAAATCCCTTAAAACGAAAACCGAATCTCTTCAATACCTCAATGCGATCTTGCGCAACTTGAGGAATAGCCACTGGTTCAAACACCCATTCATCCCTATAAAACGATTCAGTAGGGACTTCGCCTTGTCCAACAACGCGAAAACGCCAGTGATTGTTGTATCCTATTTGTATTGCTCTGCGTGCTTCATATGAAATAATTTTTGTATTCATTTTTTTACTCCTAAGTGTGCATTATTGCGCTACCCTTCTATAATTGCTGGTTTATATCTTCTGGAGAATCTATATGTCGATTGATGACCAAATCAAACTACTTACCAAAAATGAAATGACAGTTCTTTATTGGAAGTGTCGTGGACTAACCCATGAGCAAATTAGGTTACGGTTAACTTACAGCAAAGACTGGGTGCAATTACAGATGTCTACAGCTTATAGAAAGTTGGGTTTTGACAAGGACATGCATTGGACTAGAAGGGTGGAAATTCTAAAGAATGAAGTTTGCCCCCGATTAACGAAAAAACCTGAAGATATGGAAGCCAGCACCGAAATTACAGAAGAATTTATAGAAGAAAATAAAGAAGAGACCATTGAAGGTAAAGCAGACCCTGAAATGATGGCTTTGGTTCTCTACGACGAAAAAATGTTGACAGAATCCAATCAACTTAATGAAAAGAAAAACCAAAGTAAAAAAGAAACAGAAATAATAGAAATACCTTCCACCTTACCTAGAAGAAGTTGTTTGCCAACAGTTATCATGGGGATAATAGGTTTTGGACTTTTAATTGCAGTTGGATATGGTGCTTATGTTTTTGGCAGGAATTCAGCCGCACAAGTTACTCCTGAAATTCAAGTCATAACTGCAACCTTCCCACCTACAGCACTAGAATCTACTACACCTGCATTCACTGAAACATCTCTTCCAACTCTCACATTGACATCTGAACCAACCCTTACACCCTTGCCAACTGCAACTCCATTCGTTCCTCCTGCTGATGGGATATTATTTCAAGATGATTTTGAGTCAGGTGATTTATCTGCTTGGACTCAATTAACTGGTAAATGGTTAGTTTCTGATGGAAAACTAACCATACTTGCAGATGAAAATACAGGTAGCAGTTATCAGTGGATATCACTAAATAAACCAGAGTGGCATAACTATATCTTATCAATAGACCTAAACAAATCATATAACAATGGAGTGGCTGTTTCCGTAAGAGATAATTCATCAACCCAACCAATTGGGTTTGAAATAGGCTGGGCAGATGATATTCAGCTTGTTCTAATTTCAGATAATTGGACGAGCAATACTCAAATTGCAGGGAATTCAGGTGCGGATGTGGCAGAGAAAACAAATGTAAATATTCAATTAGAAGTTCAAGATGATACTTATACATTAAGACTTAATAGTCGTGAAGTACAAAAAGTAACCTATACAGGATATACATCTGGTGGAATAGCATTTGGGGTTAGCTGTACTGATGACCGCTACGGATGTACTACTTTTGACAATGTCAAGGTAACTTACTTACCTTGATTTCATATAGTTATTTGATATTCACAGCTTGATAAACCAAGTGGCTCAAGCTATCAACTCTTACATATTCTGTCCCGCAAGATTTACAAATTGCTCCAGGCCAATCATCTTTTCCGACTCTAACTTTTTGACCGCAACTACATTCCCACTTTTTTAAAGTAGATTTGCCCTTCTCTTTTTCAGGCTTAAACCAATCTCGCTTTCTTTCTTGTTTGGGCACATCATCTGGACGATCAATTCCCATTTCTCCCATGAGTTGAGCAAAGACTCCATCCGCAACTTTAATATGACAACCAATATTAAGTAGGGGATGAAGCCCTAAACTTTCGCATTTTTGCACAAACTCTTTATTATGATGTGACCGTCCAGGGCGGACTGGATTCTTACCCACTCTTTGTTGCCACAAATGAATTTGCTCATGGAGCAATGTTTCTAATTGTGCCCAACGACCATACTTCCAAATCATATTTTCATTTTCTTCGATGTAATGTACCGTATTGAAGGTGATTTCATCTAGTAACCCTTGAGCATTTCTATTAAGTGTATAAGTTGCTAAAGTTTTATTGTTTCTCAAATCATCAAAGGATATTATAGGGTCAGGCATTTGAGTTCTATCAATTCTAGCTATGGGGTCAATGAGTCTATCTCTGAACACAACCGCCATACCATATAAATATTTGGCTTCTCCTGAAAACTCCCAATCTCTTGCTGTTTCAGCATTCTTTTTTATCGCAGGTTTTGGGTCAAAAGACTCAATTAGTAATTCTTTCCCCATATTCTATTTTTGTTTCGCTTAATTTATTTTCCAGTTCTAAGAGTAATTTTTCTATCGCCATATCTACAAGCACTGTAAGGGGAATTCCTGTGGCTAATTTTATTTGATAGAGGCTTCGTATTCTTTCACTATGTATCTTCGGCTGATATAAACTCTCATCTCCTTTTCTATTAATTCTTTCTTTCATTGCACAAAATTTGCAGTTAAACTAGCTTAACAAGCATAAGGATTTTACTTAACAATTACTCATCTTTCGTAATTGATTTAAGTAAAAAAATTCTTATAATAAAGTATAGTATAGTTTGCTAGAAAAATAAGGGAAGGTTATTAAAATACCCCGTTGACGCTGTTTTGGTATCTCTACTAAAAATTCTGCTGTAAACACAAAGTTTTACTGTTTCTTTTTGTCATTTATAGGAGGCTTAAATGAAGACTTTAGGTAGAATATCTTTCCATATTATAAAAATATCAATCACCATAGTAATATTATTATCCTTGGTTTTTCCTACACATAATGTTTATGCTACTACTTTTAACATTGCAGCAGGGGACGTGATTGGACTAATTTCTGCTATTAATGCTGCAAATGACGAAATTAATAACCCTGGGCCAGACATCATAAACTTGACCACTGAAAGTTTTTATACACTTGAAACTATTGATAACAGCTTGTACTCACCGAATGGATTACCTGTTATTAAAACGGATATAACTATTAATGGTAATGGAGCTACTATTCAGCGTGACCTAGCATCTCCATCTTTTCGTATCTTCCAAGTTATATCATCTGGAAAACTAACTCTTAATAGTCTGAATATTAGTAATGGTTATGCTGTTAATTATGGTGGAGCAATAATGAGCGAGTTCGGCGATGTCATAATTAATGATTCAACATTTACCAACAACTCAGTTCCAGGTGCAGGAGGAGCAATTTGGGTAAAAAATGGAACCATCACAGTTAATGATAGCGACTTCAATGAAAACTATGCTATTCCTGTATTTGGCCGCCTAGACTGGGGAGGTGCAATTCACGCAGGTGGGGATGGCCCTGCTGATATGACAGTAATTAATAGTACTTTTAGCAATAATCAAGCTGGTAGAGGAGGTGCTATTTTCTTTTGTAATGGTATGGCGACTGTTGAAAACTCAAGTTTTATTAGCAATGTAGGTAGTGGTGCAGCTATTACAAACTGTGGAACAATGTCAATTATTGATAGTAACTTTATGCAAAATGTTGGGACCAATGCTGGCGCTATTGAGAACTATAGCCTACTAAATACGCAAAGCGGAAATCTAAATGTTGCTAATTCAAATATAATTGGCAATTCAGGAACTTTTGGTGGCGCAGTATTTAATGATATTGGGTTAGTAAATATATCATCTAGTGTTATTCAGGAGAATAGTGCAACACGAGGAGGCGGAATTTTTAGCCAAGGATTGTCCACTATTGAAATAAATGAAGTCACCTTCGCAAATAATTCTGCCACTGGCGATGGTGGCGGGATATTCTTTGCACCATTTTTTGGTGTTGGAGTACTAGATGTGGCAGACACCTTATTCACTGATAACATAGGACAACGAGGCGGTGCAATTCACACACAAAATGGTGGGACTATTACTGTTACCAATACAACTTTTACAAACAATACTGCCGTTTCTACTCTAGGGGGGGCATTTCACATTCACAATAATGAAGGTGCTAGTGGCAATGCAAATATCAACAATAGCTGCCTTGTCGGGAACGATAATGTTAGTGTTTTCAACGAATCCGGCCCTCAAATAGATGCTTCGAACAACTGGTGGGGAGATGAAACTGGACCAACACATAGCACTAATCCATTAGGTGTAGGAGATAGTGTTAGTAACAATGTTGCTTTTACTCCATGGTTGCTACTTACGCCTACTTGTCCATTGTTTGACAATCAACCACCAGTTGTTGATGCTGGAGGCCCATACTTTGGAAATGAAGGTGGGTCAGTGGAAGTGACTGCAATGGGTACTGACCCTGAAGGAGAAACTCTCAATTATGCTTGGGATTTAGATAACAATGGAAGTTTTGAAAGCCTAGGTCAGTCTGTAACTTTTTCCATCTTAGGAAATGATGGCCCTGCAAGCTATACAATCAATGTACAAGCGACGGATAGCGGAAATCTAAGTGCTACAGATACAGCTATAGTCGAAATACAAAATACTGCTCCAACAGCAACTTTCTCAAACAATAGCCCAATCCTTGCAGGTGGTACTGCTACTGTTAGTTTTAGCAATCAGTTTGATCCATCCACTGATGATACCTCGGCAGGCTTTCGTTATGCATTTGCTTGCGATGGCAGTTCTCTTGTAAGTGCTAACTATACAAATAGTGCAACAACATCTTCAACAAATTGCTCATTTAGCAATGGACCAAGCCTTAACATTGTACGAGGACGTATCATCGATAAAGACGAAGGCTATACAGAGTACACAACTACCGTGGTTGTAAATTCCCAATCTACTTTTTATTTACATGGTACAGGTTCAGCAAATAATCCTTCCACCTTGTTCCTCAATAATGTTATACCATCTTCAAGTACAGAAAAATTTAAAGACTCAACAGGGATTAATTTTAATATCGGAAATGCTTGGAAGCAAATAGGAACTTGGTCAGCAGTTCCTCAACTTTCAACTGGTAACTTAATTGAGTTAAGCAACTTTCATGCTTGGCTTGGATTGAAAAACAGCGATGATCAAGGAACAAGGTTTGACTTACGAATAGAAATATATAAAAATGGCAATCTTGTTTCATCTGGCGAACAGTATTGTATTACAGGCATAGTAAGAAATGCTAATTTAGCTAAAGAAGTTACTTTGTCTTTCGATTCTTTTCCACCAACATCTTATGATGGCTCAACAGATATACTATCATTAAAGATATACACAAGAATTGGAACTAACGGGAGTGGCGTTTTCTGTGGTGGACATAGTAATGCTACTGGACTTCGTTTATATTTTGATGCCACTGATAGATTATCCAGATTCGATTCGGTTTTTAGCCCTTAGTTTTATTCTTGAAAAAATGAAATAGCTATATGAAGAAAGCCTAGCATTAAAAATTGCTAGGCTTTTGATTTAAGGTCTTAATTCAAATTTCATATCGAAGCAACGATGTTCGGAAAACCACAGAATTTCCGCCCATACATAAACACAGATCCTTTGCGCGCGCTGCCTTATAAGAGAGGGCAGAGTTTTGGTAGTTTTCCGAACTTGATTGTGGATGCTATGATTAATATATGTATGGGGATATAACACTTAGGGAAGCTGTTCAACAATATAAAGATATTTATATGGCTTCTCGAAATTTTGCTCAGCAGACTAGGGTAGAGTATCTTAAAGACATTCAAAACCTTATAAGTTTTTTAGAAAAAATTAATGTAAGAGAAGTAAAGAGTCTTACCATACAGCATCTTGAAAGATATTTAGCAGAACTTGATCGTAGGGGAAATGCAGGGTCAACTCGTAAAAGGAAGGTTATATCAATCCGTTCCTTCTTATGGTACTTATATCAGGATGGATATATCAGTACCAATCTCTCAAAACGTCTTATTCCACCATTTTCTGAAGCTAATACTCCACGATATTTATCAAAGTCTGAATATGAACGTTTGCTAAAAGCATCTTCTAAAAACCCTCGAGATTTTTCCTTAATTCAACTATTACTTCAGACTGGTATTAAACTTTCAGAGCTTATTCATTTAACTATTCAAGATGTGGAATTACCTAAAACTATATTTCAAGAAATGAAAAGTGTTGGATACCTTTATTTAGCAGGAAGTAAGTCGAAAAAAGGTCGCATAATACCATTGAACTCTAAAGTATGTGTTTCTTTAGCAAATTATTTCAATAAAAGAAAAATGATTTCAAGCCAAGCTTTATTTATTAATAAGTATGGTGAACCCCTCAGCGCAAGAGGTGTTGAGAAAGTTGTACATAAATACATGCTCCAAGCAGGTATTGTTGATGCAAGTGTTCAAAGCCTTAGGCATACATTTGGTATACATCATATAATTTCAGGCACAAATCTAAAAACCGTCCAAGATATGCTAGGGCTTAAGGATTCTCGTACAATATCCTCATATTTTTTAATTACTCCCGGTAAATTAGAAGTTCAAGAACATAGTTTATAGATAATTTAGAATAGGAGATTCAGTCTCAAAATTTACTTAGTATTTGAACTTAAATGTGCTTTCAAACTACTGATAGCGTTAGTTTCCCAATCATTGTAATTGCATGGATCTTTCCAGAAATTATTCCAAGCTTCGTTAAATAAAGTGTGAACAAAATCATTCGTGCTTGGCGAGGCAATTCGACAACCTAAAGCTACAATTCCTAACTTAGCTTGAGTTGCAATATGACTGATAAGGGAATCCGGATAGCACTTGTGATACTCAGGTGTAGGAGTTGAGCTAGTAAGTTTGAGTAAGTTTTTCCATTCCTTCGCTGCAGATTTAGCTTCTTGAGAAAAGCCAAGATTTTCCAGGGCGATCACCATTACTCTAAAGCGCGCATCGTCTGCAGGGTGACTATTGGGTAAATAATGTGGCACATCGAAAGGGCGCCCGCCATATTTCGCACATAAGTTAATGTGTGCCCATATGTATGCAGGGCCAAGAGTGTATATACCAAATAAATCACAAAAAAATTCGACACTCCACTGGAGCCAACATTTTTCCCAAACTAGCCAAATATCTTTGAGATCATTGGGCCCTCTTTTCGGGCGCTCATTATTATGGCGTTCATTAACATATTCGATCGCTGTTCTAATAACGACCCCCAAAGAAACTTGAAATGGCCTTATTCTTGGATCACGTTTGGTTGTAGCCAACGGGTGAGCCAATTCGTGATATATATCAGGCAAGTGAAGAAGATAATCTGACTCTGCCAAAGGGACACAAAGCAAGTTCAGGTCTGGGAAGATGTGAAAGTATTCCTGAGATAACGACGTAACGACAGGAGGCAGAAGTGGATATTTGATTTCCTGTCTAATTTTTTCAACTAGTTTGTTGAGAATTTCGTCAGAAGAATTGGCCCTCTCCAATGCAGCTATGCCAACTGTCTCCAAGTGGACCATTTCACCGACCAGCCGATGAAACATTCTGAGTCTTTCAGGCTGATTTCTCTCAATCTGAAAACGTGGCTCGGTTAAGAGTTGTCTCAAATTTTCATTTGCGCCTAATAACCTATCTTGACAGCTTTGAGCAAGAAGGTGGAATTCGCGCGAAAGATTTGGAGGAATACGTTTGATGAGTCCTTCGCCACGAGAAATTTGTTGGTTAATTGCCCCTATTAAATAACTTGTCAAATTTCTCTTCCCCTCATTCTTGACATGACGGAAACACGTTCCTGCTCAACAGATATGGCGAGTTTTTCCAATTCAACGATGTTTTCTAATGTTGCACTCTTTTCAAGCAGAGTTGTCCCAAGTTGTTTGATTTTTGTTTTTGATAGACCTGACTTCTTTTGAATAGTTTGATTAATAAACAACTCTGAAATATCTTCGTTTTGAGCTGAATCAACAGACAAAAGTTGCCTGCCCAACTTCTCTGTTTTAGTTGATTTTTTTGATAGATCGTCTTTCAGCGCTATTATTACTTCATCAACCAAATCAGCAAATTCTCGAATCTCCTCATAAAGGCCCGCATATAAACTGACATCATTCATCGAATATCTCCTCGATGGCTGTTACTTCAAGTTCAAAACCATCTTTATCATAATCCGTGGCATCTTCGCTCAAATAACGATCATTCAATTTCATTGTAATTGGATATCTGGAACAGTCTTCGGGTCGTGTCCAAGTCAATGAAGTCAGATAAAAAACATCCTCCAAACATGCTTCGATATCTAGAGTTCCAAATGCCTTCTTAACATGAAGTGGATTTACAGTGCCCGGCCTCGGAAACGCTCTGCCAGTGGAGCAAAGATAGGCATTGGTCTCGTCAGCAATATAGTAAGTGCCAATCTGGGGATTGTCCACTTCTTTCTTGTTGTTTTTTATAGACGTGTCAAATAAACGGAGGGGGGCAGGGGATGATTTTGGGATCTCAATAATTGTAAGATTTGCATCGCTATCAAGTTTGCCTTGCTGAATCAATGCTTCCATCGCGTCTAGAGCGCCACTGATTTCAGTCTCAAAAACGCGTCCGTCTCTGTGAATTACAATGTTTTTTATTGATGTAAATCCTTTATCGATTTCTTTGGAAATTACTTCTACCAAAAGAGACTTCATGTATTTTCCAGATAGCCTCTCCTTTTGCCTGCTCGTTTTTGTCACAATTGAAATATCACCACCATTTTTTGATACTACAATAATTCCTGCTGTATTCTGTTTTACGTCAATACCAATTGTAATATCGGCATTCATCTTGGTTGCAAGAATGAAGGGCCACCTTTGATTTGTCAAAAGCACTTTGTTCAGGGCTACATTTTCAAGATAACCATTTAGCTTACCGCGCTTGTCATTTCTTGATCTGTAAAATGGATTGCCGTCTTTGCCGGTGGAAAGTTCATAACAATCTTTACCCATTGTGGAGTGCATTACAGCTGCGAAGATTTGAATAGCTGGATCACGAAGTTCTCGAATAGCCAGAGCGGCGAGTTGATCCTCCTGACGTAGCTTTTTTCCATCCAGATGATGAACCATGACTACGCCATATCCTGCTCCCTGATGATGCTCTTTAACGGCCTTAACAATCGCCATTCCTTGGGCATGTACTGTCTTGGCTCCCCAATCATCGTACGTAATAACGATGGGGGCATAGCTATTTTCATGATTCATCAGGTTATTTACGCATTTCTTCAGGTCAATTAATAATTGTTCACCAAAGCTTTGTTGTACACTTTCAGGGACGATAAAGTATTGGCGATCCAAAAGCTCTGAATTATATGCACCTACTTCGCGCAAAAGGGATTTCCTCTCGGCACCGAGCTTGTCGAGTGATACGTGTAAAGTGCCAGGGGTGGCACGTACTGACAATATTTTAGAATTCGCAAATTGGATATCTGGAACACTAAACAGCTTTCTTGGAGTAGAAGTAGGTTCATCACTAAGCCTGACCTTTATTTTCCCAAATCTTAATTCTTTGAGATAAGCCTGTTGATATTCTAATATTTTGGTTCGTCGATTAGAGGCAGAGAATATGGTGCTTCGATGAATCCTACGTACTGCAGGATCTTCCGTACCATAGATTGGATAACATAATTCGGTTGGCGCAGCCCGTGTCTCATTACGATTAGTGATGTATGTAACTACTGAACAATTTTCATTGATAGTTGCCAGTTCCGGTGGAAGTGGTTTTCGCGATTGCTCAGTAACATATTTTATTAGGCTAACGGGATTATTATTTATAGGAATTAGATAATCCCGAGCATTTCGATCGTCCATGCCAGATACTTGAATCTCATACCAATTATGCCCATAATGATAGATATAATTCTTGTTTTTCCATCTCGAAAAATCGTTTCGTGAAATTCTGCTTGGCATTGAATTTTTGCTAGAAAATTTACTGGCTAAATCGATACAAAAACCCAACCCACCCTCTGGTATTTTTGTTGCCCTAACCGAAAATCCGTAGAAAAGATTCATTTCGTTTGACTGTATTGGAGAGCTTACTTTCTGGAAAAAAGGCCTTCCTGCTCCTGGGTGCCAAAGATCAATATTATTGTGTAAGGGTTCTTGAACCAAGAATTGAAGAAATCTTAGGCAGATTTCATCATTTACAGGTTCCCGAAGAGAATAATCTACAAGAATGCCATCTTTATCGATTTCAAAATTAACTACTGTTCTAACCAAAGTATAAGGTGAAGGTGGATGAGCAGCACCATCCATAATGACCAAATATGGTTGATTGTTTTTGTCAATAACAGTTACTGGATAACGCAGTAGATAGCTCAATCTTTTGATGAGCAATTGACGATTATGAAAATATTCGGGTTGTTCTGGGTGCAAACCAATTATTTTATAGGTTTTATACTTAGTTGTGATATCTTGCAGATTTTCAATTTTAAAAATGTTAGTTTCAATATTCATTTGGTCCTCATTTCCAACATAATGAACGGAAAACGCATCGTGAACAAGTATCCGGGTTGGTTGCAGAGAGAAAATCTAATGGACTATTGTTCTTATCATCACCTAGAGCCAAGCCTATTTCAGAAGCTGAATTTTCAATGTACTCTTGAGTATCTTCAATATCTTCGGAAGTTAATTGGTATTCTCTAAGCTCATTTGTTAAGAGTTGCACTTCTATTAGCTTTATGTCTGTTGGTGAACAGTTTGTGGGGTCTTGCGGAAAATCTTTATGCGGTTTTCCCAAAGTTAGCGCTATTGCATAGCACGCGAGCTGTAACCTATAATCTTGAGATGCAAAAGTATGCACTTTCCAATCGTACACGATGGGAGGACTAGACCGTTGAAAAGCAATTAAATCTGGAACAGCCTTTGCCTTAAAGCCATTTACTTCAAAACTTAAACTCCGTTGTGGAACAAGGTAATTAGCCCTCTTTAGTTGGTCTATTAGGCCCTCAAGTGTAAAAAAGTTATGAATTGCTAGCTCGATGTCCTTCCATGCATTTTTGATCTGACTATCTTCCAACCCACTGCCATATTCTGATTCAAAAAAGGCAGCAAATTGATCACCCAATTTTGTTATAGAGGTGGTTATTTTTCGAACATCATGATTTTGAGCGAAATCCAATTGCTTTTCGAAGAGAGTTTTAGCAAAGACAAGAGTTGATTTCTCAGTGATTCCATTTTTTATGCTTCGTACTACATAATCACTGAGAACACTATCTACAATTTTCCCTCGCCACGAGTATACCGACTGTAATTTCGAGAGAAGATAGGCTTCCCTTCGTAGCGGATCTTTGGCCAAACCATTAGCAACTTTATTTTTGTAGAACCATTGTCTTTGGCATTTATTAAATTGCTTACTTACGGAGAAGGACCAAGTCATTATTTTTTCCTTTTTGTTTTCTTTGCTCTTAAGAATTCTAAGTATTCTAAGAGAGCATTCTCTTCATCATTGGTAACAGGACCGATTCGTGAAGATGCTATTGACGAATTGTTTTCATCTTGCAAACTAGGATATCCTGCTAGACTCATTACATAAGGATAAGAAGACTCGTATAAGTCACAAAGTTTTCCTAAAATTGTAGGGGATGGTTTTAATATTTTCCCATTCTCTAATTGGCTTATATAAGCATTAGATACCCCTGTAGCTGTTTCTACTGCACGCAATGTCAAGCCTTTATTTTCACGAGCAGTTTGAAGAAATTTTCCAAGTGATTGTTTATTATGATCCATGTGCTAATTCTATCAAGAATTGCTAAGTTTGTCAAGCATCGATAAAACATTTGTTTCAATTAATAATATGATTAAATAATTTTCGATTAGTTTATGGTAATCGCAAATTATTTAAATCAGCAAATATGGGCAAATCTTGTTTTACGAATTGCTGAGATTGATTTATTAAATCAATGGGGATAACATAACTAGCTTGATTGAATGTCCAACTTTTAAAAATGTTCTCTTTTATTCCTAGAGGTTGCAAAACTTCATATACAGCACGAAAAGCCAGTTCTTTATAACGAGGAACATCAATCATTTGAGGATCAGGTTGAGTAGGTAGACTCCAAGCGTGTACACCTGACTTAATATAAATAAACTTTATTTGCTGACCCATTCTCGGAGTTTTACCGTGATGTTGTAATTGCCTTCCTGCAACGGAAGCAGGGGATAGAACGCTATACCCATCTAACTCACGACTAAGCGTTTGTGTAACTACTAATTGATTTAGTGGTATCTCTCTTTTCTTTAATGTAGAGAAACTTTCTTGTACAACTTCCAGTATTTCGGGTACAAGGTTCATTAGCTTAGTAGGGTCTTTCTCTATCGCCAAAATTTGAATGACTTGCCTTTGTATATTTGCCACAAAGATACAAGTATCTTCTCGTCTTTGGGCAATGCCGCGTATTTTATGCTCTCCATTTTCTGCGATACCGAAAAATTTATTGGAAACGGATACATTTGGGTTTTGGCTCGAACTGAGAAAAGCAAACCATGAATACACATTTTCCAATTCCATAGGAAGTTGAGTTTCTTTCTCAATTTCATCTGCTAATGCGCGATAATCTTCTTTAGTGGCTCCTGCTCGAGAAACGAAAAGACTATCTACATATAAATGAAGCACATCAAACCCCATACCTTCAGCAAGCAGTTTGGCTTTTGTAATCATTCTTCTTGAAAGGTATGAAACAACCTCGTGTGCATTGCGGCGACCAAAGATTGCGTTAGCAAAACCCAAGCGACCATAACAAACTACTGCCAGCCATTTGAGTGCATCTGTAACCGATTTCTTATTGAGTACATTTGCTACTACCTTATAACGTCGTTGTGCAGCGCGGTAGCGTGGATCATTTTTATCCATCGATTTTAGTAATCTCTTAAGAGCCAGCCTTTTATCCCGCATCGGCTGTAGGGTTTGTTGCATAAGTCCTGGGCGTGAGAGGACTTTTAACTTCAGCTCTGGGATTTCAAAACCTTCCCTCTCGTCTTCAATGTTTACTACTGTCTCTGGTGAGACGTTGTACTTAATCATGATTGATGCCATCTTGGAACTAAAGTCCAACACAGCAACATTCTCGAAAATACCAATAGGTGGCTGAAGTATTAGCCCGCCTCGTGCGGCTTTAAAATATTCATTGAAAGTCTTAGCAATTTCAGCCTTTTGGCGTTGATAGGGAATTAGTATGTTACGTTTCATAGCTGTAAGAGTCTGCATAGCAGATATAGACGCGCCGGGTGAACGGCGTGCCACCTCTTGCAAAGGAAGACTACTTAGGCGAGTTTGTTCAATTGCACCAGCCAAATGATAGTGGTTGTAGGTCATACAGTTTTCAACATCCACATGCCACCGTCCTCGCAAGTGAACTTGAGGAGCGCGATAATGAGCTCGTCCATAATTGAAGAAGTTGACCGCTTTGCGCCGCAAGATAGGAACAGATAGGTCACGGTTAAGGGTAAGTGGAATTCCTGTTTTTTTCGATAATTCCAGCAAGTGGGGAAACAACCAGCCATCCCCGAAATGACTTTGGATTACATAAGGATCAAAAGAAGATAAAACGCTATTCAAGATACTGAGAAGTTCACGCGGTTTATCAAACGATAATCGCAGGTAGGATTTTTCAAACTTCACAATCAAATACTTCGGAGAGTTATCAGACGGGTTAGTATCAGGTCTTACGCTCAATATCTTAAGTCGTGGCAGTTTTGGTTCGAGTTCATCGGGTGTATCTAATGCTTTGACACTAATTAGCCTGCCGTCTGGCTCTGCCTCAATCTCACAGTGCGCCATCATAAAAATGTTATAAGCCACTGCATATCGTACAGTGAAAGGAATATCAACATCGTAAAAAATCAGATCGGAAAAATTCTTACAAACTTCCCGAGATAGTTTTTTGTAGATTGTTGAATTGAAAACTCCAATGCCCATGACCACTTGAGGTCCATCAAATAAATCTTCTTTTGTAGTAACGCGTTCTAATCTTACTAACTCTTTAGTGTATTTCGTCCGTATGAATTTCCCTAAATTATGAAGCTGCTCTTCAGATCCATGAGCATAAAATACAGTCTCGAAGTCTTGATAAAAGGAATATGGTTTTCCATCCTCTCCAACCAGCCACAAGACAACCCCTTTTGTTGGATGTTCATATAGGTCGAATATCCAGCCACTATGCCTTTTCATTTAGTTTCTTTTTTAGCTCACTATTTTCCCGCACTACCTCATCTATCCGTTTATGAAGCTCATTAATCTCATAATAAATATTCTCGTGTTCTTCTACTTGTATAACTATAAGTGCAGCTTCAAGAGGCAACAGATTCGTGGCTTCAGCAATAGGGGAGCGGTTCTCTAAGATGTAGTCGTAAAACTTTTTAATGATCCTTTGCTTATTCATAGTAAGCAGGTTAGCAATTGTCTTAAGTTCAGCGATAAGCTTATGAGCCAATCCTGTTGGCGTTAGATTGTTATTGTGAGATTCCATGGAGCATCCTAAAAAAGTAAGTCTTGGGAGGCTGCTATGGCTAAAGTTTCTTCAACGGAAATGATTTCAGTTGCAATGGCAGTTAGGATAGGGAAAAATCGCTGATACTCTTCTGTAAACAAGCGCGGTACAAGCACAACTACTGAATTAGAAAGAGAGAGGTTTTTTAAATATTGGCAACATTGTTCCAATTTATGGTCACGGAGATATAGTTCAAAATCAGCATTATAGAAATGATATAAAAAGTTTAAAATCAAAGTTGGCTTATTCTGCATATCAGTTTCCATCAATAAATCCAACATTTGAAGGCAAGTCATCGGGCGTTTAATATTTGGACGATCCAGCGCTTCTGCCACCTTGACTGTATATCTGCGGACTGAACGGTAGAGAGTATCGCGGTCTGGAAGCCATTCATCTCCAGCGACAAGATTAAAGGAACCACGCAATGCTAGCTGGATAATTAATTCAGTAACCACCTTATGTTCTTTGCCTAAAGTTTCAACCAACAACAAATTACCCAATTGGTGTGTGTTTATCCAATGGGCAGTTTGAAGAGGATTGTCGCCGTTTATAACTTGGAGCGACTTTTTCATTATTAAGTTATCCATGTTTACAGAATAACTCAATATGTCCTGTCTGACTATTTAATTAAAGGATGGGAATAGGCTAGGGAAGAGACTAGGTAAAGTATAGGATGAGGGTTAGTAAAAGTATAGCAAGAGAATTGTAGAATTAAGTTACAAGGTGAAAGTTTTGAGGGAGTTTTAACCAAGCACTAAAATCCCAACCCACAAATTTCTTGCGTAGTTTGTCTCTATTTTTTACTCGAAGTTTTGAAAATACATTTCCAAGATGAAATTTGACTCCCGATTCTGTAATTACCATATGAGCGGCAATTTCACCATTACTGAATCCCAAGCACACAAGAGCAGTCACCTCCTGCTCACGCCGAGTAAGGGATTCCCATTTCTTCCAAATTCTGTCTTTTGTTGAATATTGGGTAAGACCAGCGGCTAGGATATCAAGTAAGAGTTCATGTTCAGGGCGATTCTCGTGTTTGGCAAGTGTAGAAATACTTGCGAGTAAATGTTCGGGAATTTCAAAGGTACGAGAGTCGGAATTAGAACGCCGGCTAATCCAGTTTAGAGGATTCCAGATAGCCATAGTGGGTGAGGATTATATTAGAATGTATGTTCTATTGTCAATACATTGAGAGAAGCCAATTCTAGCAAAACTTTTAGTTGGTCACTAACCTTTATAAATTATATAGGCAGTCAACGCACCAAAAAATAGCAGTGCAAATCCAATCATAAGAAATAGTGGCATCATCTTGTTTCACCACCCTTCATTTTCATTAGAAAAATCCCGAATAGATAAGCCATCAGTATCCCTATGCAACCTGAAATGAAGAAAGACCATTGAAAAGAAGCAGTGCCTGGAACAAATTGTGCAATGACTAAACCGATGAAGATTAAATTGCCCCACTCCATCAATTTCTCGGCTAGTATGTTCAGTTGCTCCCCTGAAAGTCTTTTTCCCATATTTTGAAAAATCATAGCATTTACATAATCCAAAATCAAGCTTTGGATTTCAAAAGCTAAGGTATAATTCGCCTTGGCAGTTTTAGGGTGCCCCCCTCACCCTAAAGCTGCCACTTTTATTTTGCCACCATCATTCTTCTCGTGCTTTCAAACGTAAGAAGAGAGTGGGTAAAGAAAACGGTCGTTTATTTAACCAATGTAAATTTTATTGCTCGTAATAATTTTGCATCTTGCCTTTTAGTAAAAAAACTCGTTAAATAAAACTAAGTCAGAAAACCTATCTCTTTGATGAGTTTTCTGACTTAATACTATTATGTTAGTGGGATATGCACGTGTTTCGACAACAGAGCAAAATATTGAATTGCAAATTGATGCTCTTACAAAAGCTGGCTGTAGTCAATTATTTCAAGACAAGGCTAGTGGCTGAATAAGTCAAAGGCAAGGTCTTGTTTCTGCATTAGAGTATGTAAGAAAAGGCGATACTTTAGTAGTTTGGCGACTTGATCGTCTGGGTCGTTCACTTAAACACTTAATTGAAACCATTGCACAATTAGATGAATGTGGAATAGGATTCCGTAGTCTTCAAGAAGCAATAGATACAACAACCAGTGGTGGTCGCTTGATTTTCCAGATTTTCGGGGCGTTAGCTGAATTTGAGAGAAATCTAATTCAAGAAAGGACACGTGCGGGTCTTAGTGCTGCACGAGCCAGAGGTAGAATTGGTGGCAGACCTAAATTACTTGATGAAAGCAAAATTTCACTAATGCTACAACTTTATAATGAAAAAAAACGAACAATAAAAGAAATCTGTGGGGCATTAAATATTTCCAAAGCGACTCTATACACCTATCTTCGGCAAACAAAGTAAAAAAGTTATTAAAGTCAATTGTCATTGTATAATTCAAAAAATTATGTACCTAAACAACTTCATATTTTTGAGCCTCTGACATTTTATGGTCAGTCGTCAAAAGGGGAGAGAAGATAATGAATCTAATTCACAAAATCTTATCTCTCTTATTACGGCTGCCAAGCGAAGCGGGCTTTCTGCAAGTCATTTACGACTATTAGCAAGGAACAAAGAAATTTGGTCAAAAAAACTTGGTCGTGATTGGTTTACTACAGAGCAAGCAGTCAGAGAATATTTATCCCGCAACCCAAAGCCAGGTCCAAAGTCTTCAAAAAAGAAACCTGACTCAAAATAGTAAGATTGACAATTATAATCGCTAGCGATTATAATTCCGGCGCTTCTGTGGGCTCCTCACACTTTTCTTATAGACTACACCACAGCATCCCAACGGCCGTTATTACTCCAAGAAAGGAGCGGTAGCTATGGGCGGTGGAACTGATACCTAGAAGCAAGAGAGTGACAGGCACCGCGGGCTTGTCACTTTTGTTTATTACCATTCCCACTTTAAAACATAATTTTCATGAAGTCGGGGATTGGGGTTTGCCCAGACGATCATTATCCTTCCATCTATCAAAACCCGACGTGACTCAGGTCCAAGGATTTTCGTTTTTTGCAAATTACTCTCTGTAATAGAAACACTCAATGGTGGTCTTCCTTGTGGAAAAATAATTTTGACGTTTATTTTGTGCGTGTCATATCTTATGCCAGTTCCCCAAAAGCCGATATTTTTTAGAAATCCATTTTGCATATCCCATTCGATATTGAACTCATCTGTATCGCCTTTATTCCTAAATTCTCTTAAGGAAATAAGTTTGCAAGTTTTATGTCCCAGGCGAAATTGATCAACAGGAGTGCCAGGGGAGCAGCGATAGTTTAGAAACACATCTACATCGCCCCATGCCCAATCATGATAAGCTAAAACATAATCTTGGAGATAACGGACTTTTTCCCGCTTTTTTATCGTCGCACTTTCTCCATTTTTATCATTTAGTTCAAGTTGACACTCATAATCAAGTACTTCATATATGCCTTCATCAGCAAAGCCTCGAAAGATTTTCTTTCCAATTTTCCAAATTCTTGCCAACAATTCAAACCATGGAAGACCAAGAGCTATTGTTAAGATTCTAGTTCTTAAATCTGTATTATTTATCAAAGTCTCGTTCATTAGGTTTTTGCCAGATAGTAACTCGTTCTTCTGGTTTATTCATAATTGTTCCATTAGGAAGATAATATTTTCCTTGCATTTCAAACCCAAAATCAATGTTGTTTGGAATTTGAAGTGCTTCAGCCAGACTTTCATGTCTTTCTCTAGTCATCAGGTTTGCCATTAAGAAGAACGCGTCACTTTCGCTTTTAGGTTCTTGTGCATAAACACAAACAAGTTCGATGGTGTCCTTGGGCTCAAAACTTTCATTGGCTACGCTTCCTATTCCTACTACTTCTATTATTCCTTTATCCCATGTAGAAATTTTTTCTGCATAGGACTTTAAATTCTCAAATATTCCTTCATGTTTGTATCCATATAAATATCCAACTTTCTTCCCCTCGCTTTTATGGAATTCAATAAGTTCAATGAGACTTTTGGGAATATAATCGTCATCTCTCTTAACAAACTCCCCGAATACATTTTTTTGATTTTCAAGCTCTTGTAATGAAAAATAACAAAGTTCAATTTCATCATCAACAATGAGCCCATGTAAAAGATCCTCCCCATCAAATTCAACCACATACCAAACAGCAGTATTTTCTGGTAATGCAAATTTAAGTAAGGCTTGCGCTTTTAAACCTTGGTCTTCTGTATCATAAAAATCTGGAAGAGTAGCACGATCTTCATCTGTGAGTAGGCGACGTTTTTGAGGATAATCCTCCTCCATCATTTCCAACATATACTTAATGTAGCAAATACAAAATTAATTTGCTAGTTATATCGTGCACGAAATGCGTTTTGAAATCCATCAACAAAGGCATCTAAAAGGGGAGACTCTGCCATTTTTTCGTTATCGGTATCTGAAAATAATTCTTCAAGATGATCAATCTTTTTATTTTTGTTGCGTATTATTTCGTAAACCATAATGCGTTTTTTATTATCTTGAATTTCTATACCTGATATTATCAATACTTCTTTTTTCTCTGGGTCTTGAGAAGGTCTAAGGTTTGAAGGTTTATCTTCACCCACTGTACTCATCCAACCTTCGGTGACCATATAAGCCTTATTTAATTTCCCAATCACAGCACTTTTTGCGCTTGTTTGACCAAGAAAACGCAAAAGGTTCATTCTTTCTCCGTGAGTCGGTGGTAAATCCAGTATCTCACCATATACTAATTTTTTATCTCCTTCGACGATTAGTGCTGGAACATGATTTCCCATTCGAAGGATAGTTTCTTTTGCTTGAGAAACAACTTCTTCAAAACTAATATTTGGTTTTTGTCTTTCTGGCGACATTCGATAAAATTATTCAACTCAATAGCAAACATTATCTATCATAATTTATTTTCTTACAAATGAAAATTACTTTCAACAATTAGTTGAACAAGTGTTTTTTAGACCGATAGAAACTTGATTTTCGTTGATACTATAGGTACATCAATAAAAAGGGTCAGGCTCAAAATCCTCAAAAAATCAAGATTATTTTTGCTATTGAGGCTAATTATTAGTCGTAAAATGGTTATTGTGCGACGTGAATGTCAATTTACTCACCTTTTACTAAGTTGACTTATGAAAAAACTTATATACGAAAGCAATGGTTATACCGGATGATAATGAAACTAAATTCGTTCATAAATGATGTTCGCCAAAATATTCGTAATTATTGAAACAATAATCAGAGAAAACCATCCATTTGGAGTAAAAGGTGAGGCCTCCAAAGCCCAAGCAATTAATAAAGTAACTAATGTAAATAATATAAGGCGATTTGTTATAATCATTCTTAAACCAGCAACATATCGATAGATTACGAAAGTATTGAACGAACGGTTAATTTCAACCTCGACTAATTTGCATAGTTCGTACGCCGATTGGTTGGCACGTGTTGACACTCGGCCATTCAAATCACTAACGTAACATTTATTACTCTCTATATTTCTAAGGCACGATAATAAATGTTCAAATATTCCGGGTGAGACAGCGATCAAAGGTTCATGAAGTAATAAGTATTTAAGAATCACAAATGGAGATTGGATGACAAAATATTCATCGTTCGATTCTTGCGTGCTAGCAACTTCTGTTACTGTCGCATAGCTTACGAAGTATTCTTGCCAAGATGCGGGGTTTACGCGTGCCTGTGTTATAAGCCAATTATGTGCATCCTTAGCGATCCTCGGTAAACTGTGATTACTCTGACCCAAATGCCCTAGTCGCAATGCAAGCAATCCCAATGCTAATTCCCCTGGAAAGATCAATTTGTACCTTATTGATAGTTCGTGAGCCAACCAAGTAATGGCATGATCCCAATTTGGAAGCAATTGTGCCATGTTAAGGGAATTCACTGCTAATAATATTAATGAAGTAGATGCAATTGATGGCTTTATATCTTTAACAGCATTTGATGAATAGTAATATCCCCAGCCAGAGCCTACTAACTGCGCACTAGCTAATTCCCCCACCAATGTGTGACAAGCACTAAGCGCCCGTGGGTACTGAATCAGGTCGGTGGCGTTGAAAGCAGTCAAAAATGAGGCAATTTTAGGCATCAGTTGAAACTGATAATTATCTTTTTGTTCTATATCTCTACGCTCAAAACGCTGTAAGAGATATTCAATAGCTTTTTGTCTGTTAGAATGATAATTATTCTGATTAGATAAAACGAATGCACCAGCAACTGTTCCGTATAATCCAGTTTGTTTTGAATCCGTGTCAAGATATTGACCCCAACCCACTGATTGTAAATTTATTGGAATTGCGGTCTGATCAAACTTTTCACCAATCCACACTGTTCCGGCATGAGCTAGCGAAGCTACATCTTGTAAAAACTTTGGTGTCTTAAACCAGCTACGTAATGGTATCTTCTGGGTCGTTGTTGATAAATTTATCCATGCCAAGCTGAACCTCCTTGCCAAATTCCATGCCGCGGTCATCTGAATGTCCAAACTTTGGAAGTTTTCTTATTTCGCCGCCGCAAGTAAGTGTACACTCATTACCATTCCTCGCTCGCCCAATCCATTTTGCACCTAGCTGTTCACATTCGTCGCGATTTCGGGCATCAGAGCTAAAAGCAAATTGCCAATCGCCTCCGGTACTAAATACAAAGGCAAGTGGATCAATATCAAATTTAAGTGCCGTCTTTTTTGCAAGTGGACCTACGGGAATAGAATCACCATCGATGCTTAATCCAACACCACTAGCTTTCCCTAATCGCCAAAGATCCATCCCAACACCATCACTTATATCGAGACCACCAGTTGCGAGATGGCCGTGAGAAAGGGAAAGAGAAATATCTCTTCGTAATTTTGGTCGAGTGATTGCTTGATGTACCTCATCTTCCCAATCAGAAGGGCACAGTCCATTGGAAAGTAAATAAACAGCTGCGTTAAAATCGCCTACTTCTCCACTCAAATATATATCCTGATCAACCTTGGCGCCATTTCGCAAAAATAATTGTTCTAGGTGACTCGCCCAGCCTACTGCAACGCCATAACCTTGGAGTTTATCACCTCTTTTAGTGTCTCCTCCAATTACAACTGCTCCATGATTTGAAGCCACATGTTGAATGCCTTCAAAGAATTGTTCAATATTTTCTTGCGTTTCCGCAGGAGGAATCATTAACCCAACCAGCAGGGCCATCGGTATTGATCCTGACCCATATAAATCGGACAAATTCGCACTACCTAATAAAAACCCATAATTGAAATATTGATTTTTCAATTCTAAAGTTACTAGCGCTGGCTTATGATTCATTAAATCAGTTTTTAGGACTAAGTATCCATTACCTGCTCTAATTACGCCACAATCGTCATCGCCAATTTTTGTGACAATACTATCCGAATTAATCGCGTCTGAAAATATTTTTCTTGCAATATTGGGTACTTGGTCTACTAAATTTTTCATTTCTATTCCCAAATGGCTATGTTGAGTATGACAAACAAATTTATTGATGTATTTAATTTTTAGAGTGGTTACATTACTTATGCAATACAAGAAATTCAGGTTCTAATATCTCTCGCGCTTTTTGAATATCTTCGGGGATACCCCATAAATCTGAAAACAACAAACAGTCTTGCCAATGCCAGCGATCGCTATTGCCTGCCGCTTTAGACACAACACTTCGTAAATATTGATTGGGACATATTTGTGCCTCAACTGCATTAACCATTCTATCAGGTTCTGCAATTAAAATATATGGTTTACCGTAATGAGCCTCGAAAGCATCAAACAAGCTAGGAAATTCTTTCAGGTTTGGAAAATCGATCTTTATCTTTGAAGCTAAATCGTAGAATCCGGGAATTATGTGCAAATGAGCGTGATCCACGCAAGCACCAGCTCTCGAAATTTGACCTGAAGAGCCATGCTCAAAAAAAGTGGGCGCCGCATATTTTCTAGAGAAAATATCATTGACGTTTTCAATAATCCAAGTGAACTCTTCTTTTTCTTGAGATAACATTTCAGAGAATGAGGTTTTGTGGTCTCGACTAATGATTAGCAAATGTCCCCTAACCAACGGTGCCGTATCTAATGTAACCAAAAACGAATTGCCCTGCCACAAAATATCTGTGGACGCATCATCAGGGAATAATTGGTTCCATGCTGGTGATTTTTTCCCTGCTGCTAATATGCATAAGGGGCATTCTGAGATATCTACTTCACGCATGTATTACTCTCCCTAACTAATAAGAAGAAATTACTTTATTAGACTAATAAACTCTGACGGATATTTTGTGGTTAATCCCTTTTGTGCTTCTTCAGGGGTCGCCCACCATGCTTCAGTATGTTCAGTACTTAGTTGAATTATTGGAGTTTCTTCCCATAAGCATTTAAAAACAAAAAGAATCAATCCTACTTCGCCGGTTGGAAGGGGAATCCTAATGTTACTTATCGTTGCACCAACATTAGTAAAACTTCTTTTTTGTAATTGAAGACCTGTTTCTTCCAAAACTTCGCGTTCAAGAGTGGTCTCTATTGAATCACCTTTTTTTATTCAGATCGGAAGAGCGTCGTGTAGGGAAAGAGTGTAGATCTC
>ERZ761609.543-NODE-543-length-42979-cov-17.644371_pt1 | contig 42979 bp, 37 predicted proteins | sample MGYA00511163_ERZ761609 | MGnify/ENA primary metagenome ERZ761609 (study PRJEB28899, sample SAMN02445070) | bioreactor sludge metagenome | biome: EBPR sludge | place: Australia: Brisbane, Thorneside Wastewater Treatment Plant | collected 2011-12-16 ...
TCGCGCGAGGATCGTGTGTGGCGGGCGTTTGCGCGGAGGCACGCGAAGCGGGGTTTGCTCGCGCGCGCAAGCTGTGAGCCGCGAGCGTGCGGCGATTGCGGTGGTTTGTGGCGAGGATCGCATTGTGTTGGCTGCGCGCGAGAGAGTTCAGGGGAAAATCGCGTCAACAAAAAATTGCGCTGGTCTCGCGCGTGTCCGAAATCCGGACAGCGCCGCCGGACACCACAAGCCAATCGCGGCCGCCTCGACACTCACGCCACCCGCGCTGGCGCGGGTCACACTGCATCACGCGCCAACAAGATCCGCGCATCCGCGCAAACACTCACGCCACCCGCGCTGGCGCGGGTCACTGCGCGTCACCCACGACTCCGCAAAACCAATCCGCGCTGGCGCGGGTCACTCCGCGTCACCCGCCGAACCCCAAACCAACCCCAACCCAAAACCCGCACAGCCCCGACCCGCCCCTAAATAACTACACACCAAAAAACTCAACTCCCCGAGTCCCCCGCACCCGAACCACACACCAACGCCAACTGCGCCAATCGCTCCGACAGCGAGTTCATCTCCAGCAAAGCCTGCTGCTCTTCAGCGTCCATCACCATCAGCGCGCACATCGCATTCACCTTTTGCTCAACTGTGCGGAGCTCACTCAAAAAGCCCGCGCGCGTCGCCGCGTCCGCGACATGTGTCTCCAACCATCGACTCATCTCTCGCATCATGTGCTGCAAGACAAATAAATCGGAATGCGGAAGCTCCACATCCTCGTGCACCCACTCACCTTGCGCCTGCAAATAAAGTCGCGGCGAAACCGGATCATGCACCTCACTCAACCGCACCTTGCCCGTTCCTTCGAGCAAGATCAGCATGCCGCCGTCGGCCCGCCGATCCAGCAGACGAACTTTGCCAACGCCAGCGATCGCTCGCAAATGCCCCCGCACACCCGCGCGCACACCTTCGGCCGTCGTTGTCGGCTCAGAGTAAACCACCGCCACATCACCATTCACAGCTAGGGCGTCATTGATCATTTGTATGTAGCGCGGCTCAAAGATATTCAGCGGCTTGGTTGTCGCCGGGAACAAACACACGCGAGTCAACGGGAATAGAGACACAAGCACTTTGGATGGCATTGCCACAATTCTGCCAGCTCTGGACCAAGCTCACAAGTTTGACGAACCTCAAGCCACAGCCTAAGTTCGAAGCGTGCAAGAGCCACCCAACACCTCTCCGCAACCCAGCATCATCGCCAGCAACGTCGATTGGTCGCGGTTCATTCAACATCTCGATCAAGGCAAATGCGTTGCGATGCCGACGGAAACCGTCTACGGGCTTGCGGCACGAATTGATCGCCCTGATGGCATCAAAGCCATCTTTGCCCTGAAAGAGCGCCCGAGTTTCGATCCGCTCATCGTGCACGTCGCCAGCTTCAAACAAGCGCGCGAACAAGTGGCCGAATGGCTGCCGCTGGCGGATTTCATCGCGCGAAGTTTTTGGCCAGGCCCGCTCACTCTCGTGCTGCCCAAAGCCTCGCACATCAGTGATCTCATCACATCGGGACTCATGACGGTCGGACTGCGCATGCCCGCGCATCCTCTTGCCAAGCAACTGATCGAGTCCGCGGCGACACCTCTTGCTGCGCCCTCGGCCAATCGCTTCGGAAGAATTTCACCGACACGCGCCTCGCATGTTCGCGATGAATTTCCCGAGGCTATCGCCCGAGGCGACATACTCCTGCTCGAAGGCGGCGACTCCGAGATCGGCGTGGAAAGCACAGTCATCGCCGTCACCGCGCAGGAACTCTTCATTCTTCGACCCGGCGGCGTCACCCAAGAAGATCTGCAGCAAGCCCTCACGCGCTGGGGTCAGCCCGTACAGATCAAAATCGCGACTCACGATCAACGATCACCCGGTCACACCGAACATCATTATCAACCGCGCAAGCCCCTCATCGTGATGGAAGTTCCGGAAGTGGAACGTCGACTTTCGCCAATTCCAAAGTCACCGCGCGCACTGAATGACTTGCGTTTTCGTGAGTGGCCTCACGAAGTGCGGGAACAACTTTTGAGTCTTAACGGTCACGGAGATTCACTGGCCGCCATCGGGCAACTTCCCAGCGAGCCCACTCTTGCCGCGCGCATGCTGTACAGTGAACTTCGAAGACTTGATGAGACCGCCGAGGCTCAATGGCTGGTGATTCGTCTGCCAAAATCTGAACATGGCGGAGGCTTGTGGATGGCGATCGAGGATCGGCTTCGGCGTGCAGCGACAGCTTGGGTGCCTATGAAAATGATCCCAAAACCCTAGGCATGTGGCCTCGATCAGCTCTGAAAAAGGCAAAATCTCCCTATGGCGCAGTGCCGTCAAAGCCATGCCTCGCTTGAGCCAATGCCAGCAAAGCCTTACCCAGAGCCATTTTCCTGTAATTTTTAAGAATCCTTGCACGTAACAGTTTCGTAACTTGAATCCAAGGACACATAAACTGATATTGAGGCAAAGTATCTCGGGCTGGCTGTCTCGTCTTTTGAGAACCGAAACCATCGGCTTTCATTCAATCGAGAGCGATCCGCTTGATGTGCAAGGCGTGAATTGGAGTGCCCGAACTCGCAAACATCCATCGCGAGATCTCGCGCTCTCAAGGAGCATGAAGTCGATGACTCGGCCAATGAATGAACAGCAGATGACCACGACACTGCCGCAGTCTGCGCAGGGTCAACGTCACAACTGGGCCGACACCAAATCCGCATCCGAGAAATCGCCAATCCAAATTTTGCCTTCGCAAAACTTGACCGCCGCAAGCGAAGAGCCCATCACGCAGCTTCCCGGGATGCCTCAGCCACAGCCCCAACAGCGAGAGCCCGACTTCTTGGATTTTCTCGCTGCTCGCCTCAGAGGAACAGACTTGGGCCCCGCTGGGGCAAACTTCGAAGCCATCTTTGGCGCCGTCGGCCCGGGCTTCACCGCCCCGCTCATTTCACCGACCGCCACTCCGGCCCCCACTCCGGTCGCCCCACCCACCAGCATTGCAATTCAAAATTCCACCGAAATGTCCCCTCCAACAGCCCTTGATAACGCCCATGGCACAGAAAGAGCTGCCCGTATGAGTTCACAGACATCCGGAAGAAGTCCCGCAAGCATCGCCCCCACGTCCCTCAAGACAAAGACCAAAGCCAAATGCATTTTGGTCATCGACGATGAAAAAGACATTCTCGACTTCGTCGACGAATTGCTCTCATTTCGCTTCAAAGTCTTGAAAGCCCAAGACGCCGCGACAGGCCTTGAACTGGCGCAAAACGAATCACCGGATCTGATCATTTTGGACTTGGGACTGCAAAATCAAAGTGGCCACGACATTTGCCGAGTGCTGCGCGAGCGACCCGAAACCAAACAAATTCCAGTCCTGATCTACACAGGTGCCGATGACATCGACAATCTCACGCATGCCTTCGAGCAAGGCGCTGATGATTACATCGTGAAGACGTCGCGCCCGCGCGAGCTGGTGGCGAGAGTGCTGGCGAAAATTCGCCGGGTCGAAGAGCAAAACGAAGTGCCCGAAGTCTTGCAAGCCGGTAATTTGGAGCTTGATGCACGCCGACTCGAAGTCACACTCGACGGTCGCAGTTTGCCGTTGTCGGTGCTCGAGTTTAACTTGCTGAGATTTTTTGTATTGAATCTCGACCGCGTGATGACTCGCACCGAGATCCTCGAAGGCGTGTGGAAAGGTGCCGTTGTATCGAATCGCACCATCGACACTCACATGGTTTATTTGCGCAAAAAGCTCAAAGGCTTCGACCACACGCTCGCGACTGTCTACGGCGCCGGATACATTCTTCGCGCGCCCTCGCGCCGCTGATCAAGCCGCGCGGCCCGCGGCTTAATCCCCACAACGTACGGCCTTAAGCCAAGGCTCAGGATCAGGAAACACGGCTCGTGCGAGCTCGCGATCTGCGGGCCGAACCGCGCCGGGAAGATCGACCTCGCAAGGCTCAAGGCGTGACAGCTGAAAGTGCAGATGCGGATTCCAGCCGCCGTTCTCTTCGCGCTCACCCAACCAACCGATCAGCTGACCTCGCGCCACGCGATCGCCGCTTCTCACCGCGCGATGCCGACTGAGATGACCACAAAGCAGCCAAAGATTCTCATCGCCGAGTTTCACTTCAAGAATCACCACGCCGCCGTAGTCGCCTTCAGCTTCACGATCCGCGACACCCCACACGCGTCCCGCTAAAGGCGCAAACACCGGCGTGCCCGCGGGGGCGCCTAAGTCCACACCCATGTGTAAACTTCGGATTTGAGGCGAAGAGGCCATAGCGGGTGGACTGTCCGAGGGATGCGCAGCCGTCCCATCCATCGAGCCCGATACAAACAATGGGCTTGTGTACATTCCACGACGATCTTCGTCGTAGCGGCCCCAACTGAAGCGCTCTGCGACGATACGCTTGGGATCATAGCCTTGTGTGAAGTCCGGTTTTTCGTAGGGTCCGGAGAACAGAAGTGGCGGCGAAACCAGATCAGCGGCCTGCGCCTCGCGCATTTGCAGCGAGAATCTTTCAGGCGAAGGCAACTCACCTGATGGCCGCTTGAGGCCCCAGGCGCGCAGTTGGTTTGACGGAACATCTAAAAAAGAAAAGTCGCGACTCAGATCTCGCCTCGGATCATGTTCGGGTTTTGAACTCGGCTCCGCCGTGAGGCAGAGCCGACTGAACAAAATCTCTAGGCGATGGCGTCGCGACTGTCATGTGAATCGATCAACTTCAGCGCTGCTTAGCGCCCCAACTCAACCAGCACGGACTCGACATAGAAATTGCCGCGCAAATTCAAATCGATGTCCTGAATCTCTTGGCCCACGCGCATAAGTCGCGACGGATAGAAGGTGTATTCGGAAGTGTAGCTGCTCACAGATTGCGGGTGACCTTCAGTCCAGCCGTTGATCTTCAATTCAGCTTGGCCTCGACCAGCTGCTGTCGAAGCGCGCAAGACCACGCGGTGCACGCGGTAGCCGCGATATTGATGCAAGTTCAAAATCGCATCGACATCGAGCATGGTCGCGCCGCGGAAGTTCTGACCCAAGTACTCCTGCACCATCACAGGACCCGGAGGCGGATAGCCCGGCCCACCAGGACGACCCGGTCGACCCGGACGACCACCGACATGGCCATTCACCAAAACGCGAATTTCGTGAACGTAGAATGGGCCATTCAATCGCACTTCAAGATTGCGATGCGAGGGCTGAGTGGTGAAGAAGGTGTAATCTTGGCGGTAAGAGCCCACCCACTGCGGTCCACCGCTCGGGCGTCCATCTTCCAACAAAGCCGCTTGGCCTCGACCACCAGGTGATTCCATCTGCAAAGTCACCTGTTCCACTTGTCGACCGGCAATCATGTGCCCCATCAGTTGATAGATCTGGAGTCCGGTGAATCCGTTGTACTGACGGCCGATGGTCATGCGGATCTCCTCGCTCATGCCATACGAGGGACCACCCGGAGGCAAATGCCCCGGATAGCCGGGCTGGCCCGGAAAGCCTGGGCTAAGATCGCCAATGACTTGGGCTTGCGAGGTTCCCGCAATCACCAAAGCCACAAGTGCGGTGGCCGAACGCAGAACCGACCAAAACTTCTTGTTCGTTTTCATACCCTTCGAATTCATCTGGTGTCCCCCATGGCAGTAGCGGTGTCGAATCGTCCCCCGATCACCGCGGTGAGTGAGTCGATGTATCGTCGAAAGCGTCGTCGATTCATCCATGACTTGGAGTGAGCAAGCTCGAGGCCAGCGCAAATGGGGTCATTACGAACCATTAACGCGACGCGCCGCTCGTGATACCCGAAGTCTGTAACAGCCCCAAGCGCTCAGCCGTCGGAAAATTCAGCGCAAAGGCTGCGACACTCATGACCTGCAACCAAAGTGCACTTCCCCCACCACTCATGGAGTCCAAAAATCCCAAAATGCCCGGAACCTCTGAAAGCGCGAGGGCGACGATGAAGCCGGTGAAACACTTCTGCGGATCACCTTTGAAGGCCGGCACGTGGCGAACCAGCTGACTCAGAAGCGTCATCACGCCCCCCACCAACAAAAACATATCGGCTGTCATGAGGGGCTCTGAGCCACCGGCCTGTCCGAGCGAGATGAAATAGAATTGGGCCTGAGAAAGTGCCAGTGCGAACCAAATGATCAGCGCCACCTTCATCTTGGGGTGCGCAAAGCCTTGTTGAGGCGGCCCTCCGGCTGGATTTCCCGACGATTTTCCAGAGCTTGAGTCCTGACCTGTTCCGCTTTGCATTTCTCACCCCCCTTACCCAAAGATTTCAGCCGACCTGACCCGGCATTGTCACGAAGAGGCATGGCGATTAAGCCCTTACCAGCCCTGAGCAGGGTTAAAGATGTATCGTGGCCCGTCTACGAGGAGTGAAGCATGTTCAGTTCTTTGCGCCAGATCGCCCGCAAATTCTCGATGGCACTGATGATGGTCGTCAGTTCATTGGCTCTGACCGCATCAGCCGCGCCGGAAAAAGAATCGGCCGTGCTTGTGACCTCAACACCCTTGCAGCTGGACCACGTCACCTCGCGATCTGTTTGCGGCTGGAGCACGGCCACGGCGACTTCGCCGCGCGAACGCGTGTGCATCGGCACGAGTGCGGCGAACTCGGCACCCATCACACTGGCAAAGCCGGAAGCTTTCATCATGGGCTACGACACGGCTTGCGCCCTCGATGGCGGGCAACTGAAGTGCTGGGAAGAGCGCGAATCCAAAGCGCAACCGCTCGGAGAATTTCTCAAAGGCATTTCGGTCGCGCAGGCCTCGCAAGTCACGGTCCGCTATGAAGTGGCTTGTCGGCCCGAGGCCAACGGCAAAGAAGTCCTTTGCGCACTTCCCGAGCGCTCCACTTGGAACCGCACGACCAGCGCCGAAGTGAAGATCCCTGCGCAGATCAAGCGCTTCGGACCCTTCGCCGATTTGCGACGCTTTGTGGTCGACGACAGCAAACTCTGCGCGCTGGATGGAGAACGCATCACTTGCTTGCCGATGTATGACGATGGCAACGCCGCTGAGGCGATGGAGCGAGTGCCCGATCAAGCCTTCCCGGGTGCGCGCGATTTCGCGATGAATTACAACGGCGTGTGCGTGATCGGCGATCAGGCTTCGAGCTGCTGGCAGCGCGATCCCTCCACGAATTCGTGGAAGAGCGTTGAGCTGCCCAGTGAATGGGTGGGTGCGAGCCGTCTGGGTATGAGCTATTCGGACATTTGCGCGATGTCGCCCGCGGGCCGACCGATGTGCGTGAAGCTCGACTATCGCAATCGAAGCGTCACCGCCAATCTTCCGGCTGAGCTTGAGGATCCCAGCCTGCTCATCGAAGATCTTCAGTATCAAGACGAACGACTTTGCGTCTTGGATCGTCAGCAGCAACTTCGCTGCTTCGGCTACAACCGCAAGCCGGCGAAGATGCCAGAGAACCTCGGCCAAGTCGCTCGGTTCGCCAGCTCTGAAGGTCGCATTTGCGCGCTCAATACGGATGGCCGCGTGTATTGCTGGTCAGGCGATCGCTTCTCGCGTTCACCACTGCCGCAAGGCCAAACGGTCGCGCAATCTGATCCGCGCGGCATTTGTCAGTGGAACGATTTGGCGGTGTTTTGCAGTGGCGCTCCATTCGATACGGACTTCAGCAAAATGAAGCGGATCGTGAGCCTCTCCCACGCTCAGCGTGAAGCTTCGCATTCGTCGAGCGAATACTGCGTGCTGTGGGAAAACGGAGCTGGGCAACAAGAACTCAGCTGCTTTGGCTCGGACAACTTGTCTAAGGGCATTCCTAGCCTCAGCTCGCCGGTCAACTTCGTGGTGCGATCTTACGGCACGGCTTGCGCCGTTACGGATGATGACGTGCACTGCTGGGGCTCGCCGATCAGCAGCGAACCACAGCCCAATCTGAAGGCCGTGCGACAACTGGAATTCGGCAGCGACTTTGCGTGTGCATTGGATCGCTTCGGCATGACTTGCTGGGGTCGCGATCTGGAGTCACGACAGCTCGCCGTTCCGCAAGAGTTGGCGGACTTTGAGGCCGTGCAAGGCATGAGCGTCGGCGAAAACCACGTCTGCGTGGTGACGGCTGAGCGCAAAGTGCGCTGCTGGGGTGGGAACTCCTACGGGCAGCTCAATCATCCAGACCTGATCGACGTGACTTCTGTGATTGCCGGATCGCTGACGACTTGCGCGGCGCATTCAGGCGGAGTCACTTGTTGGGGTTATCGCGAAGGCGCACTTGATCCCAACGGAACTTCTGAGACAAATTCCGGAGAGAACGACAACGCGCCCTGATTCAGCGGCGCTTGTTGCCGGCCTGATCAGACGGCGGCTCAATGACGACGGACTGATGACGACGGACTGATGACGACGGACTCAAACGGACTTGAACGGACTTGAACGACCGATCGGAAATTTTGATTCAGATTGAGCAACCGCAACTCTTGAGGGGGAGAACATGCGAGGGCCGATTCGACGACTCGCTTTGCGAACTCGAGATGCGCGTGGCTTTTTTGAGCGTCGCCAGATTTCGCGCAAATGGTTTTCGAGTCGGTGGTCGAAACTCGCGTTGAGCGCTCTAGTCAGTTTGCTGGCGCTGAGCGCTTCAGGCTCAACCCCCATCACGCCATCACGGCAATTTCTGCAGCTCGATTCCATGTCCTATGAAGAAGTCTGCGGCATGACCTCGGACGGCAAAACGTCTTGCCTCAATGGCGGCCAAACGCGCGTGGTGCTACCGGATCCCGTCGGGCAATTGCGCGTCGCCTATGCAACTGATCGCTCGCAATTTGGATGGGATGAAGAGGGACTGCAGTTTTTCAGCGTCGCCAATCAATATGTGTTGCACGAGGGAAAAACCGAGCTGGAGATTCTTCGTCATGTACTCACGCAGGCCGAGCCTTTCGCCGTGAGCACGCGCGGCGGGCACGTGTGCGCTGTGCAGACGAAGGCGGGCGGCGTTCGTTGCTTGATCGCACGAACCTACAACACCTTTGCGCAATTTGAGACGCCACTTCCCGCGCACCTCGTGAGTGTCACAACAGCTCGCGTCTGCTTGGCCGTCGATCGCCAAGTCTTATGTTCCATAGATTTGGGGAAGACTTGGCAGATGGAGGCGGATCTCGAGTTCAATTCTCGAATCGAGAAGCTCGTCACGCTTCGCAATTGGGTCTGCGCCGCGGACAACAGCCAAGCCCGATGCGCACGACTGAGCGGCGGTAGCGGCACTTCGCTTCCGGTGCAACTTCCTGAAGCTTGGTTGAGCGCGAGCGTTTGGCGAGCGACGGATGAGCGCCTCTGTGCGCTTTTACCTGTAGCGGGCAGCAAGGACTTGAGTCTGGAATGCCGCGCAGATCGCGATCTGAGTCCGCAGGTGAATGATCTGTTGCCTGCGTATCGCCAAGCGGGGCCCTGGCGCGATGTCTTTGTTGGTACCAGCATTTGTGTCTTGCGCGATGACGAGCGCATCGAATGCTGGCGCCCCAACACCACACAAATCAATTTGGTCGAATACTCGCCGGCTCCTGAGCAGCTGTTCTCGGCAGGCTGGACACCTTGTGCGATTTTGCGAGATGGCTCGGCACGCTGCGGATCGACAGCGTCTGGCGAAACGCGAAGCTTGCGCCGAGCGGATCGCGTGCGCGTTCTTCATTCGAGTTGGTCGCGATGTCTTTGGAACTCGCGCTCGATCACTTGCACAGGGCGAAATGATGTTCCGGCCTACCGCGAAGTCTTGGCCGCTGCGGCCGCGCAATACTCCGATGCGCTTTGTGTGTATGGCGTGGCCGAGGGCGCGCCAAGTTCGATGCCGGCCTTGAGTTGTTACGGATGGAGTGCGGAAATTCGCAATGTGCCCACGCACCTTGTAGACCCTCAGCATCTGACGGTCCAAGAGAGTCGCGCCTGCGTGATCGATCAAGGCGCGCTCGTGTGCTGGGGCACGGCGTATGAAAAAGTGGCGCCGCCCAACCAACTCATCGACGTCAGACGCTTGTCTTTGGGTTCATCGCATGCTTGCGCGATTGATAAGTTCGGTTTGATTTGCTGGGGTGATCTCGAAAACGAACGCGAAGTTCCAGCGGGTCTGGAGGATTCAGGTCGCGTGCTCGATGTCGCGGTTGGCGACAATCGCAGCTGTGCGGTGTTGGATGACTTGAGCGTTCAATGCTGGGGCCAGAAGGGTTGGAGCGACGATGATCCGCCGAGCGGAATGAAGTCGCAGCTGATCCTGGGCCGCTCACAGCTTTTTTGCGCCACCGACTCGCTGAGCTCCGAGGGACTTCGCTGCTGGGGCGGCTCGTCCTCGCTTCCACGCTGAGCCGCCTTGGCGGGTCGTATTCACCAGCGAAAGCTGCATCCGTCTCAGACTGAGACAATCCCTGTGAAGTTAATGAAATTCGCATGAGATTGAGACAGACTGAAAGCTGTTGGGGGTTCTCATGAAAGCTTGGCCACGAGCTCGCTGGATTGGCTTAGGAAGCATCTTTGCTGCCTTGGCTGTCATTGGGCTTGCCTTTCAAAACTGCGCGCCCCCGCCTCTTCCCACCGCGAATGAAACTGACAACTCCTCACTCTCGCCAGGCGATACTGCATTTCGTTTGCCTGCAGATGGCGGCAATCAAAGCACCGGCGGAAGCGCGGTGAGTTGTTCGCTCGCGACGAACATGACGACTGTGCCTGTGAACTCGACGGTTCGCACGACGGTGACGGCGACAGGTACAGTGCCGACCGGCTCGCGCGTGGTGTGGTTCGGAACCAAGCGCCTAGCGGGCACGGGCTTTGACGTCACAGTCACGGATGAAGCCGGCGATTTGGTCACGTCGACCTTCGTCAACGACTTCCCCAACGGCGGCAAGCAAGGCGGCACTTACACGCGATGGGTTCAAGTGCGCGATCCCAACGGACGAACACTCTGCCAGACCAACTCGATCAGCGTCACCTTTCAGGGACAGGGATGCATTCTGCAAACGCCCTACCCTCGAGTCCGCGCCGGCCAAATGTTCACCTTCTTGATTTACTACGCCACAGCCGACGGCAATCCGCCGACGGGAGCGAAGGGCAAGTGGAATGGCTCCACCAACGGCATCGCCGTCGCTGAACATGACTACGGATTGCCGGATCTCAAAAAGTGGGAAGCCATGATGTCGGCACAACATATTGCGACTTACATTCGCAATTTGAAGATCCTGAATTCGGACGACACAGAGTTTTGTCGGACGAACAATGTGAAGTACTTTATCGACCCCTAACTGCCACACTTGAGTGTGCAAAAACACATCGGATCACACCGTACAGACCTATGAGATCGAGGGCCGTTGGCCTCGGCCGAGGCCACGCGTCGCCGATATTCCTCAACGACTTCGTGAAATCGCTCTGAGCTTTCCAAGCCTTACGCCAGGCTTTGGTGCTGGTTTGCACACTCAAGTGAGGCAGCTAGAGGGGGTCAAAATTTAATTGTGCTGCGCGTTAAGCGCCTGATTCCACAGGTGTGACCGAAGTGCCCCGACTTTTCGCTTAAGACTCTGGTCGGGTTTCCCGACAAGTGATTGTGCGGCCTAGAGAACGACGGCAAACGCGAAGGGCCCGCAAGTCACAATTAAAGGAGTTTCATCCATGTCGAAGAAACTGAAACATCAGGAACCTAATCCCGGAGCTCCCACGGCCGCCCCCGTTGCCAGCGCACCCACGCATTGCACGGCCGATGGCTGTAAGAAGAAAGCCGAGAAGATGAGTTTCTGCTCGGAGCACTATGATTGGTTCAAGTTTGGACTGATCACGCGCGAAGGCCATAAGCCGATCGACTTCCAAAAGAAGTGGGAGAGCTATCAGCGCCAAAAGGCCAAAGCTGCTTAAGCTTCATCCTGGAATTTAATATTTTTCCTTCGGCCCAAGTGGATTCAACTTGGGCCGTTGTCATTTGGGCGCACAGTTCGTTTTTTTTTGATGTCCACGCCAACGATCTCCAATCGTGTTACTCCAGTCTTAGGCGCTCTTGCGCGCCCACTCGACATTAGGAGACCACGATGAACGTCACAGAGAATGCAATGACACGTCTGAAGCAATTCGCTCTGCGCCGCCAGCCAAGTCGGCTGAGCTTTGGACGTCTTCACATGCTGTTGGGCGCCTTGGTGCTCGCGCCACTCATCGGCTGCGCGGGCCTACAAGCGCAAGCTGAACCACGCGTCGTGGATCGCGTCGAGATTGATCGTTATCTTGGGACTTGGTTTGAGCTGCGCTCGATTCCGAATTCATTTCAGCGTGGCTGCACCTACACTTCGGCGACTTACGCGCTCAATGCGGACTCGACGCTTCGGGTGGAGAACACTTGTGTGCTCCGCAATGAGAAGGGTGAAGTGCTCGAATCCAAGCGGGCTATTGGCCAAGCGTGGATTGAAAATGAGGGCGCATCGAAACTGACGGTGAGCTTTGCGCGGATTTTTGGCCGATACGTGAAGATGTTCGGCGGCGATTACTGGATCTTGGAGCTTGGGCCTCTGAATCAAGACGGGCTTTACTCTTGGGTGATCGTCGGTTCGCCTGGCCGGGATTACGGATGGATTTTGAGCCGCACAAAGACTTTGGATGTTGCGACCATGGCAGAGCTTGAAGCTCGCCTTCAACAACAAGGCTACAATCCCGCCGATTTCGCGTGGACGATGCAAGACTGACGGAGAGTGGCGGAGATCGTGGACAGTGACCTTGGCCTCGCCTAGGCTTCGGGCATGGACGCAAACTCCGCAACTGAACCTCGTCGGCTGATGACCTTAATGCGCGATCGCCGGATTTTGGCGTGGGCGCTTTATGATTGGGGAAATTCGGCTTTCGCGACAACGGTGATGGCCGGATTCTTCCCGATTTTCTTCAAACAATTTTGGTCAAGCGAAGCCAATGTGTCGCTCTCGACAGCGCGCCTTGGAATCGCCAATTCCGTCGCGAGTTTCATTCTGGGCGCATTGGCCCCGGCGCTTGGGGCGATGGCGGATCGATCCAGCGGCCGAAAGAAGTTTTTGTTCGTGTTCGCCGCACTGGGAGCGACCTCAACCGCATCGCTGTATTTGGTTTCACAAGGTCAGTGGGCATGGGCCGCGCTCTTGTATGTTCTGGGCACGGTCGGATTTTCCGGCAGCATTAGCTTTTACGACGCTCTCATCATGGGTGTGGCTCGAGAACGCGAACTCGATACAGTGTCGGCCTTGGGATTTGCGCTGGGCTACTTGGGAGGCGGGATCCTGTTTCTGGTGAATGTGCTCATGACGTTGAAGCCGGCATGGTTTGGATTTGTCGATGCGGCACAAGCCGTGCGGGTGTCGTTTTTGATGGTGGGAGTTTGGTGGTTGGTGTTCACGCTCCCGCTTCTTTTCAAGGTGCCCGAGCCCGCTGCGGCCGGTCCGGCAGCGCAAGGGGTGCTGACCGTCATTCGCGAAGGCTTCGCTCAGTTGGCGCGCACCTTTCACGACTTACGCAAACTTCGCAACGTCATGATGTTTCTGCTCGCCTACTTTTTTTACATCGACGGCGTGAACACCATCATCAAGATGGCTGTGGACTATGGCATGTCGCTTGGATTTAAGTCGGACTCGCTGATCGTCGCGCTTCTCTTGGTGCAATTCATCGGCTTTCCCGCTGCGATCGCCTTCGGATTGATCACGCCTCGATTGGGAACAAGGCGAAGTTTGGAATTGGCTATTGGTGTTTATGTGGGCGTGGCGATCGGCGCCGTGTTCATGTCCTCGGAACTGCATTTCTACTTTTTGGCCGCAGCAATTGGCCTAGTTCAGGGCGGTATTCAGTCCACATCTCGGGCGGCGTTTGGACAAATGATCCCGGCTGATCAGGCCGGTGAATTCTTTGGATTTTACAATATGCTGGGGCGATTCTCTGCGCTGCTCGGACCGCTACTCATGGCGATCACCGCCCTGCTTAGCGATAATCCGCGCGTCTCCATTTTGTCAGTTTTGATTCTGTTTGCCGTAGGATGGTTTCTACTTCGCAAAGTGGAGTTTCGAGATGAGCAGTGACAAAAAGTCGACGAGTGCGATCTCAGGCGAGAGAATCGACACGCGCAAATTTTTAGAACGACTTGTGAACGTTCCTTCACCGGTGTCTGATCAAAACGCGGTGCGAGCCGCGCAAGCCGTTTTCGCGATGGAGCTGCAAAAACTTGGCTTTCAGTTTTCGTGGCGACGTGATCCAGCTGCCAAAACCGATGACTTGCTCGTGGCTGAACTTCCGGGACGCGAAGCGCGTTGGATCACCTTGGTGTCTCACGTCGACACGGTTTTGGATGTGAAAGATACGGGTCGCTTTCGCCTCGATGGAGATTTCGCTTTCGGCTCAGGAGTCCTCGACAACAAAGGCGGACTTTGCGTGATGCTGAAGGCTCTGGATTATGCGCTGGCCAGCTCCTCGACACGGCGATTCGGGCTTCGCGTTGTCAGCTCTCCGGACGAAGAGGCGGGTTCGGCCGCTTGGCATCAGATCTTCGCGGAGCTGGGACGCGACTCTGTCGCCGTGCTGGGTTTCGAACCGGCGCTTGATGAAGGTCATGTGATTTCATCACGGCGAGGAAATCGCTGGTATGATATCGAGTTCAAAGGCATCGAAGCTCACGCTGGACGCTGTCGCGGCGAAGAGATCAATGCCGCGCACGAAGCCGCCGATGTGATCACGCGCCTGCTGGCACTTCGCGATGAGCTGCGAAAAAAGTTTGGTGATGGGGTCAATCTGCACGTCGGCCATTTGGCCGGCGGCCGCGATCGACACAATATTGTGTGCGGGCAAATGCTCATGAAGTTGGATACGCGGTTTTCGAGTTTTCAAGAGCGCGAAGCCTTGCATTCGGGTGTTGAGCAAATTTTGAAATCGCCACGCATCGGCAATCGCGAAGGACGCTCTACCGAAATTGAATTTCGCGTCGTCGATGACTGTCCGCCATTTGATCTCAGCCAAGTGAAACAGCACCAAGCTTGGGTCGATGTGCTTTGCTCACGCATTGCCTCCATCGAGGGCCATGCCATCGAAGCTCGCAAGGCCGGGGGCGCGGGAGATGTGAATCATATGTCGCGCGAATCGCTGTTTGTGATCGATGGCCTAGGTCCAGTGGGCCAAGGCATGCACACGCTCGGTGAGTGCGTGCGAATCTCAAGTCTGGATCCAAGGGCGCGCGCAGTCGCCGAACTTCTGGACCTCATCGACAAGCAAGCTTCGACCAACGCCTGACCTCGGTCGAGTTCACAAGCTTTGGCCGCGGATTCACTCGGAATTTATGCTGGGATTTCCGAAGAGTCTCATGGCTCATTTGCCAAGATTTCAGACGGAGCATGCCACTATGAGCGAAGCCTCACCACGTATGAATACAGAGAACTCGATCAATTCCATTCTCAAAGTCTTTGTCTCGCGCGCATCACAAGTCGTGTTCGGCAAGGAGCGTGAGATTCAGCTGGCGTTGACTTGTATTTTGGCGCGCGGGCATTTGCTGATCGAAGATGTTCCCGGTGTCGGCAAAACCACGCTGGTGAAAACTTTGGCGAAACTTTTGGATTTGCCTGTAACACGTGTGCAGTTCACCAACGACATGTTGCCCGCCGACCTATTGGGCGGACGAATCTATGACGCGAAGACCGGCGAGTTCCGCACTGTGCAAGGTCCGATCTTTAGCCACATCGTCCTCGCGGACGAGCTCAATCGTGCGACACCCAAAACGCAAAGCGCATGCTTGCAGGCGATGGAGGAGGGCGAAGTCAGCATCGAAGGGCAAGTGCACAAACTGCCGGATCCCTTTTTCGTCATCGCCACGCAAAACCCACGAACTCAAGTCGGCACCTACGCCCTACCCGAATCGCAGATCGATCGCTTTTTGATGCGCGTGGAGCTGGGCTATCCCACACCACCTAGTGAACATCGCTTGATTCGCGAAGGTCTTCAGTCACGCTCGAGCACCGAGCAGGTCGCCAAACTCGATGCGGTGTTTGATTCGGCAAGCTTGCGCCATCACCAAGTTTCGATCGAGCGCGTGACGATCAGCGATGCGCTTTTGAGCTATGTGCAAAGACTTGCGCTCTACACGCGCGCTGAGTCTCCCGCCGGCCAGGGACTTTCACCTCGTGGTGCGATCAGTTTGGCGAAAGCAGCGCGCGCCTGGGCCTATCTCGAAGGCCGTCAAATGACTTTGCCGGAAGATGTGCAAGCCGTTGGCGTCGCCGTGATGGGACATCGCCTCAATCCCACTGAAGATCCCAGCGGAGAAACGGGTCGCCGGAGAGCCGAAGATGCCCTCGCCAAAGTCGCCGTCGTTTGATCGCGAGCCTTCTCAATCCCGCACGCCCGACTCAAAACCGAAGGCCCATCGGCGCTCGGGCACTGGTCGCTCGGGTCAATGGCGCGCTTGGCTTGAAGAGCGAATGGCTCAGCATCAACGCCTCTACATCATCCCCACGAGATTCGGCGTCTATTTCTTAGTTGCAAGTGTCTTGGTGATTCTCATCGGCGCAGCTTACCAAAACAACCTCGTCAACATCCTCGGCTTCTTTATGTTGGCGCTCTTGTTCATCGCCATGATCGCGACTCATGAAAATCTCAAGGGCCTTCGCGTGACGCGCGTCGAGCCCGCCGCTGGCTTTGCCGGCGAACTACTGACCTTCAAAGTCTATGTTCACAATACGACGGGGGCACCGAAGGCGGGATGTCGATTCGCCATCCGCGAATTCCCCATCAGCATCCCCAGTGATCCTCGCGCCAAAATCGAAGCGCAAGCCGAAGCGCGCTTGCAAGCCGGCGTGCGCGCGCCTTCGCGAGGACTGCACAAGGTCCACAAGATTCGTCTGTACACCACAGCGCCCTTCGGGCTCTTTTATGTTTGGCTTTGGCAAACCGCCGACACCCAGATCACGGTTTACCCTCGGCGATTCGGCGACCGCAATTGGCAAGAAGCCGAGATCGGCCACGAAGCCTCGCCGCATGCTTCACGACAGCCTGGCGCTGAAGATTACTCACATCATTCTCTCTATCAAAGCGGCGAATCTTTGCAGCGTGTGGATTGGAAAGCCAATGCCCGAGGCCGCCCGCTCCTCACCAAGCATTACGACGAAGCGCGAACTTCAGGAGTGCGCTTGAACTATCAAAATCTCGTCGGCTTGGATCACGAACAACGGCTGGAGCAACTTTCAGCTTGGGTGGATCAGGCGACCAAATCAGGACGAAGCTTTCAGATCACGCTCCCCAATGGCCAACTTGGGCCGGATCGCGGCTTAGCGTTTGCGCAACGGGCTTGGACCTTACTTGCGGAACAAGAGCCTCCACAAGAGGGCCGCACATGATCAATCGCGAGATCTGGGATCGACCATCACAAATTTGGTTAATGGCATTGTTGGCTCTCAACTCCGCCTTGCATCTTGAGCTTTTGCCTCTCTGGCTGATGCTGGTGACCGTAAGCGCTTATATGTGGAAATTGGGTCAACTCTATCGCGGGTGGTCCTTGCCACCGAAGACGGCACTCTGGGCCGTGGGCCTCATCTGCGGGGTGATGGTCTTTCGCGACTTCGGCACTTTGCTGGGACATGAGTCGGCCACGCGCCTGATCGTTGTGTTGATGTCCCTTAAGCTTCTTGAAACCACTCGCGAACGAGATGCGATGTTCGCCGTTATCGCCAATTTCTTTTTGCTGATGACGCATTTACTCAACTCGCAATCACTCGCCTCAACTTTTTTGCTGTTTTTGGACGCCGCCGCCATCACGGGACTGATCTACTATATTCAGTCACCGGATCGAGGCGCCACTCGGCTCACGCTCGCCAGCCTGAAGCCGGTGTTCAAACTTCTCTTGCTGTCACTTCCCGCCCTCGTCGTGATCTTCTTGTTGTTTCCGCGCTTTCAACTTCGGCTTCCGAGCTTCCGCCCGCCACCCGCCAAAGTGGGTTACAGCGAAGAAGTTTCTCCAGGCAGCATTCAACAACTCGTGCAATCCGACGAAGTTTCGTTTCGCGTGCGATTCTTAAACGGCGTTCGCCCTTCACCCGAGTCTCTTTATTGGCGAGGTTCAGTTCTCTATGAAGGAGCGGGCTTAGATTGGACGCCGCGAGGTGAATATGAATACGTACCGCGCGAGCTCACCCCACCGCCCGACGACACTTCACTCATTGGCTATGAGATCACGTTGGAGCCATGGTCAGGACGCTCGCTGTTTGCCATTCCTCGCATCGCGCGCTTTGAACCCGGATCTGCGATGAACTCGCTTCGCCCATTTGTTTCCCAAGGCGGAACTCTGCGCCTCGCTCTGCCTCGCTATGAACGGCTGGATTATCGCGCCTGGTCCGCACCTGAAGAGGCCTTGCCGCCCGAGCACCTCCCCTCAGGAATCCGCGCGCGCGCCCTGCGAGTCACCGCTGCAGATCTCACGGTACTGCGCGAAGTGCTCAACGAGATTCAACAGTCACATTCACAACCCGCAAAGAGTGCGAGCGAGGCCCAAGCGCGCATTGACGCTTGGTACACCGCCAAGGGTTTTCGCTATAGCTTGGATCTTGGGCCCGAGCCCGCTCGAAATTTACGTGAGTTTCTGCTCAAGACTCGTGTCGGATTCTGCGAACACTACGCGGGCGCGAGCGCACTGTTGGTGCGTGCGATGGGATTTCCGGCGAGATTGGCGATCGGATTTCAGGGCGGTCGACTCAATCCACTGGGCGACACTTATGCAGTTCGCAGTCGAGAAGCCCATGCGTGGGTTGAAGTCTGGCATGCGCAGTCCACGGAAGATGCAAGCCACGGTCGCTGGCGCACCTATGACCCGACAGCAGGCATCGCACCTCTTCGCCTACAGTTTGGTGGTGAAGCCTTCGATCTCCCTGATCGAAATTTTGCCGGCGACTCCACTTTGGCTCGGCAACTGCTCGCCGCTCTTCAGAGCCAAGGCCTGAGTGGCTTTTACTATCGAACACAGATGTTCTTTGATTATGCGCAAATGAACTGGTCCCGCTTTCTGTTGGAGTACGATGCTGAAGGACAGCGCGCGTTTCTGGCTCGTGAAATTTCACTGGGGAGCCTACGCCTGCGATTGGGAACTTTACTGAGCGTGGGAACTCTCGTGCTGTTGATTTCCGTTCCGCTCTGGCTCAGCTGGCGGCGGCGACGTTTGCTCAAAGCCGACCCATGGCAAGATGCCTTCGAACGCCTTGAAGAAGCGCTTTCTGAGCGCGGTTATCGCCGACCCCAGTCTTGTGGACTACGCGATTGGCAGTCTCAGTTCACCGCCTCGGCTCCCGCCCCCAGCACACCCGCACATCGCGAGGCCTCGACCATCGTCATAAATGCCTATGAGCAATTCATCAGGCATCACTATGGCAACTCCGACAATGCCAAGCTCGATGTGCTCCACCAAGCGCGTATCGCCACCCGCCAGCTTCAACCCGCCAAAGAGCCGTCGAATCTCCAACAGTGAGCTCGGCATGAACGATGCACACCTCCATCCGTGAGCCGACTCGGAAGAGGTTCGTCGTTTGAGCCAGTCGGGGCACACGGAGGTTGAGCCATGCCGTCATTGATTCGCAGCGTGAAACGAAAAAATCTCGAGCCCCGACAAACGCGATACGCGTCTGAGCATGAGCAATGCGTGCTTTGCGACTCAAAGCTGGAAGTGCGACATGAGATCCAACGACGCATCACCGATGACCTCAATGTGGTTCAAGAAATCGCGGAATGCCCGAAGTGTCGCGTTAAATGCCGCACAATTGAGCACAACTTGCAGTAAGGGGACGGCATAGAGCCGTGTGCCCAATGGCCTTGCCACTTGGCTTTTCGATTGAAGCGGCGTCAAAGTCCTGACGCCGTCAAATTCAGTGATACTTCGCGATCGTCGCTCATGGGATTTGCGTCAAGGGCCGCTCGCGCCTTGCCCAAACCTGGCAGCGAATGTCGGTCTGGCCAGGATTGAGGCTTCAAACTGACATTTGTCGTCAAGGTACATCCACCGTTCACTTCGCTAGCAAACTCTGGCAAGGTTCATGGAGTTCAAGTGTCAGGGCCAGCGTTGGACCAGTACTGGGCCGTGAAACGAGGTTTCACGTTCATCACCGCGCCAGTTGGCCACCTGAACATCCACTTCAATGTGGCAAGGAGAAGAGCATGTCAAACAACACACAAATTCGAACTTCGATGACCGCGAACGGACCCCGCACAATCGGAAAACTCGCCCGCATTCTCGGCGCCACACTTTGCCTGACTCTTTGCTGGGGTGCCCTCGGCTCGGCAAACGCACAAACTCAAAAATCCACGACTCAAAAAGCTGCCAAAGGAGGCAAGAACGTGAACGTCGTTATTGAAACATCTCTAGGCAAAATGGAAGTTGAACTGAATGCCGAGGCCGCGCCGAAAACCGTTGCGAACTTCTTGGCCTACGTCGACAAAAAACACTATGACGGCACGATCTTTCATCGCGTGATCCCCGGGTTCATGATTCAAGGCGGTGGCATGGATGCCAACATGAAAGAGAAGCCCACAGGTGAGCCGATCAAAAACGAAGCGACCAATGGATTGAAGAATGATCGCGGCACACTGGCGATGGCTCGAACCAATATCGTCGACTCCGCCACAGCGCAGTTTTTCATCAACGTGAAAGACAATGCCTTCCTCAATCACAAAGCGCCGAATCCCCGCGAGTTTGGCTATGCCGTCTTCGGCAAAGTCACCAGCGGCATGGAAGTCGCGGATCAAATCGTCGCCGTACCCCGAGGCCGCAAAGGCCCGCACGACGATGTTCCAGAAACTCCCGTCACCATCATCAGCATTCGTCGCAAGTGAGTTCATGAAGTGGGCGGCTCTGTGCCGCCCTCATCCCGAAATGCTCACACCAACTCGCTCTCGACGACGCTCTCTTCTCAAAGCCTAAGGACCTCAGTGACGTGGAAGAATTCATTCAGTCGACCTTCATGAGCTTAGCCTACAATCCCATCGCGGTTTACGCCGCGACCTGGGCCTTTATGTTGGCCAGTGCGGTCGGCTTTCCCCTGCCTGAAGAAGTCGTCTTGGTTTCATCAGGATTCATTGCCCACTTCGCTCTATTTCCCGATACGCCGCATCCGCCCGATGCCCATGTGGTCAACATTCACATCATGGCGTGGAATGCATTCGTCGCCGTGATTGTCTCGGACTTCTTGATTTACTGGCTTGGTAAACGCCTCGGACCGAGGGCCTTCGAACTGAAGATCTTCCGCCGCATGGTTTCTGAAGAGCGCCTCGCCAAGGTCCGCACTTGGATGCAAAAGTATGGCTACTGGCCGGTGATCGTATTTCGCTTCACTCCCGGAGTTCGATTCCCAGGCCACCTGATGTGCGGCGCCATGGGACTTTCACCAGTAAAGTTTCTGGCGGTCGACGGCTTCGCGGCGTTGATCTCAGTTCCTACGCAAATCTACTTTGTCGGCTATTATGGCCGCGAAATTCTCAAATACTTCCAGACTGCGAAGATCTATTTGTTTTCAGCACTCGCCGTGGCATTGGTGATCTTCATCTACCGACGGTGGAAGGAAAAGCAGAGCTTGGCGGCTACGGATTCGTCGGGTTCTTAAAGACGGCTCGCTGGAGTGCTCATCTCGGATGAGGTGACCTCGAGCGACCTCGACCCTCCCTCCCGGCCTTCTAAGACCCAAACGGCATCTTCGTTTTATTCCGTACTTTCCATACCTTACAGGCAAAGACTGACGCCGGCCTGGGGCTTGAGTTTTCTCAATTTAAAACACTGTTCAAGTTTTTCAAACGTTCATTTGAATTTTTCAAAGCTTCGTCCGATGATGATGAAGCATGAACGCTCAAAAAAACACAGAGACTCAAGCCCCTCAATCCAAAGCCGACGACAAACTCGATTCGCGCCAAGCCCTTCTCGAAGTGGCCAAACCCATCTTCGCCAATCGCGGCTACGATGCGGCCACAGTGAAGGAGTTGGCGGAAGCCGCCAACGTCAACGTCAGTCTGATCAGCTACTACTTCGGTGGCAAAGAAGGCCTCTACCGCGCCTGCATCTTGAACTTCGCGCAAAGTCGCATGGAAGCTATGGATCGCATTCTTTGCGAGCCCAAGTCGCAAGATGAATTTCGCCTTCGCCTCAGGATGTTCGCCGAGGAAATGATCGACGTGCATCTGCGCGAACCTGATCTCTGCACCATCATTCATCGCGACATCGACATGGGCCAGCCCGTGGCGACTGAGATTTTCAAGGACGTCTTCTTTCAGTTGTTCTTACGACTCGAAAATTTTTTACGACACGCCGAGAAGATCAAACTCATCGGCAAGCCACGACGACTTGAAATCACCACGTCTCTGGTCTTCGGCTCCTTGATCGAATTTTTGAAGGCCGAAAAAAAGCGCCTGCTCCTTGGACGCGACTCCATCTCCGACAAAAAATACCGCGAAGACTTCATCGAGACCTGGCTCGATCTGCTCGAGTTTGGCCTTCGTCCCAGGCCCGCCAGTACGGATCGGAGCAAAGCATGAGCGCGAAAATCAAACTTCATAGGCTGGCACTCTTGCTGTTCTGTGCACACCTGACGGTGATGCTGCCCAGCCCACCCGTGGCCGCACAAGCCAAGCAAGGCGCCAACCTTGATCTTGAATCCTATCTCCGTGAGGTGCAGAGCCAGAGCCCGGCCTACAAAGCCGCCGAGATCGGTGCTCAGGCGGCACGCGCGACGGCCGAAGAAGCCGAGCTAGGTGTGAAACCTCACTTCTTTGCCAGTGCGGCCTTGAACTCCGAGGCCAAGCCATCGCCGTTTTTTAACTACGAACGCATCGACACGACGGCGATCGGAGCTGGCATCAGCCAACAATTCCGATTTGGTCTCCAAACTAAACTCAGTTACCAGTACACCGAGTCCAACTACGTCGGCATTCGCCCCAAATTCTTTGAAGCTCGACCTGCCATTGAAGCGACTCTCCCCCTACTTCGCAATTGGGGCGGACGCGAGACCTCGAATCAAATCGACGCCGCCGTCACGGCGGGCCAAGCCAAAGCCAAAGGCCAAGAGGCCCAGCGCGAAGGGGCACTGCTCGAAGCCGAAATTTTGTACTGGCGGCTGGCGCTTGCACGTGAGGCGAAGAAAGTCGCGCAAGACGCTCTCGCCCGCGCTCAAGCCATGCACGAATGGACCACTCGTCGCGTGCGACTGAATCTCTCGGATCGCACCGAGCAATTGCAATCCGACGCCCAACTCAAAGCACGCCAACTCGAAATGCTCCAGGCCGACGACGACGAAAGATCGGCGCGATTGAATTTCAATCTCGCTCGCGGACGAAATGATGACTTGGTCCATGAAACCCTCTCAGAAATCAATGCCGCACGAATTCAAAAATGGAAGAGTCTCACTCGCACGCACTCACGATCCGAGATCGAAGCGCTCAGCTTGCAAGCCCAGGCCGCCGAGCTACAGGCCCTAGCCGCCCGCGAGCGCACTCGTCCGCAATTTGAACTCTTTGGTCAATACGCATGGAACTCTCCCCTTCGCGCAACTTCGTCCGACGCACTGGCCGACTCCTGGCGAACCGATAAGCCCACGCAAACCGTCGGCCTGCGACTGCAATTTCCCCTGGATCTCGCACAAGCTTCGCAAACTCAAAAAGGCTGGGCGCTTGAAGCGCAGGCCGCTCGTGAACAGTTGCGCCGACGCACACAAGAAGAAGAGCGAGATTGGTCAGAACTTTCGGCTCGCTATCAAACCGCAAAGCAGAGAGCTTTGCTCTTCGAAGATCTTGAGCGAGCCCAAAAAACCAAGCTCGAACACGAACGCGGCCGACATCGCGTCGGTCGCGCCGTCTTGGCTCAGGTCATTCAATTTGAAACTGAATATCAGCAGACTCAGCTGGGACGCCTTCGCAGCCTGGCCGAAGCCCTCAGCCTATACGCCCAAATGAAGCTCTACGGACCCAAAGCCGAATCCATTCCGGAGCAGGAGTAACTCATGGATCTCTCCGAACTCTCCATTCGCCGCCCTATATTCTTAACTTGCGTGGTGATCCTCACTCTTGTGGTCGGCCTCGGCGCCATGTCGCGAATGGGTGTCGACCTTTTTCCGGATGTCACATTTCCCGTTGTCACGGTGAGCACGCCCTATCCCGGCGCAGGACCTGCCGAGGTTGAAACCTTGGTGTCCAAGCCCATCGAAGACGAACTCTCAACTCTTTCTGGCATCAAACGCCTGTCGTCGCAGAACCGCGAAGGTCTTTCGGTGGTGATTGCCGAGTTCACACTCGAAACCGACGTGAAGTACGCCGAGCAACAAGTCCGCGATCGCGTCGGCGCCACAAAACGCAAACTACCGACGGACATTCGCGAGCCGGTCATCCGCCGAATCGACCCTGCTGACCAACCCGTGTTGATTGTCGGCGTGAGCGCGCAACTGCCGGAAGGCCAACTCTATGATCTGGTCAACGAGCGCATTAAGCCAAAGATTGAACAGGTCCCGCAGATCGGACTGGTGGAAATCCTTGGTGGACGAAAGCGCGAAGTGCAAGTGCAACTGGATCGGCGCAAACTCAAAGAACGCGAGCTTTCCGCTAGCCTCGTCGCCGCCCGACTCGCCGGAGCCGGCAACGACATTCCGTCAGGGAAAAAGTCTGAGGGCGAAACCGAGACGATTTTCCGAACTGTCGGTCAGTTCAAATCCTTTCAAGACATTGAAAATCTCGTGCTCAATTTCTTTGGCAACGATGTTCCGGTGAGAATCGCCGATGTGGCCAAGATTCAAGACACGCTCGCGGATGAAAATTCACGCGCATTCTTAAATGGCGAAAAATCGTTGTTTCTCTACATCTTCCGTCAGTCCGGAGCCAATACCATTCGCGTCGCCGATGGCGCGATCGCCGCGATCAACAAGGCCAATGCGGAACTGGCCAAAGAAGATGGCGCGCCCAAGCTCACCATCGTTCGCGACGGATCGATTTGGATTCGCAACAACATCTTCGACGTGCAAGAGTCGATCTTGATCGGTGTCCTACTTGCCGTGGTCACCGTGTTCTTCTTCTTGGCTAACGGCCGCTCCACCATCATCACAGGTCTGGCCCTACCCAACTCACTGATCGGCGCCTTCATCTTGATGGCCATCAGCGGCTTCACCATCAACATCATGACGCTCTTGGCCCTTTCGCTTTCCGTCGGGCTTTTGATCGACGACGCCATTGTCGTACGCGAGAACATCTTCCGACATATGGAAATGGGAAAGTCGCCGATGCAAGCTGCGCGCGAAGGCACCAACGAAGTTCGCCTGGCCGTGATCGCGACCACTTTGGCCGTCATCGCCGTCTTCGGTCCACTTGGATTCCTCAGCGGCGTGGTCGGGCAGTTCTTCAAGCAATTTGGTCTGACGGTGTGTTTTGCGATGGCGATTTCGCTCTTTGACGCCCTCACCATGGCACCGATGCTCTCGGCTTATTTTGCAGGTCGCACCCACAAGAAACCCGGCGAAGGCAATTCCCTCTACGATCGAAGTGTCGGCCGCATGCTCAAGGGCTTTTCGAATTTTCAAGATCGACTTGAAGATCGGTATGAACGCCTCCTGCGACTTGTCCTACGACGGCCCTTGGCCTCGCTCGCCACATCATTCGTCATCTTCCTGCTTTGCATGGGCTTGGCGAAGTTTGTTCCCTTCACTTTTTTGCCGACACAAGACGCTGGCGAATTTGTCGTCAGTGTTGACCTGCCACCGGGCACGAATCTCGAAGCCATGTCCAAGCTCGCTCTGGATGTCGATCGAAAGGTTCGCGAGAATCCCGAAGTGGAAGTCGCCGCTTTGACCGTTGGCTCACGCGAGGGTGACCCCAATTACGCAGATCTCTATGTGAAGCTCGTGCCGCGCGCACAACGCGACGTCAACACCAGTCAGTTCAAAGCTCGGCTGCGCGATCAACTGCAAGTCTTCGCCCACGCTAAGCCGAAGGTGAAAGACTACGACGCCGTCGGCGGAGGCCAACGGCCCTTCATTCTGGTCATCCAAGGCACAGATCAAAAACAACTTGAAGAGCTGAGCCTCGCCGCTCTGGCCAAGATTCGCGATTACAAAGCGCTCCTGGATGCCGACATCAATTTCCGCACGGGAAAACCTGAGTTTCAGGTGGTCCCCGATCGCGCTCGCGCGCAGATGCTCGGAATGTCGACGGCATCGATCGGCCAAGAGTTGCGCACACAGATCGAAGGCGTGGTGCCGGCGAAGTATCGCGAAAAAGGCATCGAATATGATATTCGCGTCCGACTTCGCGATGATCAGCGCGATCTGAAAGCCGCCTTCAGTGAAACTTTCGTGCCCAATCTCAACCAAAGTCTCATTCGACTTGCGAGCGTTGCCGCCCCTGTCGAGGCCACAGGCCCCAGCGCCATCAATCGCATGGACCGCATGAAGTCCGTGCAAATCACCGCCGACATCGCGCCTGGCGCTGGCCTGGCGACGATTCTTCAGGATGTCGAGAAGATGATGAAAAACGACATTCAACTTCCCAAAGACATGCGCTTTCAGTTCATCGGCCAAGCCGAAAACTTCGCCGAGCTTGGACAGTCGATGGCCTTTGCCATGGGCGCGGGAGTGATCTTCATTTTCCTCGTGCTGGCTTCACTCTATGAATCCTTCGTCACACCTTTCACCATCATGTTGGCGCTTCCACTGGCGATCTGCGGAGCCTTTGTTGGACTGTTCATCGGCCAAGAAACCATGAATCTCTTTTCGATGATCGGCTTAGTGATGCTACTTGGAATCGCATCCAAGAACTCCATTCTCCTCGTCGATTACGCCAATCAGTTGATTCGCGAAGGCATGGATCGAAGTGAAGCCATGATCAAGGCCGGCCGCACTCGCTTGCGCCCCATTCTCATGACCACGATGGCGCTGATCGCCGGTACGGTTCCGATTGCGATTGGACTGAACGAGGCCTCCAAACAGCGCACCTCGATGGGTTGGGCGATCATCGGCGGTTTGGTGTCATCGACTTTGCTCACGCTGATCGTGGTACCTGCGGCGTACGCCTACATCGATCGCTTCCGCGTTTGGTCGTCCGACAAGCTCAAGAACATCTTCATGCCGGAACGCGATCACACGCCCGAGGCCACAGGCCACAAAGCCTCGGGCCACGAAGCTTCACCACCGCATGCACATGCGCAACCCCAAGATCGCATTCGTTAACACAAAAAAATGGCTGAACCCCGAGTCCACGGTGACTCGGGGGCCACTGCACCCATGTATGTAGGATTTTGAAGCTTAGAATCTGTAGAAGGATCGAACGTAGTACGAAGTTTCTTCGTCGTGAAACACGCGCAAACCACGTCGCGGTCGCAACACATCATGCTTTTGCGAAACACCGACAGCGGAAATCAAGCCCTTGTAGAAAACTGAAACCGAGGCATCGGCGCGCAATTCTTCATTGCGAAACTCACTCTGCCCATTGGCAACAGAAGGATGACTCCACATCTGATCGTGGCCAAAGCTTCCGGCCGCAGCAAAGTAGCGATTGATTCGGTAGTTCACTTCGGCGAAGGCCTCGTAACCATAGTGACGATTGGTGTAAACAAAACCACGCTCATTCAAATACGAAGTGCGCTCATTGATGTAGTAGTCGGGCTGAAAGTGCAAATTCAGCGACCAACGTGGCGCCATCACGCGGCTGGCGATGAAGTAGGGCCGGATGCGCGTCAGCATACCGCGATCTCGGCTGGAATTTCCGGTCGGAGCGTAGACCTTCAACTGCGAGATCACGTCAAAATCAAAGGGCAGGTTGAAGAGGTCGTAGTGCGTGTAATTGATGAAGGCATCGCCCCACTGAAAGCTCTCATCGCGATAAAAGCCTCGATCATCGGTACCCGCAAACGCGTACATGAACACAGGCCGAAACGAGATCTTCTGTTGGCGACCCAATCGGTATTCGAGAGACAGATAGTTGTAGGTGAAGACTTGGCCGCCACCGAGGTTCGTGTACTTCATGGGCGCGGTGGCAAAGTTGAAGAAGCCCGAAGAAAAATTCCGGCGGGCCTCATTGAACCAAAGCCGCGCTTTGGAGAGCCCCTCGGCCGACGTGTTGATGGAGGCCGTAGTCGGCGTCGCGGAGTTCAGACCTTGCGCTCGATCCGCTTCAGCTTCCATGATGGCTTCGGATTGCGCGAAGGCCGGCGCACTCACCCACAGCTGAAGCCAAAGCTGAAGACAGATCTGGAATCCGGCGAAAACTGTCAGCATGGCAATGCGGCGCATATGACCTCCGAAACCCGGGATTTCTCTCAAGAAGCCCTACATTTCTCAAGCTCAAAAACTGACCAAGACAACACCCCAACCCGAAACTGACAAAGACCCTTGGCCTCTGGCCAATTCTCTCTCCGAAAGGGCTCTAAACCCCTGAAAGAAGGCAAGGCTGGGACCGGCCCTCATCTTGGGTCCGAGCCTCGAAATCGCCCGCATCGGTGCAGCTGCTCGCAAAGCAGCAGTTGCTTCGCTATAGCGCTTACATTATCGCTAGCCACGATCATCGGCTGTGGATGAGCTCGCGCGAGCCTGCACGAGCTCCTCGCCGGCCGAACAATCGGCCGAACAATCGGCCGAAATAACGGTCGGACAAAAAGTTTGAAAGGACTCCCGCGTGAACTTTAAGAATCTCAGCAACTTGATCGCTCTTGCTCTTAAAGATGAGGCCACGCAAGGCACTCGCTCCGCCATGTTTCGGCGCGGGGTGATGGCGAGCCTCGGTGTCGTCGCGATGATTTCGCTGGCGATCTCGTGCACGTCGACGCCCAAAAAACAACGTGCACCAGGTGAACGCGTCTCCATCATGTCGTTCAACGTCGAAAACTTGTTCGATACCGAGCATGACGAAGGCACTAAGGATTTCACCTACCTGCCGCTGGGTCGCAAAATGGACAAGAAGATTCGCGAAGGCTGTATGGCCAATGACAGCGAATATCGCCGTCGCGAGTGCCTGGATACGGATTGGGACGTCCCTTCGCTGAAGAAAAAGCTCGAACGTCTGAAGGCCGTCGTTCGCCAAGTGAATGAGGGGCGCGGAGCGGATGTGCTCACGCTTCCCGAGGTCGAGAATCAGCGCGTGCTGGATCTTTTGGTCGAAGAAATCAACGCTTCACTTCCCGACAACGCCAAGTACGTGACCGCCAAACTCATCGATAGCTTTGACCCTCGTGGGATCGACCCGGCCATAGTTTCGCGCTTTCCGATGTGGCGCGAACCAAAGATTCATCGCATCCCGATGAAAGCCCTCGATGCTGCTGGAGAGTATGGCGCCAAATTCACTCGTGGCATTCTCGAGGTTCCGATCACTTTGCCGGACGGCACACAGGCGGTCGTCTACTCGCTCCACTTTCCCTCGCAAGGTAACCCCACTTATCTTCGCCAGCAGGCCGTGGAGTTTCTGAATGTTCTTGAGAAAGAATTGCCGCCGCAAATTCTGGCCATCGCCGGTGGCGACTTCAACATCACGCGCGCCGAGGACAACGAAAAAGGTTATTATCGTCAGATCCTCAACGAGCGATGGCAAGTGGCCCACATCGAGGGCTGCAAAGCTTGTGACGGGACTCATTACTATCATCCGAAGACAGAGTGGAGCTTTCTGGACTCCATTCTCATCCGCCGCGCGAGCATTGAAACGACGGGCTGGCGTTTGGATCCTGAATCCGTAACTGTGCCCAACGAACACCGCTATCAGGTGAATCACTACGGCAGTCCGGCGCGCTTTGATGCACGAAGTGGCATCGGGGTTTCCGATCACTATCCGATTTACGCGGAATTGTTGAAGCCACCGCGCCCGGCCCCCGTTCTCAGCGCCACGCCATCGCCAAGCTCCGAAAACTCTCCGACGTCTGGGCCGGCAACGACCGCAACTCCGGCCACCAAGCCCTAGTTCCTCGGCAAGCGCCAGAGAAGTGCTCGCCAAATCAAAACGGCCATCCCGATAAGGATGGCCGTACTTTTTCATATTGCGATTTGCAGACTTCGATCAGGAGATTTTCGATCAGGAGACTTCGATCTGGTCATCGCGATCCGGCAATCGCCTGATCACGTCACCCGAGTAGGGTCAGTACAGCAGACCATCAAACTGATCGACCCAATTGGGTTCACCACCTGCGAGGCAAGCTTTGCTGGTGCGGCTCGGGCCGCCACCTGTCTTCATCAGCTCGCCAGCGCGAATCTCAATTTCGCTCGCGACATCTGTTGAATACGGCACCGTCTCACCACGCTGAGCGCGCTTACGAACCGTGAATCGCGTATTCAATTGGCCCTCCGGCAAATTGCAGTCCATCAAGCTCAGCAAGTCGCTTCGTCCCGTGGCACGAAACTCTTGATCCACTCCGCGCCCTTGGCCTCGCGGTCGACGGCGGCTCTCCACCTGCACATTGAACCCGCCCTGCTGCTCCTCACGGAAATAGCTCGAGATCTTTTTGCTGGCGCGATCATATTTAAACTGACCGCTGACTTCGATTTTCAGATCACCCAGATCCGTCATGTTCTTGAGATCCAAGTTGTAGCTGATGTGCGTGTCCGTCCAAAACTTGTAGATCGCGTGATCCGCATCTCCACGCACAAATTCCGCATTGATGTAGCGGAACACTTTCATGCGCAAACTGTCCTTCGCATTGGCTTTTGGCGTCAGCTCAAATGACAGGGCTTTGCCCTCGATCAAGATCTGCTCCACGTCGCGCACGCCATCGAGTTGCGTAGGTAGCGGCGTGATGAAGGTGAACTCGCGACCTGATCGACGTCCGCGAAAAGCTTCGCCATCTTGCTCGCAATTGGTTTGGCTACGAATGATCTTCCGCGAAGCTCCCGCTCCTGTGGAAACCGAAACCTTGGCGCAAGCCGGAAGCGCAGGCGCCGCCGCGTTGGGATCCGCCGCTAAAACAGTTTCGATTTGCCGCGCACTCTCCTGCACTTCCATGAGCATGGCTTGGGCGTATTCCAAATCTCGTGCGGGAAAGCCCTCGGCCAAATCTTGTCCCGTCGTCGAACCGCGAGGTCCGCTGGATCGCGCACCCTGCAGGCGCTCATCCTTCGGCTGACAAGCCGACAACGCGCCGACAAACAAAACCGCCGCTGCGCCCAGCGCGATTGGCGAAACTCGATGGAACTTGGTGGAACCTGACATGCCTTGCCCCCCGGGTGAACTTGCAACTAGCGTCTAACAGCCCCACTCCGGCTTGTCGAGGCCACAGGCCGAGCCTCGACATTCTCGCCAAAAGCTGACCAAGATCTGACCTCGGCACTGAAAGAAATGTCGTGGGACCGCGCGGACCTAGCGCGGAAGCCTTGCCTTGACTTCAAAGAATCTTGCCACGACCGGCAGGCCGCCAACCTTAAATTGCAAGGGCTTCAGCTCACGCCAACCCGCTGGTGCCCCCGCCAAGCCTTCGCGCGTGCGCGGAAAGATGACGGCCACAACGGCGGGGCGAAAGCTTTGCTCAAGTCCTTCAAGAAAGGCCACCTGACGTGCGCGCGTGTTCACGGCATCTGGAGATTGTAGACGAACACCCCAAGGTGGATTCACCACGACAACGCGATGCTCGTCTCGCGAAGCCTCGGGTGAGCCGATCGCCGCCATCAACGACGCCGCCAGCTCCTGTTGCGAGTCCGCAATGCTGAATGACGACTCACCCGCAAGCCATGCCGACAAGGCCTTGCGTCGCGCGGGATTGGAATCAGCAAAACACCAACTGCGAATCTGCGCGTGAGATCGAGGCGCCTGCAGAGATGCGGTTTCGCCCTCGGCCTTCGAGCTCACCCGAATCACTTGCCCCAAGGCCCAATCGCGCGTTGGACGATCGGCCCGCCACTCGCGAGCAAACACAGCCGTGCCGGCCATGGGCTCAATCCACACCCACTCGGAGTTGGCCGTTCGACTGAGTAAGCCGCGCAGTCGTTGCACGACAGCGGCCGCCCAAGTTTCGCGAAGTGGAGCTCGCCCGACGTCCTCGCGATCTCCGCGTTTGTGCATCAATTCGCCGCAAGCATCCGCGCTGATCATCACGCGATCTTGATCCACACGCACATAGATTTGCGCAAGCCGAGAAGCCGCCGCCCGAGGCCGCGGGCCGCGGGCCTCCGTAATGGCTTCCGACACCACGTCCTCGATACGTTTTTTGATTTTCAATCGTGAAGCTTGAGACGCGGCTTTCACCTTGATGTCGGCGTCGCTGGCCAGCCACTGCGACCACGCCAAGGCCAGAGTTCGCTTGTGAAGTTTAGGAAAATCCTTCGCGGTGAACTCGGCCACTCGAATCAACACGCGCGTGGCGATTCGGAGATCGGCAAGGCGCACTTGCAAATCCCCAAGTTGCACTTGGAATGTCACCCCACCTCGCTCGGTCTTTGCTTCGCAGGCAGGCCATAGGCTTCGCACCTCATCTTCGACAAGTTCCTCGAGGCCGGGATTGGCGATCGCAAAGGCGGTGACCATGTCGCCCGCATCGAGTTGGCGATTCGGCCAAGCTGAAATGCTGGGCTTGGGTGCGAGGTCTTCAGGTGAATTTTCTTTGGCCTGAGGCGCAGATGATTTGGGTCGGGGCGGAGTTCGGCTGGGGGCTGACGCCTGTGATTTCACAAACTTCCAATCTTTTCGACAAATTTGACCGATCGGTCAGGGTTTGAACTTGCGCGCTTCCGGAAAAACTCCTAGGACGAGACCCGACGCTTTTCAAACTGTCCATAGGGGAGGCTCAAAATGAAGTTAAAAATTCATCTGACCCAAATTCTCGCGCAATTCCGGGCGCAATTCCGGGCGCAATTCAAAGTCGCTCCGGCCTTGATGGGCTTTGCCGTAGCCGGCCTGATCGGCGCAGGCAGCCTGTTGGCGACAGCTTCGTCAGCGAACGAATTGGACACCGAAGAGGGCATCGTCAACGAGCAAGCTCTTCGCGCCAAAGATCTCCCGCAAACGATTGTTGTGCGCGTGAACGAGGCGACAGGCGACGCCGCCGTTTTGAACCTGAGCGCGCGCTTGGCTCCAACTGAGTCCAACGCCAGCCTCGTGATCAATAATCACGCGGACGACTTCCGCGCTGTCCCGGCCTCGGGCGTGTCGGAATTGGATCGCGATTCATCGGCTTCATCTTGGTATGTTTGGTACGACTACTCTTACTGGTACGCGCCAACTTACTATTACTGGGGCTACACTTACGCCTATCGCCACTACTACTCGTCGTACTGGGGCGGCTACTCGTACTACTGGTACGCCTGGTACCGCTGATCCCAGAACCCCGCTCGTCAACTCGAAGCACTTAAGCGCTTCGAGGACCTGACCGCGAAAACGACCAAGCTTCGAACGAGGCTTGGTCTTTTTTTTCCCGTGGCTCAATCTCCCCCATACAAAGTTCCCGCCTCTATAGGGGTTGGCTCGGTCACTTTTTCGATTGGCCAGTCACTTTTTCAAGCTCGGGGCTCTGGCTCTGCGGAAGTCTCGGAAGGGGGTAAATTCACCGCACTTCTCAAGGAGCGCGTATGCGGAACTTGTTCGAGCAGCTAGCTGGGTCGAAACTTTTTAGCAGCATCTGCCTTTTGCCATTCGGCCTGAGTATCGGCCTGAGCATGGGCTTGAGCTTGGGCTGCACATCGAACTCCTCAGCGCCGACCCCTGCGCCCACCTCGGCGGCACAGCCCAAGGTGTTTGGGCCTGCTGAATTTGAACAGCTCGGCTCAGGATCCGTGAACGCGACTGAGAGCGCCAGCGCCACACTCCCCGCCAGCGGCAACTTGTTGGTGAGCGACCTCGACAATTGGGCCGTGGATTTAGGCCTTTGGCCGATTCGCCAAGCTTCACAGCGCAAGGTGAAAATTGCTGTTCTCGACAACGGCTTCGCAGGCGCCGCCCAACAAATTGGCCGTAGCCTTCCCGCACGCACGCAGCTTCGACCTGGGCCCGTGGCCGTCGATCCCAAAACTGAAGACGTTCACGGCACCAAGATGGCCGAGATCTTAGCCGGTCTGTTGGATCGCGGTGGAGTTGATTACGAACTGCATTTGTTCTCCGCGTTCGGATACAGCAACCTAAAAGCCGCGACGGAGACTGTCGTTCGCGAAGGCTTTCACTTGGTGCTCTATGCTCAAGTTTGGGAGTACGGCGGCAACGGCGATGGTCGCGGCTTCATCAACGCACTTGTGACTCCGGTCGTGAAGGCCGGAATTCTCTGGATCAATGCCGCAGGAAACTTCGATCAGTTGATGTATCGAGGGCGCGTTGAACGCGCCTATGACGATTGGGCGAAACTCCCCAGCCCCAACCACTCCGTCCGAGTTCGCTGTGATCGCACACCCAGCGGCAAGTGTCCGCTGCGCGCCGTGCTCGCCTGGAACGACTTTAAGGACGATGTGCGCGCCGGAACCACGAAAGACTTGGACTTGGTGCTGACCGACGACACGACACGCGTTTTGCAATCTGCTGGACTTCGTCAACGTCAAGATGGTGAAGCCGCACCCGGAACCTCGCTTTATCCAAGAGAAATTCTCGAAGCTGAACTGACCCCTGGGCTCTATCACCTGCGTGTGAAACTTCGTTCGACGGATTGGTCGGAGCGCGATGAACTTCGCATCAGCCTGCAAGGCGATGGCTTGCGCTTGCTGGATGCGACACCCGGCGAAAGTTTACTCGCACCTGCGGATCATCCGGATGTGTTGGTGATCGGAGCGCAGGACTCTGATCGCAGTTCCGTGAGTCAGCTTCTGGGCCGACCTGATCTCAGCTTGCGATCGCTGATTCGCACCGAGAGCGGTCAGGCTTACAAGGGCTCATCCAACGCCGCTGCGGCTGCAGCCGCACGATGGGCGGGCTTGATGTCGAGAATGAATGCGAATGAAGCTTGGCCTCAAACACGAAGCGATGCTCTCAGGCTTTGGTCGCGTGCGCACCTCCCCGACCACGGCGTCGTGAGTCGTCCGACCACGCCATCACGACCTGTGAGCTTTGGGCCGACGCACCCCATGGGGTGCTACCAACTCATCACCTTGCAAACTCGCCTGAGCTTTTTAGACTTGTTCTTTCAAGCCGGCGGACAATATGTCGCGACAACTTTGGGGCCTAAGCTCTTGGTGCCCGCAGATCCTTGGCAGCTGCTCGCCCAAGCGGGCGTCAGCGTCGCAGGACAAGGCGAGATGTTGATCGCGCACAAGACAGGCTTACAGCGACTGCCGCTTGCACGGCGAGCCGAACTGCCGGGTGATGTGTTGGAGATCGTACAGGCGCCTCGACACATGAGAATTTGCCGATTCTGATCGTGGCGGACGGTTTTGATTGATCGAGTCCGCTCGGATCGAATTCGCGAAGCGGGATCAGAACACGAATCGCAACTCGCTCATCACGCGGTCATTGCCACGGAAGCGAGAGATGGTGCCGACATTTTCATTGGGCGGCAAACGTGTGCCGAGCACATCCACCATCAAGGCGAATTGCCAGAGTTTCGCAAAATCAACGCTGGCCTCGGCCATCAAGAGCGAACCATTCTCGCTCAGCTCTTCGAGCCAACGCCCACCCACGCTCCACTCGGTTCGACGACCTCGACCGACCACTGTGCGAGCGTCGAGCATGGCGGCCTTCTTCCAAGGTGTGCGCGGTCCAAACACAGCTTTGTCGGTGGCGAATGGGCCCTTGAGAGATTGGCCACCACCGAAGGAGTCCAAATACGAAAGCTGCACTTGCAATTCCGAACTCCCCGCAAACGGCAATCGCGCCTCGACGGACGGCGATACAAAGGTCTGCGGTTGCATCTCCGGATAAGTGAGATCCGGGCCGTAGGTGCGAGCCAAGGGCGCATCGACCAAGGCCGACAGAGCCACGCCCCACCGCGGTCGGCGGTAAGCGAGTTCTCCACCCATCAACTGATGATAGACGACAACAGGTTCGATATTCACCTGCGCAAAGCTGGTGGTGTCGGTCAGATTTAGCGAGCCTTCAAAGGGTGTGGCCAATTGATTTCTCGGCTTGAATGCATAGGAGGCTTGCGCGAAGAAGCCATCGTCGGCATCGCCGTAGCGAGCGATCATGCCGCCTGAGGGGTGATTGATGACCGAGCCGATGCTTGGCGTGCGAATGTCGTACTGCACTTGCGTGGACTCGCTAAACAGAATCAAGCGATCCGTTGGTTCCGTGAACCAAGGCGAGGTGCTTTGGAAGCGACCGTTTTGCAGGCGAAACCCACCGCCCTGTTCCGGGATGTAGATGTTGGAAATGAAGAAGATCAATCGCGATTGACCGTAGGCCCCCTCGAGGAAGAGTCCCGTCAGGCCTTGATCAACGGGGCGGATCGCATCGTAACGATTGAGCGGTTCCCAGAGTCCAAGATCAAAATTGCGATCCAACTGACTCCACATCTCAAGTCGACGTCCCACGTTCACGCGAACTCGGGGCTCGCCATCCAACTCGCTTTCATACCATTTCGATGTGCGCCACTCGAGGAAGGCTTCCGGCACAAACAGATTGGAGTCGTTCTCAACGCTGGTCGCGAAACTTCCGCCCAGCTCCAGACGCCCGCGGAAGATTCGGCCAACGCCCTCGGTTTTAAAGTGCGCACCGATGCGTGTGTAATCCGGCACTCCGGCGGGTGGCTTTTCGCGATTGAGAAAGCTTTCTTGGCGGATGTTGAATGAGAGCGCATCGAGAAAGGGCGAAGAGGGCTGTGTTGCGCGAAGTGATGAGTTGGGAAATTCAAGATTCTCCGCAGCCGGCGGCGCCGAGGCCTTTGGCAAACGCGGCATCTTGGCAGTTTCCGTGGCACTCGCTTCGCTGCGCGCTTCGGATGAGCGACCTTGTGCATGAACGACAGATAAACCGAAGCAAGCTGTGAGAAGCAGGATCGCACTGAAAAGCAGGCGCTGGCCGAAGGCCATGCCGGTCGCGACACTCGCGCACTCGACCGATGTTAACTTCGCATTCGCCTTCGAGTTCAGCATCGCCTTCACCTTCGACCCCTCATCGTTTCCACCACTCGTCAATTGACCCCTCGTCAAGTGACACGCTGATCGCGTGGATCAAATCTACTGCTGGTGGTGTCCGCAAATTGCCTAAAAGTTAACTCACGTTATCCAGAAATTGAGGGTTCTAGCAAACTGAGCAAAGGCGGCACCTAGAGAAAGCGGATCGAGGGCGCGTAAAGATGAGCTGAAGGCCACGAGACCAGGGAAAAGTGACAATTCTCGTCACTGCTCAGCCTAATCCAGCTCGTGATCTTGGGATTCTCGAGAGTCTCAGGGAGGGCTTTGGCTCAGCCAAATCGCATCGGCGCGGGCGCCGTAGCGGGCGTGCGGACCCAATTCAGCCGTGAGCTCAGCTTCGGTGAGGTCGCGAGTTTCAACTTGCGAGATCACGACGACGCGTTGGGCGCCGCGGGCTCGCAAGCGATCCGGCAAGCCTCCACCCCAGGCGGCATGAAAGTCGCCGACGATGATGGCCAAGCAATGTGTGGGATTGAGGCGAAGATGCTCGGTGGAAGTGTGAGCCATATTTTCATCCCAGGTGCTTTGCGCTTCGAAGTAGCGCTGAAGCGCCGCTGCGGGCACATGGCCACCCATGATCGCATCAAAGCGTTCGCGATAGGCCGCTGAGCCAAGACTCATCTGTGGCGGCAAGAGTGCCGACTCTTCGGGTGTGAGACCGGCTAAGCCCACTTTGGAAATTCGACCTGTCAAACTTCGCGGAGCATTGAGGGCGAGGCCTCGACCGCCGCTTTGGCGCACGAGCAGGAGTTGCTCGCGATAATCATCAAAGGGATTTCCGCCCCATCCCACCTGCGAGAGAAAATCAGCCTCGCTCAACTGCCCCGCGACGTAGGCATCGACCAGCGCCTGCTTGGGTGATTCAAGAAACTCAAGTCCGACACTCAAGGTGCACTTTGCATTTTGCGCGAGAGCTTTGAGCGCGACTCTCTGACGTTCGTGGTGAATCGGATTGCCGTGCAACTCGCTGATGATCAACACGTCACCGGCGCCAAAATCAGCCGTCAGCGCATCGAAGTTGGTCGCTTGCAAAGTGTCGCCACGGAAGAATCCATCGCGAGGAAGCTGTCCGGTTCGCACGACACCGCGATCACCTTCGTCAGGTGAGCTTGTGGACGAGGCCGAAGGCGCCGACTGAGCGCAGGCGGCTTGACTTAGGGAGAGGCAGATTCCGACGAAGACTTTGAGGGCGAAGTCGCGAAATTTTGGGTGTTCCATTCCGCGATCATCGTCGCAGCCCACCCCCCGGCGTCAAGCGGCAGGTCGTGCCCAGCCACGGGGTGGTGAAGAATTTTGGCTCCCCAGGCTTGGGCAATGGACTCTGAGCACGAAAAACTCACCATTCGATCTCCGCGCCCACACAAAATCAGCGCCGGAGCTGAAGGAATCTTCGTGGGCTTGTAGCGCGCAGCTGCGGCCAATTGAATGGCGAGATTCGCCGGGGACACCGGCCGAGTCAGTTGAATCTTGACCCATTCCGACAGCACCTCGGCGCGCCGATCTGGACGATTGGAGATCCACTCCAAAATTCGCCGTTCGCGCGTTTCGATGTCGCGCTCTTTGAGGATCAGCGGGATTCGCCACCACTGATCGACGCGAAGACGATCCGTGGGCTTCGAAAGACCTCGCAAACTCGAGTTCATCAAGACGACGGAATTGAAATCGTGCGCATAGCGAGTGACCCAACTTGTCGCAATCATGCCCCCCAATGAGATGGTCACAAGACTTCGGCGAGTGGCCTTAGGAAGCCCGGCTTCCATTTCTTGCGCCAGCTGATCGCGAAAGCGATCACGAACGAAGTCCGCCATCGCATCGATGCTCGGAGGTGAGATCATTTCCGAGTGCGCGCCGGCTCCTGGCAAATCCACGAGATTCACGCGCAAGTCAGCGCCTTGGGCCTCGTAAGCGCGCTTGAGTTCGTCGGGAAAATCACCCCAGTGTCGTGCTTCCCGCGCCAATCCTCGCAGCAACAAGATTTGATGAAGTGGGCGACTGGATTTTCCATGGCTGTTCATGACTTGCCCTCATACCAAAGATCTAAGGCACGACGACGAAGCTGTCGGCGCGCATCGGGATCGAGATCGAGCCAATTGCCGTGCGACAAGACCGCGCGATGGAGAAAGTCCAACAGCGTGATGTGGCGCCGGAGGATCCGCTTGAGTCGATGCGGCTGCATCGGATGAAATCCACCCAGCGAATTGAACAATTGGCGCGGATTCTTTTTGAGCCAAATCCAACTGCCAAGTTCCAGCGTAAACGGAATGAAGACAGACTTCGACGCTGCCAAAGATTGCTTCGCCGCCTGGTCTTGTGCCGCAGGTGACGATGCGGACGAAGACTGCATTTCCATTTGCTTTTGTAAGTGACGATCATAGAGCCAGTCCCAAAGATCGCCATGCGTGGTGTAGTTCTTGGCCTGCGGTTCGATTTCGTAGAAGTGATTCGGATAGCTTCGATCGAAAAGTCGCTTGAGTGCGGTGATCTCTTCGATGTGCGGCGGCGGCTTCAAAGACTTAGCCCAAGGAAACCAGAACCGATCCTTTGAACCAAATCCAGAATGCACATCCACCGTCAGCGCCACTTCGGCTTGAAAGAACTCTCGCTCCACCACTCGCGCCAGTGCCCGCGACTCGACTTCCATATCTTGAGGCGTTTGCACCGGAGGCGAGAAGTACGGCAAGCGATTTGAAATCGAATGCCCGCCGATCAGAAACCACGGTTGGTCATCGGCTCGCGTGGGCGAGTTGCGCATCAAATCGACGCCTCGGCCATTCGCACGTGTCATCTCATAGATTCCCACCGGATTGACGATGGGAAAGAAGACCACACGCGAATGTTGAAGACGTTCGCGGACGGTATGATCCCAAGTGAGCGTCTCGGTGAGCGTCTGCAACCAAGAGATCACGACATCCGAGCCGATTCGCTCCAGTCCATGCACGCCGCCAAACACACCGAGCGTGGGCGCCTTGGGATCTTCCGATCCGAGCGTGATGGTAATGAGTGGAAATTGTCGACCCTTGTGCTCGACATGATCTTCAACTCGAATTCGGGCCCGACCTTCGAGTGAGCGCACAAGCCGATGCAACGTCACCATTTCCGGCATTTTGCGTTCGAGTTCGCGTTCAAACGCGGGATCGTCGGCGAGAATTTGCAGAGCTGAGCGCGAAGAGTCCGACATGTTCCTTTAGGATAAACATTTCTTTGACGAAGTGCTAGATCGGCATGGTGAGCCTTCAAATACTCTTTAAGAATGACGAGCTTCTTGCGGTCGCCAAACCCAGCGGCCTGCCTTCGCAAGGCACTCGTGATCCGCGTCGGCCAAGTCTAGATGTGGTTTTGAGGCAACAGTTGTCTCTTGAAGAGCTCTATCCGGTGCACAGATTGGACGTCGGCACTTCGGGCGTGATGCTATGGGCCCTCAACGCAGAGGCAGCCCGTGAGCTGAGCGAAGGCGTGCAAAGTCGCTCATGGACCAAAGTCTATTGGGCGCTGGTCACTCGACAATCCCCGGCTTCACCAGGTTCTCGTCCAAAGCCAGCATCCTCAGCTTGGCCAGCTGATTTGTGGCGAGTTGAGAATCATCTCAAATTGACACGTTCCAGCCTCCGCGACTCGAAAAAGTCCGCGCGCAAAGTTTCATTGAATCTGCCCACCCGAAGCGGTGGGCAAAAGGCCATTACGGACTTTCGCTGCCTGCTCAGCTCGGGCCGCTCCGCTCTCATTGAGGCTCGACCGCTCACCGGGCGCACCCATCAGATTCGCACGCACTTGGCGAGCTCTCACATGCCGATTCTGGGTGATGAAGCTTATGGCGGCGAGCCCGCATCGCGACTCATGCTGCACGCTTATCAACTGCGCTGGCCTTGGCGCGGGCAACTGATGGAGATCTTCGCGGCGCCACCTGAGGAGTTTCAACTCGAGGCCGAGGCCCGTGGCCTCGATCTCAACGGCAAGAGCTGTTGAGATCTTGAAAATGTGAAGGTCTTCTGAATTAGAGCTGCAACTTCCCTGCTTCAAGTGCGGCGACGAGATCCGTGTAGCCACCGATGAATTCATCGTTGATCAAAATCATCGGCACCGTCGCATGCCCGTAGTGGTCTTTGAGTCTCAAGAGCTCATCAATTTGATCGGTGAGATCGATTTTCTCAAACTGAAGTCCACGCGATTTAAACAACGCCTCAGCGCGATCGCAGTAGGGGCATGGCTTCTTAACGTACATTCGAATTTTAGGTTGGGACAATTTCGCCTCCCTCGCGTTGCGAGTTGATCGTTCGCCATTCTATCACAAACCGCGAGCCCGAACGCGGCTCTCGTGAGCGGTTCAGGAATTGCCGCACTCAAGCCCGTATCGTCAACTTTGACAGGTCGGACACCAAAATGTGGAGCGCCCGCCCATCACTTGCGCTTTGATCACGCTCTTACACACTCGACACGCTTCGCCCGCCCGATCGTAAACGAAGTGGCGCTGTTGATACTCGCCGACTCTTCCGTCGGCCCCTCGATAGTCGCGAATTGTCGATCCACCTGAATCGATGGCCTCACTCAATACCTGTCGTACGGCCAGAATCAGCGCTTGAAGATCTTCTCGCTTCAGACTTCGCGGACGTCGACTGGGCCTGAGGCCCGCGCGAAACAGAGCTTCGCTCGCGTAGATGTTGCCTACGCCCACGACCACTCGAGCATCCATCAGCAAAACTTTGATGGGCACTTTGCGTGCTTGCCCCTGACGAGTTCGCAGCGCCGCCCACAACGCGTCGACATGAAAGTCTTCACTGAGTGGCTCAGGCCCCAAGTGACGCAAAAAACTTTGTTTGGCTTCTTGATCGACGGGATACCAATCCACAAACCCAAAGCGCCGCGGATCGTGAAAGACCAATGCGCGTCCATCATCAAACTCCAGGCGCAAATGATCATGCTTGAGGCGCTGACCATCGTCGACCCGCCAAGATCCCGTCATACCGAGATGCGAGAGCAGCACGCCATGTTGTGTGTCGATCAGCAAGTATTTGGAGCGGCGGCGGATTCCAAGTATGCGCGCACCTTGAATTTCACGAACGAGCTTACGAGGAATGGGAAAGCGCAGATCCGCTCGGTGAAGCTTCAGAGCCTTCACCGTGACGGGCTGCTGGCGTGGCGGCGACAAGATGATCGGCACCAGCTCGCGCCGCAGGCTTTCGACTTCTGGTAGTTCGGGCATACAACTCCCCTATTTGGCCTCTACATGAGGCGGGAGTCAGCGCGAGGTCAAGTCGAGAGACGGGTCACAATCACCCAGACAATCCACATGTGAGTCAGGTGATGGAACATCTGATCAAATCCAAGGGCCACCCAGAACGGAGTTCGGGTCATGTCGGAATATCGACCCAAATACCGAGGACCGGCTTTGACTCGATCCATAAGAAAATGACTGACAAAATCCACGAGCGAAAGCCACCAAAGACTCGGCTCCATATAGAGGACAATCGCCAAAGTCATCGCGGAGTGAACGAAGCAATGCAGCGCCAAAGGCGGAACAAAGTCCCAGCCTGACTTCGTCTTTTTCAGCATGTAACGAGTTTGTAGAGGAAAGTCGGCAAGGAAGTGTTTCACTTGAAACACTCCTAACAATACAAAGGCGATGAGTAATTGACTCTGTTGCCCTGCCAAGCCGCGGCTCCCTCGATGCCCATCAAGTTGTCACTAATGACTCATCGTCATTTCATCGTCGGTGAATTAACTGAACCTTCACTTTGTACCCAAAACCTTTCGCTCCGGAGCGACATCTGGTTTTAGGTCGAGTTCCCGATAAGCATCGACGCGATCCAAGCGATCCGCCAAATCGCGCAGCAATTCGCGCTTATGCACATATCTGCGTCGGCGGGCCTCTTGGCGTCGCTCGCGACCCTCCACCCGCTGCTGATCTCGGGCCTCGAGCCGCTCGGCTCGCGCCATCGAATAAACCACACGCGTTCGAAGATGTGCTTGGCGCGCAGCCTCGCGCTCAGCTTCTAAACGTTGTCGCTCAAGTTTGATCTGCTCAATCGACTCCCGCTCA
>ERZ761609.544-NODE-544-length-42956-cov-48.651174_pt1 | contig 42956 bp, 36 predicted proteins | sample MGYA00511163_ERZ761609 | MGnify/ENA primary metagenome ERZ761609 (study PRJEB28899, sample SAMN02445070) | bioreactor sludge metagenome | biome: EBPR sludge | place: Australia: Brisbane, Thorneside Wastewater Treatment Plant | collected 2011-12-16 ...
CGAGATTGGTCAGTGACTGGAGTTCAGACGTGTGCTCTTCCGATCTGGGCCGAGGGCGCCGTGGGGGCGGGTTCGGCGTCGAGCAGCGCGCGGCGGACCCGGCCGATGGTGAGCGCCAGGCGGTCGCGCTCGACCGGCTTCAGCAGGTAGTCGAGGGCCTCGAGTTTGAAGGCTTCCAGGGCGTACTGATCATAGGCGGTGCAGAGGACGAATGCGGGCATGGGGGCCTGGCGTTCGCGGAGGCGGTTGATGACGCCCAGCCCATCGAGTCCAGGCATCTGGACGTCGAGAAAGACCAGATCGGGTTCGAGAGATTCGATGCGCTCCACCGCTTCCACGCCGTTTCCGGCGGTGCCGACGACATCGATTTCGGGGAACTCGCGCAGCAGATAGGCGAGTTCGTCGATCGCGAGAGGTTCGTCGTCGGCAAGCACGGTGGGGACGCTGATCGTCGCGCGGCCGCTCATGCGCCTGTTAGTATAGCAGTTGGTCCGCAGAGCATCCGCTCTGCTCAGGGCTTTGAAGGAGCATCAGGCGTTGTCTACACAAGCACCGGTCAAAATTGCGCCGGCCGAGGGTAAGCTCGGTGTTTTGATCCCCGGTATTGGCGCGGTATCCACCACATTCATTGCAGGCGTGGAGGCGATCAAGCGAGGGCTGGCTCAGCCGGTGGGTTCACTGACCCAGCTGGCTACCATCCGCCTGGGGAAGCGGACCGACGGGCGAAGCCCGTACATCCGGGACTTCGTGCCGCTGGCGGGTTTGAATGATCTGGTCTTCGGCGGCTGGGACATATACGAGGACACCGCCTATGAGGCGGCGCGGAACGCGGCGGTGCTGGAGACGGCGCTGCTCGATCAGGTGAAGGAACCGCTCAGCGCCCTGAAGCCGATGAAGGCGGTGTTCGAGCAGGAGTATGTGAAGCGGATTTCGGGCCCCAACGTGAAGACGGAGGGGACGAAGTACGACAAGGCGCTGGCGCTGATGGATGATATCCGCAACTTCAAGGCGGAGACCGGCGCGACGCGGCTGGTGATGATCTGGTGCGGGTCCACGGAGGTCTTCCACCGCCATTCCGAAGTGCATCAGACACTGGGCGCGTTTGAAGAGGCGATGAAGCAGAACCATCCCGAGATCGCGCCGAGCCAGATTTATGCCTACGCGGCGCTGATGAGCGGAGTGCCGTTCGCCAATGGCGCGCCGAACCTGACACACGACATCCCGGCTTTGCTGGACACCGCGCGGGAGCGCAACATCCCGATCTGCGGCAAGGACTTCAAGACCGGGCAGACGTTCATGAAGACGTTGCTGGCGCCGGGGCTGAAGTCCAGAATGCTCGGCGTGCATGGCTGGTTTTCCACCAACATCCTGGGCAACCGGGATGGAGAAGTGCTGGAAGATCCGGGCAGTTTCAAGTCGAAGGAAGAGACAAAACTCTCGGTATTGGACCAGATATTGCAGCCGGATTTGTATCCCGATCTGTATTCGAAGCTTTACCATGCAGTGCGAATTAACTACTATCCGCCGCGTGGCGACGCGAAGGAAGGATGGGATAACATTGATATTTTCGGATGGCTAGGCTATCCGATGCAGATCAAGATCGATTTCCTTTGCCGGGATTCGATTTTGGCGGCGCCGCTGGTGTTGGACCTGGTGCTATTCCTGGATCTGGCGCAGCGGGCCGGCATGAAGGGCATTCAGGAGTGGCTGTCGTTTTACTTCAAAGCGCCCATGACGGCGCCGGGCCTGTACCCCGAGCACGACATCTTCATTCAGTTGATGAAGCTGAAGAACACGCTGCGCTGGATGCGGGGCGAGGATCTGATCACGCACCTCGGCCTGGAATATTACGACTAGCGGATGCTGACGCGCGCTTGCTGGCGCGCACTCTACGGAGGAGCTGACAGGCGACGATGAAGATTCTCGTCATCGGCGGCACACTGTTCATTGGCCGGCGATTGGTGCAGACTCTGGCCAAGCAGGGGCACGAGTTGACCGTGCTCCATCGGAGAAACCAGCACGATCTGGGCCGGAAGGTGGCGAACCTGCAGGCGGACCGGAACGACCTGCAGCAGATGCAGGGCGCGCTGAAGGGCAAGTCCTTCGACGTGGTCTACGATTTGGCCTACGACTGGGAGCGCGGGACGACCGCGGAGGCCGTGCATGGGGCGGCCTCGATTCTGAATGGCAACGTGGGCCGCTACGTGTTCATGTCGAGCGCGGCGGCTTACGGAGATGGTCTCAACCATCACGAAGGGGACGCCCTGGCTCCGGAAGCTCATCCGAACATCTACATGAGGAACAAGGCCTGCAGCGAGCGGGCCTTGTTCCGTTTGCATCAGCGGCACGGGATTCCCGTGGTGACGCTGCGGCCTCCGTTTGTCTATGGGCCGGGGAATCCGATGTACCGCGAGCAGTTCTTCTGGGACCGTTTGCGGGACAAGCGGCCGTTGATTTTACCAGGCGACGGGCGGCGCTTGATGCAGTTTGTCTATGTGAATGACCTGGTGGAGGCGTGCGTGCGGGTGCTGAATGCGCCGAACGTGTGCGGGCACGCCTTCAACATCGCGAATCCGAGGCCGCTGACGCAGTTGGAGGTGGTGGAAGCCTTCGCGGAAGCGGCGGGCAAGCCGGGCGAAGTGGTGAGGGTGCCGCGGGAGCGGATCGTCCGCGCGGGTGGTCATCCCATGGGGCCCCAGTTGTACTTCGGCGTTTACTTCGACGTGCCGCCGATCACGACGATCATCAGCAAAGCGCAGCGGGTTCTGGGCTTCAAGCCCACCAGTTTCTCCGATGGATTGAAGGAGACCTACCGGTGGTACCTGCGGCACTTCAAGCGCGTTCCCCAGGACTACCGCTTCGAAGATAGTCTGCTGGGGCAGGCGCGCCTAGCGAGCTGAGGCGGGCGCGTACACCCTGGCCTGGGTGGTTCGATTTGGGGAACCGGCAGGGGCTGCCCTTCGTTGTCTTTGATAGGGAGACGCCCGAAGGGAGGCCACCATGTTCTGCACGGCTTGCGGCCATGAGATGAAAGACGGCGACCGGTTCTGCGCATCCTGCGGACAGGGGGATGCCAAGGCCGCGCCGCCCGTTGAGGAACCGGCCAGGCGGCCGCTGATGCGGGCGATGCGGGAGAAGAAGATTGCGGGCGTGTGCGCGGGAATTGCCCGGCAGTATGGCTGGGACGTAACGCTGGTGCGCGTGGCGTTCCTGTTTGGAATCGTGCTCCACGGGGTGGGTCTGCTCGCCTACATCATTGGGTGGATTGCGATGCCGCGCGATGACGAGCAGATGGTGGTGGCGCGTTAGCCGCGCTTTTCCCAGGGCTTCGGGGCCGCGCCGGTGTCGCGGAATTGGACGCGGTCGTAGAGGTGCTTCTCGTTGGTGGTGCCGAGCGACTGGTTGTAGAGGCTGGTGAGGCCGAGTTCCTCGCGAAGGTCCTCGACGAAGTTGTGGAGACCCTTGAGATGCTCGGCGAGCGCGGGAGTCTTGCGCCCGCTCTCGGTCATGAAGATCATCTGGTAGCCGAGATTGGTGAGCACGGCGACCTCTTCGCCGATGGCAAGGCCGGTGTCGATGAACTCGGGCTTGCCATCCGAGGCCTCGCGGGCCAGTGCGGCGAATCCGCCTTTCCGGATCAGGGCGCCGGCGGCTTTGGAGTCCACCTGATAGCCCCTGGAACGGAGCTGGTCCATCTGTTCGCTGAAGGAAAGCACACGAGTTTTTTCACGCTTGAAGAACATAGGGCCTCTGCGGGGGTAATCTTTTCCATTATAGAGGGCGCGGGGGCCGGCACGATACACTGGTCACTGTTATGACCAAGACTGTCGCCGGCCTCGAAGTCCGGCCTGCATTCATTCCTCCGCTGGACCCTGAATTCCTGGCGGCCTCCCTGTTTCATCTCGAGTACCGGGCGCGGGCGCGGGCGCTGGGCGCGGAGCCTCTGCGGATTGCGCTGGAGCGCGCTGATGGTTCGATTTCCACCTACGAAACGATCGTTCTGCCCCTGGAAAAAGGGATGCGCGAAGCGACGCTGCTCTACGTGGAGCGGATCGTGAAGTTTCTGCTGTGGCAGCGGGGCGGGTGGAAGGTGACCGTGGGCGGACCGAAGGGCTTGGGCGAGTATGTGCGCGGCGTGTATGCGCCGGGCGGCGCGAGGGCCTTCGATTTCGACTTCATGGGTGGGGTGTACGAGCATCCGTTCACGGTGGTGGAATGCAGCGCCGATGCGTGTCCCGGCACGCGGGAAACCAGCATCCCGCTGGGCCGTCATCTGGACGGTTGCCGGGTGGGTTTCGATCTGGGTGCGAGCGACCGCAAGGCGAGTGCGGTGATTGATGGCGAAGCCGTATTCAGCGAGGAAGTGGTGTGGGATCCCCGCAACGCAACCGACCCGCAGTATCACTACGACGGGATCATGGATTCGATCCGGCGCGCGGCGTCGCACCTGCCCAGGCTCGATGCCGTGGGGGGCAGCGCGGCGGGCGTCTATATCAACAACCGGCCTCGGGTCGCGTCGCTGTATCGGGGAGTGCCCAAGGCGGAGTTCGACGCGCGGATCGCGCCGATGTTCGAGCGGATGCGCGAGGAATTGGGCGTGCCGTTCGAGGTGGTGAATGATGGGGAGGTGACGGCGCTGGCGGGGTCGATGTCGCTGGGGGAGAATCCCGTGCTGGGGCTGGCCTATGGGTCGAGCCTGGCGGCGGGGTATGTGAATGCCGAGGGCAATATCACGGGTTGGCTGAATGAACTCGCCTTTGCGCCCGTGGACTACCGGGCCGGCGCCCCGGTGGATGAGTGGTCGGGGGATGTGGGCTGCGGAGTCCAGTTCTTCTCGCAGCAGGGTTCGAACCGGATTGCGACCTCGGCTGGGATGCAGTTCGAAGTGGGGATGGGACTGCCGGAGCGTTTGGTGGTTCTCCAGGAGCGGATGAAGGCAGGCGACGAACTGGCCGCAAAGGTGTACGAATCAATCGGCGTGTGCGTCGGTTATGCGCTGGCGCACTACGACGAGTTCTATGACTTGCGGCATGTGCTGGTGTTGGGACGGGTGACGACCGGGCGGGGAGGGGACATCATTCTCGATAAGGCGAAGGAAGTCCTGCGGGGCGAGTTCCCCGAACTGGCGGAACGGGTGGCGCCGGCGCTACCCGATGAAAAAAGCCGGCGCGTGGGCCAATCGATCGCGGCGGCAAGTCTGCCGGCTATGCAAGGGAGTCATTAAATCATGTTGAATCTCAAGGAAAAGACGGCTGAAATCTGGACGCCGGACGGGACGGCGGCGGAACAGGCGCTGGCGCGCACGACGCACATGTCGGTGGCCGCGCACCAGGATGACGTGGAGATCATGGCGATGGAAGGAGTGCTGGCGTGCTTTGGCAGCGCGCAGCATTGGTTCACGGCCGTGATTGTGACCAATGGCGCGGGATCGGCGCGCAGCGGCATCTATGCCAACTACACGGACGCCGAAATGCAGCAGGTGCGCCGACTGGAGCAGAAGAAGGCGGCGTTCGTGGGAGAGTATTCCTGCGTTGCCTTCCTGGATCATCCAAGCTCGGCGGTTAAGGATGGGAAGAATGCCGGCCCCGCGGCCGATATTGCTGCGCTGGTGGCGGCGGCGCGGCCGGAGGTGCTGTACACGCACAACCTGGCGGACAAGCACGATACGCATATCGGCGTGACGATGCACACGATCCGCGCGGTGCGTTCCCTGCCGAAAGACCAGCGGCCGAAGAAGTTGTACGGCTGTGAGGTGTGGCGCGACCTGGACTGGCTGGTGGATACGGATAAGGTGGCGTTCCGCGTGGATGAACGGGAGAACGTGGCCATGGCGCTGGTGGGTGTCTTTGATTCGCAGATTACGGGAGGCAAGCGCTACGACCTGGCGACGATGGGACGGCGGCGGGCGCATGCCACCTACCACGAGAGCCATGCCGTGGACGCGGCGCAGGCGGTGATTTTCGGCATGGATTTGACTCCTTTGATCGAAGATGACGCGAAAGATCCGGGGGAATATGTTCAGGAGTATATTGCCCGCTTTGCCTCGGACGTGCGGGCGCGCGTGGCGAAGATGAGCTGATCCCACCGAAAGAAAGGCTGGAAATTCCAGCGGTTCTGTGGTTCACTACTTGCATCCTTGTCCGGCTGATAGGGGATGCAAACCATGAAGAAGACCGCGTTGTTGATGTTTGCGCTGGCTGCCTGTTCTTTTGCGCAGTTGGTGGCCCCGGGACTGCTTCGCGAGCGCGAAGCGGCTACTGGGCTTAGCTCCGGTTCGCGTCCGGGGGCGGAGAGCATTCCGTTTCGAGTTGTGCTTTCACCAGCGAACGAGGTGCCGCCGGTGAATCTGGCGGCCTCGGGGACCGCAACCGTCTGGCTGCACGTGGTGAGGGACTCCTCGGGCGGGGTGATCTCGGGCTCGGTGGATTTCGTGGTGCGCTACCGGTTCCCCGAAGCAGTGACGTTCACGGGGCTGCATATTCACAGTGGGGCGGCGGGCGCGAATGGGCCGGTGGTGATCAACTCATCGCTGACCCGGGTGGAGGATGCCGCGGCGGATGGAACGCTGCGATACCAGGGTCAGGTGATGGATTCGAGTGCCGCGGGCGTGGCTGCCCTTCGCGGTGTGCTGGAGAATCCCGCCGGGTACTACGTGAATCTGCATACGTCGGTTCATCCGGGAGGCGCGATTCGTGGGCAGATGGAGCCGGCCCAAGCGCTGGTCCTGATGACTCAGTTGAGTGGGGGAAACGAGGTGCCGCCGGTGGATATCGCTGCCCGGGGCACCGGCACACTGATGGTGCTGGCGGGAGTCAGGGGAGATGGTCAGTTCTCATCAGCGGAAGTCACTTTCGACGTGAACTACACAGGTTTCGCGGAAGGAACCAACTTCACCGGGCTCCACATTCACACTGGTGCGGCGGGGGTGAATGGTCCGGTGACAATCGATTCGGCACTGAGGGGACCGGTGGCGGCGGCAGCGAGCGGCGCAGGGAATCTGCGGTATGAGGCCGAAGTAAACATGAGCAATGCCGCTTCGGTGGCTGCGCTGTATGGCCTGTTTGCGCAGCCGGCGCGGTACTACATGAACCTGCACACGCAGGCGAATCCGGCGGGAGCCATCCGCGGACAGATGCGTAACACCGACAAGGCGACGTTCCAGGTAACGTTGCTGCCCGGCAACGAAGTGCCGCCCGTGACGGGACTCGAGGCTCAGGCACATGCGGCCTTCACGATTCACACATTGCGAAACAACGAGGGGCACGTGCTGGCGGGGGTCACGATTTTCGATGTGAATTTCCGCTTTCCAGGAGAAGTGCAATTCACCGGTCTGCACGTTCATGACGGAATTGCAGGAGTGAACGGGCCAGTCACGCTGGATTCGGGCCTGAGCCGGACCAATGAGCCTTTGAGCGCGGCGGGTTTCGGCAATCTTTACCGGTGGCGCACTCAGGACTCGAATACCGCATTTCAGTCCATGAATTCGGTTGTGATTTACCCGGAAAGGCACTACCTGAATCTGCATACGACGGTGAACGCGCCGGGAGCAGTTCGCGCGCAGTTGATGGACGCTTCCCCGGCCCGGCCCAGGATCTCCGCGATTCTCAGTGGCGTCAGCCATCCGGACTACCAGACGGCCGCGCCGCTGGGTCTGATCACGATTTTTGGTAGTGATCTGTTCCGCGTGCCCGCGGATTCAGGGTCGTTTGAGGCAATGGCGCCGAAGTCGCTCAACGGCACGACGGTGAGGATCGGCGGGATGGAGGCGGCGATCCTCACGTTGGGGCGGGACCCGCAGTTCATCCCGACTGATTACATCGTGGCGCAGGCGCCAGCGGACCTTGCCGGGGGAGAGTACGCGGTGATTGTCAACAATTCCAACGGTCCTGGCGGGACATGGGGGTTGATGGTGGACCAGGTGGCGCCGGCCGCCTATTTCGATGCCAACGGCGGCGTGGCGTTCCGTTTGACGGACATGTCGCTGGTTGGCGAGGGCAATCCGGCCCGCGCGGGCGAGCAGGTCGTGCTGCTGATGACCGGGTTGGGCCTGGTTTCGCCAGCGCTTGGCACCGGGGAATTCGCGCCGGGCAGTCCCGCGGCGAATGTCGTGGGGCCGCTTCAGGTGACCGTGGGCGGGAGGGCCGCAACGGGCGTCTCAGCTACGGCTTGGCCCGGCTTTGCGGGACTCTACCGGGTGGTGTTTACCGTTCCCGAAGGAGTTTCGGGCACTGTGGCCGTGTCGATCTCTCAGATTGTGATGACGGGCTTGACGCCCAGGCCGGTGATCTCCAATGCAGTGACGATTCGCGTGCAATAGCCAACTCGTCAGGGGCGAGACATGGATTATCAGTTTCGCCCCTTTTTGTCTCTATTGTGAGCCTAATTGATTCGTATTATTGCATCGATTCTGCCAATATGAGTCAATGCTCGGAATGAGGAACTGGGGTTCGCTCGCCGCGGTCATGGGGGTTTTGTGGGTGGCCGTGGTGTCGCTGGGGCAGGGGGACGCGGAAGCCGCGCGGGCGGAGCGGTTGGAGCGGGCGCGGACACTGGGCAAGGCATTCTATGAGAACCCGACAACACAATCCGAAGCGGTGGAGCAACTGCGGCAGGCGCTGGCGCTGAATCCAGGCTCGGCGCAAGACCGGCTCAACTATGGACTTGCGCTGCTGCGGGCCGGGCGGACGGAGGAGGGGGTCGGCGAACTGGAGGCCGTGCAGAAGCAGGATCCGGCACTGCCGCACACCTGGTTCAACCTGGGGATTGAGTTCAAAAAGCTGGGCGAGACTGCCAAGGCCATTGCGCAACTGGAGCGGATGGCCGAACTTGCGCCGGACGAGGCGATCACGCAGTACAATCTCGGCGTTTTGTACAAATTGATGGACCGGCAGCAGGAAGCCCTGGCCAAATTTGAATTGGCCTCTAAATTAGATCCCTATTTTGCCGCTCCGCATTTCCAATTGTTCAACTACTACCGTCAGGCGGGGCGGGCCGAAGAGGCCAAGCGGGAATTCGCCCGTTTTCAGGACCTGCGCAAGAGGCAGGAGGCGGCGGGGGCCGGCAACGAGGACGTGGAGTGGAGCATGTTCTCGGAATTGGTTGAGGTGATCGACCCGGCGCGCGCGGCGCAGCCGCCGGAGCTGACGGATCTGCAGTTTGCGCCGGCGGAAGAGATGGCGGCCGGCGCCGACCCATCCACGGCGCAGTTCGTGCTGATGGACGTCAATGGCGACCGCCACCCGGATGTGGTGGTGACGAGCGAGCGCGGCATTGCCGTCTTTCTGAGCGGGAACATCCGTTCCGGCCAGGAGGCGTTTGCTGCTCTGAGGCAGGTGCAGGGTGCGGCGCCGGGCGATTTCGACAACGACGGCTGGATGGATCTCTGCGTGCTGACGGCCAATGGGCCGCTGCTATTTCGCAATGAGAAGGGCACATTCCGGAAGGTTGATGCAACGCTGCCGCATGAGCGGTTCAATGCGGCCGTCTGGGTGGATTTCGACCACGACTACGATCCGGACCTGCTGCTGCTGGGGCGCGCCAGCAAATTGTTACGGAACCAGGGCAAGCAGGGTTTTGTGGATTACACCGGCGGTTTTCCCTTCGTGGAGGGCGAAGCCCTTGCCGGAGTGGTGACCCGCATCGTGCCCGACACGAAAGCCCATGATGTCGTGGTGACCTACCAGGGCCGGCCCGGCGTCTGGTACCGGGACCGCCTGGGCGCACAGTACGAGGCGCAGGCGCTGAATGTCTTGCCCGAAGGGACGCGGACTGTGTGGGCGGCAGATGTCAACAACGACAGCCGGCCGGACCTGCTCTGGCCGGGAGGCATGGCGCTCAACGAGCCCCGCGGGTTCCGCCCAGCGGCCTGGCCTGGCACGGGTGCACTTGGCGACTTCGGGAATCGTGGCCTTCTGGACGCCGTTACGCCCAATGGAATCGCAGTGGCGATGGGCAAGGGCGGCTGGGGTACCGGCCCGAGTTTGGACAGTCTGAAGGGAAGCGTCGCCCATGCGGCCGCCGACTTTGACGGGGACGGGCGCGTGGATCTTGCCTGGGTTGACCAGCAAGGGCGTTTGCGGCGCGCGCTGAATCAGTTCAAGCAGCCGGGGCGATGGTTGCGGGTGGAACTCGCGGGCATCAAGAACCTGAGTCTGGCGCCGGGCGCCGAAGTGGAGGTGAAGGCAGGCCTTCTCTACCAGAAGCAGACGTACCGGGGCTTGCCGCTCCTGTTTGGGCTGCGGGGCGAGCCGGTTGCGGAAACCGTCCGGATCACCTGGCCGAATGGGCTGATCCAGAACGAAATGCGGCAAAAAGCGGGCGCGGCCTACCGCTACGAGGAAGCGCAAAGGCTTTCGGGATCCTGTCCGCTGATCTGGACGTGGAATGGCCGCGAGTTTGAGTACATCACGGATGTGCTCGGAGTGGCTCCGCTGGGCGCATCGGCGGGTGATGGGACGTATTTCCCGGTGGACCACGATGAGTTGATCTGGATCGACGGCGACAGACTCAAGCCGCGTGGCGGCGGTTATGAAATCCGGATCACCGAGGAATTGAGTGAGGTGAGCTATATCGACCAAGTGGAGCTGATTGCGGTGGATCATCCCGCGGAGCTTGAGGTTTTCACCAATGACAAGTGGAAGTCGCCGCCATTTCCCGAATTCCGTCTGTTCGGAGCGCGCGAGCGGGTCTATCCCAGGCGTGCGCTTGAGGATGGGCGGCATGACGTCACCAGTCTGCTGCGCCGGCGTGACCGCAGGTACCCGAACGGGTTCGCCCGGAACCTGCAGGGGGTGGCGGAGATGCATTCGTTGGAGCTGGATTTTGCGGGCGCGGCGGCGGCGAATCGCGCAGTGCTGATACTGCATGGCTGGGTGGACTGGGCCGACGGCAGCACGTTCCTCGCGCAAGCGCAGGAGACGCGTGAGGGTCTGCGGCCACCTTCGCTCCAGGTGAAAGACGAACGCGGCCAATGGGTGACCGTCATCGAGGACATGGGTATGCCCGCGGGGAAGCCGAAAACAATTGCCGTTGACCTGAGCGGCAAGTTCATTGGCAGCCACCGGCAGGTGCGCATTCTCACCAATCTTTGTGTCTTCTGGGACGAGATCTTTCTGACCGAAGACGCCAGTCCGCCCTCCGTACGATTGACCACGCTCACGCCGCGAAGCGGTGAGTTGGGATTCAGGGGCTTCGCCCAATCACTGATTCACCCCCGGCGGGAACAGCCCGAGATGTTTTTTTATGCGAAACCGGTGATGACTTCCTTGTGGAATCCGACGCCCGGGAATTACACGCGCTATGGAGTGGTGACCAGCCTGGTGCGCGAGCCGGACAGCAAGTTGGTGGTTTTTGGTTCCGGAGATGAACTCCAACTGAATTTCGCGGCAGACACGCTGCCGCGGCTGCCGGCGGGCTGGAAGCGCGATTTCCTGCTGAAAGTGGTGGGTTGGGCCAAGGACCGCGATGCCAATACCGCGTATTCACAGACCGTGGAGCCACTCCCGTTCCATGGCATGGAGAGCTATCCCTATCCGGCGCATCAGACCTATCCGGATTCTGAAGAACTGCGTAGATACCGAATGGAGTGGAATACACGGCCGGCGCTGCGATTATTGCGGCCATTGTCGCAGGGCGGCACGAGCAGGGTGAATCAACAATGAATGCAAAGAAACTGACTGCAGCACTAGGGCTGGCCCTGCTGGCGAATTCTTTTTACCTGCTCGCCTTCGCCTCGCCGACGATTTTTTATATGACGAACGTCCTGGCGCATCTGGCGTTGGGGATGGGCGCGGCCGCCGGCTTCGGCTGGCTGCTTTGGCGCTCGCCCGAATTCCGTAAGCGAGCGCGAGGGGCGGCGGCTGTCCTGTTTGCTGGCGCGCTATTGGGGGGAGTGCTCGCCTGGACCGGTGCGCTGCATGAATTCCGTTGGCTGCTGTGGGGGCACATCAGCGTCAGCCTGGCGGGGGCCGCTTTATTGATTCCTTCGGTCCGCTGGCCGGCCTGGAAATGGACTTTCGGCGCGGGACTGGCGTTTGTGGCGGTGGTGGGCGGATGGGGCGCTTTGCGGGGCGATTCAGTGGGGCGCATTCGCAATTCCCTGGATGTGCCCACTTCGATGGAAGAGGAAGGCGGGGGCCCGCAGTCGCCTTTCTGGCCCTCCTCGGCGCGCACAAACGTCGGTGGAAAAGTGCCCGCCAGTTTCTTCATGGATTCGAAATTGTGCGGTGAATGTCACAAGGATATCTACCAGCAGTGGGAATCCTCGATGCACCATTTTGCTTCATTCAATAACCAGTTTTACCGGAAATCGATCGAGCACATGCAGGAGATCTCCGGCACGCAAAGCAGCAAATGGTGCGCCGGCTGCCACGACCATGCTTTGATCTTCTCCGGCAAATGGGAGGAGCCTGTCCGCAGCCAACTGGATAGCCCGGAGGCGCACACCGGCCTGGGCTGCGTCTCCTGCCACTCCATTGTCCATGTGGACAGCAGCATGGGCAACGGCGGCTTCACGTTGGAATACCCCCGGCTGCATGACCTGGCCGCCAGCCGCAATCCCTATATCCGAACACTGGACCGGCTTCTCACCCATCTGGATCCCGAGCCACACCGGCGCACGTTCATGAAGCCCTTCATGCGGAAGGATTCCGCGGAGTACTGTTCCACCTGCCATAAGGTGCATCTCGATGCGCCCGTGAACAACTACCGCTGGCTGCGCGGCTTCAACGACTACGATAACTGGCAGGCCAGCGGCGTGTCCGGCCAGGGCGCGCGCTCGTTCTACTACCCGGAGAAGCCACAAACCTGCGCGGATTGTCACATGCCGCTGGTGCCCTCGCGGGATCCGGGCCACCGGAATGGCATGGTTCACTCCCACCGGTTTGCGGCCGCGAATACGGCGGTGCCTTTTGTGAATGGAGACGAGCCGCAATTGAAAGCGGTGGAAGGATTCCTGAAATCAGGCTTCATTTCGGTCGACATTTTCGCCGCCTCGCCGGCCGGCGATGAGGGTGGAATCCAAATGGTCCGCCGGTCCGGGGAGCGTCCGCCTGAAGCGATGACCACCTTCGCGGTGGGCGAGGAGTCTGATGCCGGTGGCCCCGTCTTCCTGCGGGAAGTTGGGAAAGTGGCGGCGCCCATCGACGCCGCGGGACCGCTCGCCCGCCCAGGAGATACAGTGCGGGTCGATGTCGTCGTGCGGACCCGCAAGATTGGCCATTTCTTCCCTGGAGGCACAGTAGACGCCTTTGACATCTGGCTGGAGTTGGTCGGCAAGGATGCGAAGGGCCGGACGGTGTTCTGGAGCGGGCGGGTGGAGGATGAAGGGAAGGGTCCCGTTGACCCGGGCGCGCACTTCTACCGGTCGTTCATGTTGGACGGAGATGGCAACCCGATCGACAAGCGGAACGCCTGGCAGGCCCGCAGCTTGCTCTACGTCAGGTTGATTCCGCCCGGCGCGGCCGATGTCGTGCGCTACCGCATGAAAATTCCGGAAAACGCCGAAGGGCCAATTGCCCTGACCGCCAAGTTGCATTACCGGAAATTCTCCTGGCAATACACTCGCTTTGCCTATGCCGGCCAGGCGGTCGATGGCCAGGATCCGCAGCGGGTGAGCCTGCATTACGACAGCCGCGAGTATGACTACTCGCCTGCCAACATCCCCGCCAATGTCCCCGGCAAGATAAAAGACGAAATCCCAGTCCTGCCCATCGTAACGCTCGCTCAGGCGGAAACCCGGCTTGAACTCGCGCCGCGCAATGCGAATGTCGATTGGCGGCCGGTGGTCAGGAAGCTGGACCGCGAGCGATGGAACGATTGGGGCATCGGGATGCTACTACAGGGCGATTTGAAGGGAGCCGAGTACGCATTCCGGAAGGTGACCGAAGCGGACCCCGAATACGCCGACGGGTGGGTGAACATTGCGCGCGCCCTGATCCAGGAAGGGGAAACCGAGGAGGCGCGCCCATTGCTGGAACGGGCGCTTCGGTTGAATCCCGGTTTGGCGCGGGCTCAATTCTTCCTGGCGATGGTGGACAAAGCGGCGGGCGAATACGAAGGCGCGGTGCGGTTGTTGAGGGACGTTACGCGGCAATACCCGCGCGATCGCGTCGCCCAGAACCAGTTGGGCCGGCTGTTGTTTCTGCAGCGCGACTACCAGGCTGCGGTGAGGGCGTTCCAGGCAGTGCTCGCGGTGGACCCCGAGGATGTGCAAGCCCACTACAGCCTGATGCTGGCTTACCGCGGACTGGGCGACATGGATCAGGTGCGGCGCCACGAAAGGCTCTTCCGGCGGTTCAAGGCGGACGAATCCGCGCAGGTGATCACCGCCAAGCGCCGGCTATCGAGCCCCGAGGACAATAACGAACGTCAGGCAATTCACGAACACGAGAGTATTCCGCTGCCATGAAAATCCTCTTCTTTCTCCTCGCGGCCGCGGCCTTGAACGCCCAAAATGCACCCCGATTTACCGATGTGACCAAGGCCGCGGGCGTCAGTTTCCGTCACAATGCCGGCAAAGCAGGCAAGAAATGGCTTCCCGAAACGATGGGCTCAGGTTGCGCCTTCGCGGACCTGGATGGCGATGGCTGGCTCGATTTGATCCTGATCAACAGCCGAGACTGGACGCCCCGTCCCGGTCGACGCTCAATTTCCGCCATCTATCGCAACAATGGCAACGGCGCCTTCACTGAAGTGACGAAAGGCAGCGGCCTGGACGTTGAGATGTACGCGCTCGGAGTCGCGGTGGGCGATTACGACAACGACGGGCTGGACGACCTCTACCTTACGGCACTGGAAGGCGACCGCCTGATGAAAAACCTGGGCGGATTCAAATTCCGGGATGTGACGAAAGAGGCAGGAATTGCCAATGCGAATTTTGGAACCAGCGCCGCATGGGTGGATTACGATCGCGATGGGCGCCTCGACCTTTTCGTCGCCAATTATGTTCAATGGTCACAAAAGGGCGACTTGTGGTGCTCGCTGGATGGCTCCACCAAATCCTACTGCACACCGGAAAGCTATCGCGGAACCGCGTCGAAGCTGTATCGCAACCTGGGCGGCGGCAAATTTCAGGACGTCACCACCGCCGCTGGCCTCGGCGATGGCACCAGCAAGAGCCTGGGCGTGGCGATTCTTGATGTCAATGGTGACGGCTGGCCCGACCTCTTCGTCGCCAACGACACTCAGCCCAACAAGCTCTACGTGAATCAGAAGAACGGGCGGTTTAGCGAGGAGGGCGTTTCGGCCGGAGTCGCCTTTGGCGAGGATGGAGTGGCCCGCGGCGCCATGGGCGTGGACGCGGCGGATTACGACCGTTCTGGGCGTCCTCATCTGGCGGTGGGCAACTTCTCGAATCAGATGCTGGGTTTGTACCGCAACGAGGGTAACGGATTATTCGTGGACGAGGCGCCACGCTCCACCGTGGGGCGCGCGTCGCTGCTCACGCTGGCGTTCGGCGTGTTTTTCTTCGACTACGACTTGGACGGATGGCTGGACCTTTATGCGGCGAATGGCCATATTGATGAAGAGATCGGCCGGGTGCAGCCGAAAGTCAGCTTCGCGCAGCCGCCGCATCTGTTCCGCAACTTGGGCAAGGGCAAGTTCGAGGAGGTCACGGCCAAGCTGGGACCCGACCTGAACAGGGCCCTGGTGGCGCGCGGCGCGGCCTACGGTGACTACGACAACGATGGCGATCTGGACCTGCTGATCACCACAAGCAACGGCCCTGCTTACCTGTTGCGCAGCGATGCGAACACGTCGAATCACAACTGGCTCTCAGTGCGCCTGCGCGGCGTCAAGTCGAACCGGAACGGTTTCGGCGCCGTGGTGCGCGTCGAAAGCCCCTCGGGCCGGCAATGGCGGATGGTCCACTCAGGCTCTTCCTACCTCAGCCAAAGCGAGCCCGCTGTGACCTTCGGTCTGGGGAAGGATTCGCGCGTTGCGGCGCTGGAGATCGAATGGCCGAGCGGCGAGAAGCAGCGCATCGCCAACCCGCCGATCAACCGCAAGCTCTTCGTCACCGAAGGCAAGGGGGCCGAGCCATTGGGTATAGTCAAGAAATAAGATCCATGCAACCGAAACTCGAACTGGCCGCAATCACCGATGAATTCACGCCCGATCTGGAGCGCGCGCTCGACGCCATGGCCGCCATTGGCATGACCGGCGCGGAACTGCGCGTCCTGTGGGGCAAGAACATTATGGACCTCACCGACGATGAGGTGAAGCGTGCAATGGACTTGATCCGGGCGCGCAACATGAAGGTGCTTGCCATCGCTTCGCCTCTGCTGAAATGCGTTCTGCCGGGAGGTCCCGATGTCGATACCCGCTTCCAGCAGGATGTCTTCGCGTCGAAGCACACCTTTGAGACACAACCGGCGCTGATGGAGCGCGCACTGAAACTGACCGAAATGACCGGCGCGAAGATTATTCGCGTATTCAGCTACTGGCGCACGGTGGAGCCGCAGAAGTGCGTCGATGCCGTCTGTGAGGCGGTAACGAAACTGGCTGACCAGGCCAAGCCGCACGGCGTCATCATCGGTCTCGAAAACGAACACGCCTGCAACGTGGGCACCGCCGCCGAGGCGAAAGTGATCCTCGATGCCGTCCAGCATCCCAGCCTGCAACTGGTGTGGGATCCCGCGAACATGCTCGTTGCCGGCGAGAACCCATTCCCCGCGGGTTATGACATCCTGCCGAAGAATCGCATCGTGCACGTTCATGCCAAGGATTGCCACATGGAGGGTCATACGCCGGTTTGGGGTCCCGTCGGCACCCGGCGCGTGGACTGGAAGGGGCAGATCGCCGCTTTGCTCCGCGATGGATACGCAGGCGCAGTCAGTCTGGAAACTCATTGGCCGGGTCCGAACCAGAACAAGTTCGAAGCAAGCGTTATCTGCGGATGGAATCTGCGCGGGCTGCTGGCCGCCTGATCCGCACGTCCGCAATGAGTCTGGCGCCAACCCCACCCGGGGCTGGCGCCATTTCTTTTCCGGCATAACCGAACCGCGGGTTCGTGCGTCCTTGTTAGGAGAACGCACATCCAAGAGAAAAGGCCAAAGTGTTATCCTGTGCCAAACGAAGGGGAGGCTTATGCGCCATCGGTCCTGGCTCGCCGCAGTCCTGGTTGTGGTGACTCTGGCCGGCGCTCTCTACGGGCAGCGCCGCATCCGGGAGATCTTCCGCGAAGACGATGACGACATGTTCGTCCTACCCTCGGACGCGAACGAGAAGACCGAATTCGTGTGGGCGCGTCTGCGCTACCCTTCCTACCGCGCCAGCGGCATGTGGGCCATGCGTGGCTCCTGGACCGTCGATTACCCCAAAGCCGACCGCACCTTCCTCCAGGGTCTCCGCCGCCTGACCCGCATCAACGCGAAGTCCGTTGAACACGTCGTGGACCTCATCAGTGACGACCTCTACAACTACCCCTTCATCTATGTCGTCGAGCCGGGCCATTGGGATCTGCCCGAAGCGCAGGCGAAGAAACTGCGTGAATACATCGACCGCGGCGGCTTCCTCATGTCCGATGATTTCCACGGCACCTTCGAATGGGGCATCTTTATGAACAGTATCAACCGTGGTTTCCCGGACCGCACAATGGAAGACCTCGCCGACGACGACCCCATCTTCCACGTCCTTTATGACCTGAGCGAGCGCTTCCAGGTCCCCGGCATTGTCAAATTTCCGTTCAACGAAACCCACGAATACGACGGCTTCGAAGCCCGCTGGCGGGCGATGCGCGATGATCGCGGCCGTGTCGTGATGGCCATTTGCCACAATATGGACCTCGGCGACGCCTGGGAGTGGGCCGACCATCCCCGCTACCCCGAAAAGTACGCGTCGCTGGCCTATCGCGTGGCCATCAACAACATCATCTACGCGATGACGCACTAGGAGAGAGCCAGCCACCCTCGCATGTTCGAATTCCTCTTCAAATACCCTTGGGCGATGTACCGCAAGGGGAGCTTCGTGTTCCTCAGCGGATGGCCGCTCTGGGTGCTCGGCCTGCTGCTAGCGGTTGCGGCGGGCTTCATGCTGTGGCTGTTCCTCCGCAAGCGCGAACAATGGCGCGGCCCCGTGCGGGCCGGGGTCCTCGCCGCCCTGCAATGCGCCGTCATCGGCCTTCTCCTCCTGATGCTGTGGCAGCCCGCCCTCAGCGTGGCCACCCTGCGCTCCCAGCAGAACCTCGTCGCCGTGGTGGTGGATGCCTCCAAGAGCATGTCTCTGGAAGAGGACGGCCGCACCCGCCTCGCACAGGCGAAATCCTTGCTCGACGGTGGTCTCGTCGAAAAGCTCCGCGACAAATATCCCGTTCGCCTCTACACCGCTGGCGCGGGTCTCCAGCGTGTGGACAAGCTCGACGCAGTCGAACCTGCCGAGCCAGCCACGCGCCTCGGCGATGTCCTCAAGGCCGCCGCGGGCGAAGCCTCCACGCTCCCCATCGGCGCCGTGGTGCTGGTCACCGATGGAGCCGACAATGACGGCGGACTCACCCAGGACAGCATCGCCGCCCTGCGCGCCGCGCGCCTGCCCGTTCATGCCGTGGGCATCGGCCGCGAAACGCCGGTCAACGACGCCGAAATCTCCGCCGTGCAAGCACCCGCCCGCTCACTCAAGGGGAGCCGGGTCAACGCGTTCGTCACCATCCGCCAACACGGCTTCGCCGGCGGTGCGGCCACCCTCACCGTGCGTGATGGCGCGAAGGTTCTGGCCACCCGGCAGATCCGCTTCCAGGCCGATGGCCGCCAGTCCATTGAAAACATCTCCTTCCCCGCCGGCGAACCCGGCGCGCGGGCCTTCCAGTTCTCGGTCGAGCCGCTTGAAGCGGAAACCAATCGCGCTAACAACTCGGTCACCCGCCTGGTGAATGTGGAGGACCGCCGCCCCCGCATTCTCTACGTGGAAGGCGAGCCGCGCTGGGAGATGAAGTTCATCCGGCGCGCTGCCGAGGAGGACAAGAACCTCGATCTGGTCAGCATTCTGCGCACCACCCAGAACAAAATCTATCGCCAGGGCATCGCCAGCCCGCGTGAGCTGGAAGATGGCTTTCCGGCCACGGTGGATGAGCTTTTCAACTATGAAGCGCTCATCATCGGCGCCGTGGAAGCCGGCTATTTCAGTGGCCCGCAGCAGGCGCTGATCCGCGAGTTTGCCGACCGCCGCGGTGGCGGCGTGCTTTTCCTTGGCGGCCGCTCTTCGCTCAGCGAAGGTGGATGGCAATCCACTCCTCTCACCGAAATGCTGCCGGTGGAGTTGCCCGCGCGCCGGAACACCTTCCACCGCGAACCCGCCAAAGCTGAACTCACCACGCGTGGCATCGACAGCCTGATCACCCGCCTCGAGGACGATCCCACTCGCAACGCCGCCCGCTGGAAGGCGCTGCCCCCGCTCGCCGATTTTCAGGAGACTGGCGCTCCCAAGCCCGGCGCCATGGTCCTCGCTGAACTCACCTCCACCACCGGCCGCCGCTGGCCGCTGCTCGCCACGCAGAATTACGGCCGCGGCCGCGTGGCCGTCCTCGCCACCGGCGGCACCTGGAAATGGCAGATGCTTCAGGACTCGAAGGACACCAGTCACGAGCGCTTCTGGCAGCAGCTTCTGCGCTGGCTTGCCGCCGACACGCGCGGCCGCGTCACGGCCCTGACCAGCGAGACCGTGATCAACGACGCCGCCCGCATCCAACTCCGCGCCGATATTCGTGACGACAACTACCTCCCGCTCGCCGAAGCAACCGCCGAGGCGCGCCTCATCGGCCCAGGCGGCCTCGCCGACAGCGTGCCCCTTCTGCCCGATCCCCAAACGCCCGGCCAGTACACCGCCGAATGGCAGGCGCCCGAGGCCGGCTCCTATCTGGTCGAGGTCGTCGCCCGCCGCGCCGAGAAGGAAATCGGCCGCGACGTCGCCACCTTCCGCCGCGAGGATGGCCAGGCCGAAAACTTCCGCACCGAACAAAATCGCGACCTCCTCGAACGCCTCGCCGCGCAAACCGGCGGCCGCTACTACACCCCCGCCAACGCTTCCGATCTGGTCGATGAGATCGACTTCAGCGAGGCGGGTCTCTCCGTTCGCGAGACCCACGATCTCTGGGACATGCCCCTCGCCTTCATTCTGCTGGCCGCGCTGAAGGCCACGGAATGGCTGCTGCGCCGGCGCTGGGGGGCGGTCTGATGAGACTCGCACTTCTTTTGCTCGCGTCGGCCTGCGCGCTCCCCGCCGCCACCTGGCACGTCATCGTCGGCGGTCTCGGTGGGCAACCGGAGTACGAAACCCGCTTCGCCAACCTCTGCAGCGACCTTGAAAAACTGGCCGCCGGCGCGGATGTCAATATCCAGACTCTCTCCGGCGCCAAAGCCACTCGCGCCGAACTCAAGGCCGCGCTCGACCGCGTCGCCGCCTCCGCCAAAGCCGACGACGCCTTTGTCCTGACGCTCATCGGCCACGGCACCCACGACCAGGTCGAATACAAGTTCAACATCCCCGGCCCCGACGTCACCGGCACCGAACTCGGCGCCTGGCTCGATCGCATCCCCGCACGCCAACTCGTCGTCCTCGCCACCAGCGCCAGCGGCGGCGCCATCCCCAACCTCACGCGCCGCAATCGCGTCCTCATCACCGCAACCCGCTCCGGCATGGAGCGCAACGCCGTCGTCTTCCCCCGATACTGGGTCGAAGCCTTCCGCGATGCCAACGCCGACACCGACAAGAACGGCGCCGTCAGTGCGCTCGAAGCCTTCCGCTACGCCGACAAGAAGACCACCGACTTCTACCAGACCCAGCAGCGCCTCGCCACTGAACACCCGATGCTGGAAGACACCGGCGCGAAGGAAGCCGTCCGCGCGCCCTCTCCCGAAAACGGCCAGGGCCTTGTCGCCTCCAGCTTCCAGGTGGTCCGCTTCGGCCGCATCCAGGAAGCCCTGCGCGATCCCGCGAAGCAAAAGTTGCTCGCACGCAAGGAAGAGATCGAACAGGCGATCGACAAGCTGAAGTACGAGAAGGCCGCCATGCCCGCGCCCGAGTACCGCAAGCAGCTCGGCGCCCTGCTGGTCGAACTCGCACAACTGCAGGAGGAGTTGGACCAGTGACCGCCCGCTTCCTGCCCCTGCTGCTGCTCGCCATCCCCACGTGGGCCGCCCCCGCCGATTGCTGGCAGTTGCGCAAACTCAGCCGCGCCGATGAAGCGCGCGCCTGCTTCACCAAACTTCTCGACTCCCGCAATCCCGCCGAGATGGCCGAAGGCTTCTGGGGCCTTGGCCGCTTCGAGGAAGCCGGCGCCGCTTTTCGCATTGCCGTCAAAGCGGACGAAAAGAACGCCGATCTGCGCGTTCGTTGGGGCCGCCTCCTGCTGGAGCGATTCAACGTCACCGAATCCGGCCAACTCTTCCAGGAAGCGCTCGAAATCAAGAGCGACCACGCCGGCGCCCTGCTCGGCCTCGCTGTCTCGCTCAGCGAAGGCTTCGACCGCCGCGCCATCGACCTCGCCCGCAAGGCCGTCGAAAGCGATCCCAAGCTGCTTGAAGCCCAGGAACTCGTCGCCGCTCTCATCCTCGAGGATGGCGATTACGACCGGGCTCGCGAGGAAGCTGACAAAGCCCTCACCCTCGATCCGAACGCCCTCGATGCCATGGCCGTTCACGCCACCATCGACCTTCTCGCCGATAAACCCGAAACCCCCTGGATCCAGAAGATGCTCGACCGCAGTCCCGCCTACGGCCGTGGCTACGCCCGCATCGCCCACTGGCTCGTCATCAATCGCCGCTACACCGAAGCCATCGACCTCTACCGGAAAGCCATCGCGATTGAGCCCGAAAACTGGGCTGCCCGCTCCGAACTCGGCATCAACCTGATGCGCGTCGGCAACGACCGCGAGGCCAAGGAACTCCTCGAACAGTGCTACGAGAACGGTTTCCGCAACGCCGCCACCGCCAACAGCCTCAAGCTCCTCGACAGCCTGCGCAACTACGAAACCTTCCGTACGAAGCGCGCCGTCCTTCGTCTCCACAAGAGTGAAGCCGCGCTTCTGCGCCCCTATGTCGAGCGCGAAACCGAGCGCGCCATCACCGTATTCGAGAAGAAGTACGGCGTCACCCTCCCCGAGCCCGTGCAGATCGAACTCTACCCGATGCACGAGGACTTCGCCGTTCGCACCATGGGCATGCCCGGCCTCGGCGCCCTCGGCGTCACCTTCGTCATGTCCATCGCCATGGACAGCCCCTCGGGCCGCCCGCCGGGCGAGTATCACTGGGCCAGCACGCTCTGGCACGAACTCAGCCACGTCTTCACGCTCCATCTCACCAACCACCGTGTCTCGCGCTGGTTCACCGAGGGGCTCGCGGTCCATGAGGAAACCGCCGTCAACCCCGAATGGGGTGAGCGCGTCACGCCCCAAATCCTGTGGGCGCTCGCCGAGAAGAAACTCCTCCCCGTTTCGAAGCTGGATCGCGGTTTCATCCGCCCTGAGTACCCCGGCCAGATCGTCGTCAGCTACTTCCAGGCCGGCCGCCTCTGCGACTACGTGAACGAACGCTGGGGCTGGTCCAAGCTCATGGAGATGGTGCAGGCCTACACCAAGTCCGAACCCACCGTCTCCGTCATTGAACGCGTCCTCGGTCTCAAGCCCGAGGAGTTCGACGAACAGTTCTTCGCCTGGCTCGACAAGCATCACGGCGCATCCGTCCGGGGCTATAAGGACTACCTCAAGCGCGCCCCCGAAATCACCAAGGCCCGCATGGAAAAGCGTCACCAGGACGCCCTCAAGATCGCCACCGAAATCAAGCCGCTGTTCCCCGACTATGTGGACAAGGGCAACGTCTATGAAGCCGCCGCCCTCTCCCATCTCGCGCTCGAAGACAAAGCTTCGGCCGCTCGCGAACTCCGCGAGTACGCCACCCGCGGCGGCCGCAATCCCGAGTCCTTGAAGAAACTCGCCGAACTCGAAGTCGAACTCGGCCGCCCCGCCGAAGCCCGCGCCGCGCTCGAACGCCTCCTGTGGATCTACCCCGTCAAAGACGAACCGCTCCACCGCCAACTCGGCGACCTCCGTGCCGATGCGGGCGATTGGACCGGCGCCGCCGAGGAATACGCCGCCGTCGTCGCCCTCAACCCCACTGACCCCGCCACGGCCCACTACAATCTTGCTCGCGCCCAACACGCGCTCAGCCGCATCGACGAGGCGCATGAGCAACTTCTGCTTTCCCTCGAACATGCCCCCGGCTTTCGTCCGGCCCAGAAGCTCCTGCTGGAGATCAATAAGGAATTGAGTAAGAAACCATGACCAGCGAAATTGATTTGACCACCCTTAAGTCGCGCGTCGAGCGCTTCCAGCAGGTCCAGGAGGCCATCATCCGCGAAGTCCGTAAGGTCATCGTCGGCCAGGAGGAAGTCCTCGAACAGCTCATGATCGCGCTCTTCGTCGGCGGCCACTGCCTCATCACCGGCCTCCCCGGCACCGCGAAGACCCTGCTCGTCCGCACCATGGCCCAGACCCTCGGCCTCGTCTTCAAGCGCATCCAGTTCACCCCCGACCTCATGCCGTCCGACATCACCGGCACCGACATTCTCGAAGAGGAACCCGGCACTAATCGCCGCGTCTGGACCTTCGTCCCCGGCCCCATCTTCGGCAACATCGTCCTCGCCGACGAAATCAACCGCACCCCGCCCAAAACCCAATCCGCCCTGCTCGAAGCCATGCAGGAGCTGAGCTGCACCGTGCGCGGCAACCATTACAGACTCCCCGCGCCCTTCTTCGTCCTCGCCACGCAGAACCCCATCGAACTCGAAGGCACCTACCCGCTGCCCGAAGCCCAGCTCGACCGCTTCATCTTCAACACCCTGCTCGACTACCTCGGGCCCGACGACGAACTCCGCGTCATCGGACTCACCACCACCACCGCGAAGGCCGCACCCCAGGCGGTCACCTCCGCCGAGGAGATCCTCGAGTTCCAGCAACTCGTTCGCATGGTGCCCATCGCGGAGGATATCGCCCGCTACGCCGTCGGCCTCGTTCGCGCCACCCGCGTTACCGACCCCTCTGCGCCCGACTTCGTGAAGAAGTACGTCAACTTTGGCGCCAGCGTCCGTGGCATCCAGAACATCGTGCTCGCCTCCAAGGCTCGCGCCCTCATGCACGGCCGCCATCATGTCACCTATCAGGACGTCACCACGCTGATGCGCCCCGTCCTGCGCCATCGCATTCTGCTCAACTTTCAGGCCGAAAGCGACCGTCTCTCTCCTGACGACATCCTCAATCGCCTGCTCGAAACGCTCCCGGCGCCCAAGAACTAAGCATGATCCAGCGCTTCCTCGATCCGCAGATTCTCGCCGGCATCGCCAACCTCGAGTTGACCGCCAAGACTGTCGTCGATGGCTTCATCTCGGGTCTGCACCGCTCGCCCGACTTCGGCTTCAGCCAGGAGTTCGCCGAGTACCGCCCCTACGTGCCCGGCGACGATCTGCGCTACGTCGATTGGAACGTCTTTGCCCGCGCTGACCGCCTCTATCTCAAGCGCTATCGCGGCGAAACCAACACCCGCGTCACCATCCTGCTCGACCGCAGCCACTCCATGAGCTTCCGCTCCACCGGCGTCTCGAAGATCGATTACGCCCGCTTCCTCGCCGCCTCGCTCGGCTACCTCGCGCACAAGCAGCGCGACGCCATCGGCTTCATCGGCTTCGATGACGAAGTCCGCGACTTCGTCGAGCCCTCCTCCCGCCAGGGCACCTGGATCAAGGTCCTCCACAGCATCGACCGCGCCGAACCCGGCCACCGCACCGACTTCGCCAAGCCCTTCTTCCTCTTCCAGGACCTTATGAAACGCCGCGGCATCGTCATCGTCCTTTCGGACTTCTTCGCGCCGCCCGAACTCGTCATCCAGACCGTCGCCCCTCTGCGCTATCGCGGCAACGACGTCATCCTCTTCCACATTCTCGACCCCGCTGAAATCCGCCCCACTCTCGACGGCCCGCGCATCCTCATCGACCTCGAAACCGCCCAGGAACTCGAAGTCTCGCCCGACTACGCCACCACCACCTACCGCGAGAGAATCGACGCCCACCTCGCTGACCTCCGCTCGCGCGCTGAAGGCGCAGGCGTCAGCTACCATCTGCTCGAAACCGGACGCCCCCTCGATTCCGCCCTGCGCGGATACCTCACCGTCCGCCAGGGGAGGCTCTGATGGGTCTGCTCGCCCCCTGGTTTCTCGCGGGTCTCGGCCTCCTCGGCCTGCCCATCTACCTGCACCTGCTCAAACGCCACAAGAGCACCCCGCAACATTTCAGCTCGCTCATGTTCTTTGAGCGCTCCACCTCCAGTTCCGTCCGGCAGCGCCGTCTCGACTTCCTCCTCCTGCTCGCCTTCCGCCTCGCGCTGCTCGCCCTCATCGTCTTCGCCTTCAGCCGTCCCTTCGTCACCAGCTCCGCCGCGGGCGCCGGTGGCGACAAGCTCCTCCTCATTGCCGTCGATCATTCCGCCTCCATGGCCTTCAACGGCCGGCTCGATCGCGCTAGGACCGGCGCCCGCGAAGTCCTCGCCGCCGCCGGCGGCTCCACCCGCGCGCAGGTTCTCTCCTTCGCCTCCAAGGTCGAACTCCGCAACGAGCCCACCAACGACCCCGCCATCCTCCGCGCCGCGGTGGACTCCATCCAGATCTCCGGCTCGCGCAGTTCCCTCGGCGACCTCGCCGGCTCGCTCCGCGGCCTCGCCCGCGCCTCCACCTCGCCCGTCGAAGTCCACCTCTTCAGCGACCTCCAACGCAGCGCCATGCCCCCCGGCTTCGCCGAACTCCGTCTCGAGCCCGGCACCAGGCTCGTCATCCATCGCGTCGCGGACGCCGACGAACCCAATTGGACCGTCGAATCCGTCAACGCCCCCTCCCGCGTCGTCGATCCTAAGCAGACCCGCGTCGAGGCCACCATCGCCGGCTTCGGCGCCCCCGAATCTACCCGCGCCGTCGAACTCCGCGTCAACGGCAAGCCCGCCGCCCGCCAGACCGTCACCGTCCCCGCCAACGGCCGCGCCAGCGTCGAGTTCACCGGGCTCGACGTCCCCTACGGCTTTAACCGCTGCGAAATCGCCCTCGCCGAAGCCGACCAGCTCCCCGCCGACGACGCCTACCTCTTCTCCGTCGAACGCGCCGACCCCGAAAAGATCCTCTTCCTCCACGGCCCCCGCGCCGCTGGCTCCGCCGTCTTCGTCCGCGCCGCGCTCGAAACCGCCGCTCCCGGGCTCTTTTCCTTGGACGTCCTCCCCGCCGCCTCCGCCGCCTCCTTGAACCTCGACAAATACGCCGCCGCCATTCTCTCCGACACCGGCGCGCTCCCCTCCTCCCTCGAAACCAATCTCCGCCGCCGCCTCGAGCAGGGCATGGGCGTTCTCATCGCCGTCGGCCCTGTCACCACCGCCGCGGGCAGCACGCCCGCCGCCGGCCTCGCCATCGGCGGCTCCCAGTACGAAGGCCGCACCGGCGAACGCTTCTCCACGCTCGGCGAAGCCGACCTCGCCCACCCCGCCCTCGCCCGCACCGGCCGCTGGGATGGCGTCCGCTTTTATCAGGTCTTCGAAATCCAGCCGGGCAGCGCCGCCGTCGTCGCCCGCGCCACCAGCGGCGTCCCGCTTCTGCTCGAAGCCCGCGCCGAATCCGGCCGCGCCCTCATCTTCGCCTCCACGCTCGACAACGTCGCCAACGACTTTCCCCTCCGCCCCGCCTTCGTCCCCTTCCTCGAACAGTCGCTCCGCCTGCTCGCCGGCCTCGAGGAGCGCACCGCCCGCTTCGCCGTCGATGCCGCTCTCGACCTCCGCACCCGCGATTCCGGCGCCACCGTCGAAGTCATCGGCCCCGACGGCCAGCGCGCGCTCTCCCTCGCCGAATCCGCCCGCCAGTCCACCCTGACCCTCGACCGCCCCGGCTTCTGGGAAGTCCGCCGCCCCGGCGGCCGCCGCGAACTCGTCGCCGTCAACATCGACCGCCGCGAATCCGATCTCACCCTCATGCCCGAGGACTCCGCCGAACTCTGGCAAGGCGCCCCCCTCGACGGCGCCCGCCCCGGTCCCGCATCCGCAGCCGCCACCAACGAACCCCGCCGCTCGCAACTCTGGCCCTGGATCCTCGCCTTCGCCCTCTTCGCCGGACTTGGCGAAGCCTGGATCGCCAGTCATCATTTCAACAGGGAGGCGCTATGAACCCCATTGAGCTGTTCCACGAATATCTCAATCGTCTCGAACAACGCTTGCGCTGGAAAGCCTGGGCCCTCGGCGCGGCCGCCATCGCGCTCGCCGCCTTCCTCGGCACCCTCGGCGGAGCCTTTGTCGCCAACCGCTACGCCTTCTCCGAAGCCAGCCTCTTCTGGGCCCGCTTCGCGCTCTTCCTCGCCATCGGTTTCGCCCTCGTCTTCGGACTCGTGCTGCCCTGGCTCCGCGTCAGCCGCCGCCGCGCCGCCCATGAGGCCGAACGCCGCCACCCCGCCTTCGAACAGCGCCTCGACACCCTCACCACCACCCAGGACCCCTCGAACCCCTTCAACGCCCTCCTCGCCGAGGAAGCCCTCGAACGCGCCCAGTCCTTCCCCCCGCATAACCTCGTCCCCTCGCACACCATCCTCGGCCTCTCGCTCGCCGGCGCGCTCGGCGCGGGCGCTCTCGTTTGGTTGACTCTCGCCGGCCCCGGCCCGCTCGGCTACGGCGCGGGCCTGCTCTGGGCGGGCGTTCCAAAGGACTCCGGCCAAACCTTCTACCGCATCTCTGTCCTTCCCGGCGACAGCAAGGTCCGCCGCGGCGCCGACCTTGTCATCGAAGCCCAACTCTTCGGTTTCGATGCCCCCGAGGTCCGCCTCCTCGCCCGCCCCGCCGGAGCCTCCAAGTGGGAAGCCATCGTCATGGAACCCAAGGAAGGCGTCAGCGGCGCTTACGGCTTCCTCCTCGCCGGCCTCACCGAACCCCTCGAATACCGCGTCGAAGCGGGCCGCGTCCGCTCCTCCACTCACCAGATCGCCGTCCTCGATCTGCCCTCCATCCGCAACATCCGCGTCACCTACAACTTCCCCTCGTGGATGAACACCGCCGCTCAGGTCGACGACCCCGGCGGCGACCTCCGCGCCGTCGAAGGCACCGAAGCCGAACTCCTCATCGAAACCGACCGCCCCCTCTCCCAGGGCGTCCTCCTCCTCGACGACGGCACGCGCATCCCGCTCCAGTCCCGCTCCGGCAACCTCTCCGCCGTCCGCATCAAGATCCAGAAGGACGGCCTCTACTCCATCGCCGCCCTCGACCAGGGCGAGGCCGTCCGCATCAGCGACGACTACTTCATCGAAGCCCGCGCCGAAAAGCCACCCGAGGTCAAAATCACCCGCCCCGGCCGCGACGCCCGCGTCAGTCCCATCGAGGAAGTCGCCGTCCAGGTCGATGCCGTCGATGACTACGGCCTCCGCGAACTCACCCTCCACTACTCCGTCAACGGCGGCGAGGAAAAGACCGTCTCTGTTCTCCCCCGCGCCGGCGCCCGCGAAGCCAGCGGCTCCACCCTCATCGCCCTCGAGGACTACAACCTCGAACCCGGTGACCTCGTCGCCATGTACGCCACCGCCCGCGACGCCCGCGCCACCACCCGTTCCGACATGTTCTTCATCGAAGCCCAGCCCTTCGAAAAAGAGTTTAGCCAGGCCCAGACCTCCGGCGGCATGGGCGGCGCCGGCGGCGAACGCCAGGCCCAGATCTCAGAACGCCAAAAAGAAATCATCAACGCCACCTGGAATCAGATCCGCTCCAAGAAGACCCCCGCTGCCCTCCGCGAAGACGCCGAGTTCCTCTCCGGCGTCCAGAGCAAACTGAGTGACCAGGCCCTCTCCCTCGCCAAGCGCATGCAGAGCCGCGACCTCGCCGGCACCAACGAAGAGTTCAAGACCTTCTCCAAGGAGATGGAACTCGCTTCTCAGGACATGCGCAGCGCCGTCGAACAACTCCGCAATCAGCGCTGGCGCGAATCCCTCCCCCACGAACAGAAAGCCCTCCAGCACATCCTCCGCGCCGAATCCGTCTTCCGCCAGATCCAGGTCGCCTTCGGCCAGCGCGGCGGCGGTGGTGGCGGAGGTGGTGGAGGTGAATCCCGCGACCTCGAAAGCCTCTTCGACCTCGAACTCGACACCGAAAAGAACCAGTACGAAACCGCCGAAAGCGCCATGGGCGGCCAGGGCAGCCAGCAGGAGCGCGAGGTGGACGAAGCCGTCAAGCGCCTCGAGGAACTCGCCAAGCGCCAGCAGCAGCTCGCCGAACAACAGCGCCAACAGCGCCAGCAAACCTTCCAGCAGCGCTGGGCCCAGGAAATGCTCCGCCGCGAAGCCGAGGAACTCAAGCGCCGCATGGAAGAACTCTCCCGCGGCCAACAGGGCTCCCCCCAACAGGGCCAGGGCCAGCAGCAGCAACAGCAGGGCCAGGCGGGCTCCAGCTCAGCTTCCTCCGGCGGACAGCAGGGCAGCCAGGCCCAACAGTCCGGTCAGCCTCAAGGCCAGTCCCAGGGCCGCCAGGGCCAGCAGCAGGGTCAGCAGCAGCAGGGCCAGCAGCAAAATCAGCGCTCCCTCAGCCAGATGGCCTCCGGCTCGCGTCCTTCCGACCCGCGCCTCGAACGCGCCATGAAAGAAGTCGAACGCGCTCTGGAGGACATGCGCCGTGCCCAGCAGGGCGGCGCCCAGGGCGCCGACCCCGATTCCGCCCGACGCGCCGCCGAACGCCTCGCCGAAGCTCAGGGCGCTCTCGGCGGCATGCGCCGCCAGCAGACCGGCAGCCAGATGGATTCCATCGCCTCCCGCGCCCAGGACCTCGCCCGCCGCCAGCGCGACTTCGAGGAGCGCCTCAAGAAAGCCTACGGCGCCGGCGAAGGCGACCGCCGCCAGCAACCCGGCCAAACCCCCAGCGCGGCCAAGGGCGAGGCTGCCCAGTTCGCCGACGAAAAGCAGAAGATGCTCGAGGACTACCAGCGCCTCGAACGCGAATTGCGCGAAGCCGCCCGCTCCATGGCCACCAGCGAACGCGCCGCCGCATCGCGCCTCCGCGACGCCCTCGGCGAAGCTCAGCAGAACGAACTCGGCCTCCGCATGAAATACAGCGCCGATTGGATCCGCCGAGGCATGGGCAACTACATGGCTCCGCGCGAACGCGTCGTCACCCAGGCCCTCGACAACCTCGAGCGCCAGATCGGCCAGGCACAGCAGGCCATGGGCCGTGCCGGGGGCGGGGAAGACCAGGAGCGCGCTGCCCGCGCCCTCGAACAACTCGAACAGGCCCGCGCCGAACTCAACCGCCAGCTCGCCGGAGGCCAGCAGGGCCAGCAGGGCCAACAGGGTCAACAGGGCCAACAGGGTCAGCAAGGCCAGCAGGGTCAACAAGGCCAGCGCGGAGGCCAGCAGGGCCAGCAAGGCCAACAGGGCCAGCAAGGCCAACAAGGCCAGCAAGGCGGCCAGGGCGGCCAGTCCGGCCAGGGCGGACAGCGCCAGGCCGATCCCCTCGCTCGCGACAACCAATCCCAGGGCAACGCCCGCAACCAGCAGGGCATGGGCGGCCGCGCCCGCGGCGAATACTCCGCCCTCAACGACGGCACCCTCCGCGGACCCGAAGGCGCCGGCTCACCCGGCGTCGACCGCCGCGGCCTCGAACAGGCCTACGAAAACGCCATGCGCCGCCTCCAGGAACTCCGCTCCTCCGGAGCCGCCGGCGACGAGTCCAAGGAAGAGCTGGACCAGCTCCTCAATCGCATGCGCACCCTCGACCCCAAGCGCTTCCCCGGCAACCCCGAACTGCTCGAAGCCATGCGCCGCAACCTGCTGCCCGAACTCGAACGCTTCGAACTCCTCCTCCGCCGCCAGGCCGGCCAGGGCGCTCAGGACATCCGCAACGCCCCACCGGCCCGCGTCCCCCCCGGCTACGAAAAAGCTGTCGCGGACTACTACCGCCGCCTCAGCAAAGGCAACTGACCATGGCCACCACCCGGCGGACGCTGCTGCTCACCGCGCTCGCGTCCGCCGTGTGGCCGCAGGACCGCCTCCCGCCAACCGACCAGTCCAACGCCGACCCCACCTTCGCAGCCTTCCTCGACGACCTCCGCGCGATCATTCAACGCCGCGACGCCCGCGCCTTGCTCGTCCACATCGCCCCTGACGTCAACATCAGCTTCGGCCCCTCAAAAGGCATCGAGGATTTCCGCAAGTACTGGCAACTCGACAAGCCCGCCTCCAGCACAATCTGGCCCACGCTCAGCGAAATCCTCCGCCTCGGCTGCCACCACGACCCCGCCACAAACACCTTCACCGCTCCCTACCTGTTCCGCGGCCTCCCCAGCCAGTTCGCCCCCGACGAGCACGTCGTCGCCGTCACCCCCGACGCCCGCATGTACGCCCGCCCCGATGCCGCTTCGCCGGTCGTCCGCACCCTCGATAGGGACATCCTCAAAATCGTGGATCGCGCCGGTCTTTGGTACGGCGTCCCCGGACCCCACGGCCAAACCGCCTGGGTCCGCACCGGCGATGTCCGATATCCCCTCGACTACCGCGCCCGCTTCGAAAAGCGCAACAATCGCTGGCTCCTCGTGGTCCTGGTCTCGGGCGACTGACCCCTCAGCCGCTCTCCGTTAAGGTTCCTGCTCACCCAGCAATTCCGCCGCCCGTGCGTCCAGTCTTTCGGCCCGCTCCGCCATCTCCGAGAGGTGCCGCTCCAGCGAACGCACCCGGTCGGCCAGATGCAGCGACGAAAGCACAGCCACGCGCATCGGGTCGCTCCCCGCTGTCCGCGCCGCGATCTGGTTCATTAACTCGTCCACCGCGCGCGCCAGTTCCTCGGTCTCCCCGGGTTCTCCCGACGAGCGCAGCGTATAAGGATGCTGGAAGATCGTGACGCGAACAAGCTTCTTTTCGGGTGAGCCGGAATCCATCGGTTCGGCTCCTCCGCTATCCCTCGGCTAACAGGTCCATCTGCTCGACCTGCGCCAGGAGATTCTTGATCCGGGACGCTGCTTCGCGCTGCCGCGCGCGGATGGAGTCGGTTTCCTCTGCCATGCGGGAAAGTTGTTCCCGCACGTCGTCCACCTCAGCCGTTGCCGCGTCGCGCGCCGCCGTCGCCTGTTCCAGTTGCTGTTCGAGTTCGGCGTTGCGCGCCTTCAGTGATGCCAGGGTTTGCGCCAGAAGTTCCAGGCGCGCCTCCAGGCGCGCCAGCACGTCCTCGTCTTCCCGGGTCGGTTCCATGCAACCAGACTACTACGCCTGGGCCAGCTTCGCCTTTTCCACCAGCGAAGCGAAGGCCGCCGGTTCGTTGGCCGCCAGATCGGCAAGGATTTTCCGGTTCAGATCCAAGCCCGCCTTCTTCAGTCCGCCGATGAACTTGGAGTAGCTCAAGCCGTTCTGCCGGCAGCCCGCGTTGATCCGCAGGATGAAGAGCCGGCGGAAATCCCGCTTCTTCCGCCGCCGCCCCACATAGGCATAGCGCAGGGCCTTCTCCACGGCCTCCTGCGCGGCGCGGTACAGCTTGCTTTTCGTAAGGAAATAGCCCTTGGCAAGGGCAAGAGTCTTCCGCCGGCTGTCCCGGCGATTGGTAGATCGTTTGACTCTGGGCACGTTTCTCGGTCCTTTCTCTCGGAAACAGATTCATTCCGGCGGCTCGGGCACGTGCAATGCACCGGCGCGCGCGGGTGATCCTCCTCGCTTAGTAGGGGATCATTTCAAGGAGTTTGGCCTGGTCCGCCTTGTCGGCAACCACCCCGCCGCGCAGCGAGCGCTTGCGCGAGGTCGACTTCGAAGTCAGGATGTGGCGGCGGAACGCCTTGTTGCGCACCACTTTGCCGGTCCCCGTCTTCTTGAAGCGTTTGGCCGCACCCTTATGGGTCTTCAGCTTGGGCATGGGTTTGTCCTGTTGAGAAAACCGCGCCCCGCCGGGGCACGGCAACCTTTGTATTGTAGCAGATCCCGCCCTCAATCAGGGCTCATCGTGAAACACCAGCACCGATTCGGCCTGAAATCGCTGGTAGTTCGAATACTCCTGCACCATCTCCCGTACCGCCACCTGCCGGCTCCGCTCTTCGGTTCGCGACACGATGCTCGCAATCAGCCACACCCCGTCCACCCGCGTCCATCGGAACCGCGTCCGCGTCCCTGCCGCCTGCCCGTAGTATTCGTAGGCCTGCTCCATCTCCGCCCGCAAAGGATGCCGCGTGGCCGCGTCCAGCCACAGGTGGCCCCGCAGCGACATGGACCACTCGCTCGGGTTCCGCGGCCGCCGCGTCCCCGGCTTCGGCCACACTGAGATCACCACACACGGCCCCTCCGGGCACTCTTCCTCGCGTTCAAACCGCGCCAGGTGGTTCTCCGCCATCACCCGCGGATCAAACCGCAGCCGCGTCCGCTCCGCGGTCGCCAACCGCCTCCTCCGCTCCTCCACCGGCGTCGACCGGCGGAAGTCCGCCACCGCCCGCATCCGCCGCTCCTCCTCCTCCAGCGCGTCCCCCGCGAGCGGACGGCCATTCAGCATCGTCCGCTTGTGGTAGCTCTCCCCCTCCAGGAACACCACCTCGTAGCCCGTCGCGCGCGATTCCTTCACCCGCCCGTCCCAGGCGATCTCCCGCTCCGTCACCCGCTCCTGATAAATGAAAAAAGCCGCCTCGCGCCGGTTGGCGCGGACGGCCTCATCGGCCTCGCGCAGCAGAGCCTCGCCCTGCGGATCGCCTGCGGCCGGCAGAATGGCCGCCAGCCCCGCGGCCAGGATCAGGATTCGTTGTACTCTTCGTGCCACGCCATCTGGATCGCTTCGAGTTTCGCTTCGTTCGACTTGGCCGGATCGTCCACAAACCCTTCCAGCCCGCACACCATCTTGTGCAAATCGGTAAAGCGGACCGTCAGCGGATCGACGTCCGGATACTTCTCGTTCAACGCGATGCCGATATCCTCGGCATCGGACCAGGTCATTTCAATCTCCATCTAGATCTTAGTCCCTTTCAGCGCCTCGCGCACCGCTTTGTTCATCATATTCTCCGCCAGCTTGCGTGTCGCCTCGTCCAGCCTCGCAATCTGCGCCAGGATCAGGTGATGATCCTCGGAATGATAGACCATGTGAAGCCCGTTCAGCGCTTCATCCACTGACGCCCGCTCCTCCTCGCTCAACTCGAGCCACGCCGCGTTCGCCCGCGCCTTGTCCACCGCCGCCAGCAGATTGTCCGCCTCCACCCGCGCCTCCCTCACCTGCCGCGCCGCGAAGTCCTCCTCGGCTTTCTCGAAGCTCTCGCGGATCATCTGCTCCACCTGCTCATCGGTCAGCCCGTAGCTCGGCTTCACCTCCACGCTGTGCTCCTTGCCCGTGCGCAGGTCCCGCGCCGTGACGCTCAGAATCCCGTTCGCGTCGATCAGAAACCGCACTTCAATCCGCGCCATCCCCGCCGGCAACGGATCGATGTCCTTCAGGTCAAACCGCGCCAGCGACCGGCAGTCCTTCACCAGTTCGCGCTCTCCCTGCAGCACATGGATCAGCACGTTCCGCTGCCCGTCCACCGAGGTCGTGAACGTCTCGGTCGCCGACGCCGGAATCGTCGAGTTGCGGTGAATCAGTTTCGACACCACCCCGCCCATCGTCTCGATGCCCAGCGACAGCGGCGTCACATCCAGCAGCAGTTGGTCCTGCACGTCGCCGGACAGAATCGCCGCCTGCACCGCCGCCCCCAGCGCCACCACCTCATCGGGGTTCAGCTCCGTATGGGGCTTCGCTTTGAACAGCGCTTCCACCGCTTTGCGGACCAGCGGGATGCGCGTCGAGCCGCCCACCATCACCACTTCGTCGATCTGCTCCGGCGTCAGCCCCGCATCGCGCATCGCTTCCCGGCAGGGCTGCAGCGTCCGTTCAACAATGTCCTGAATCAGTTGCTCGAACAGCTCGCGCTTCAGCTCCCGCTGATACTGGCGCCCGCCAAACTCCACCTCGATCCGCACCACCGGCAGCATGGACAATTGGTGCTTCGCCGCGATCACAGCCCGGCGCACCGTCTGCACCGCCTCATGGTTCGCGCTCAGATCCTCGCCCCATTCGCTCGCTATGTCTTCGAGCGCAATCGCCATCAGCCGCTGGTCGATGTCGTCGCCGCCCAGGTGCGTGTCCCCATGCGTCGCCAGCACCTCGAAAATCCCGTCCTGCAGCCGCAGAATCGAGATGTCGAACGTGCCGCCGCCAAAGTCATACACGGCCACCACGCCTTCCTTGCGTTTGTCCAGCCCATAGGCCAGCGAAGCCGCGGTCGGCTCATTCACCAGCCGCAGAACCTCCAGCCCGGCCAGCCGCCCGGCGTCCTTGGTCGCCTGCCGCTGCGCGTCGTTGAAATACGCCGGCACGGTGATCACCGCCTGCGTGATCTCTTCGCCGAGATACGCCTCCGCCGTCCGCTTCAGCTCCAGCAGGACTTGCGCCGAAATCTCGGGCGGCGTCATCAGCTTCCCGCCCAGATTGAGCCGGATCACGCTCTCGCTACCTTCCGCGATGCGAAACGGCAGCAGTTTCAAATCCTCGCGGACGTCCTCCACGCCGCGCCCCATCAGCCGCTTCACCGAGTACACGGTGCGCTCCGGATGCGGCACCAGCCGCGCCCGCGCGGCCTCGCCCGCCACGAAGGTTCCATCCTCGAGGCAGGAGACGATGCTTGGCACCAGGTTCCCGCCTTCGGGCGCGGGAATCACCTTCGGGGTTGCGCCATCCAGATAGGCCACCAGGCTGTTCGTCGTCCCCAGGTCAATGCCGACAATCCGCTTCCGCGCGGATTCGCCAAAGTCGATTTGAAAAGTTCCCATGATGAATTCCGTTGAGGCCGCCGCGGCTCAGGCGCCCTGCGCTGTGAGCTGCTGATCCACCTGGGCCACCAGGTTGCGGATGTAGCGGCGCCGGTTCAGTATCTTGCGGATCCGCTCCAGCACTTCGCGCTTCGCATCGCGTCCCGGAGCGCGGTCGTGCTCGGTGAAACGCCCGGCCAGTTCGCTGTCGATCTCCGCCAGCATCGTCTGAAAGTGCCGCCGCGACTCCTCCAGTTGCGGCACCACCGACGAATCGCCCGACTTCAGCTCGTCGATCGCCATATTCAGCTCGAACACTTCCTCGAGCAGTTCCGGCGGCACGTCCCGACTGCGCTGCTCGCCAATGTCGAAGCCGGCTTCCTTCAGGACGTACTCGGCGCGCTCCACCGGGTCGCGCAGCACGCGGTAGCCATCATTGAGGATCGCCGTCGCCTCCAGCGAGTAGGTGCGCTCGCGCTCCGGACGCCGCGTGTACCGGTCCGGATGTAGCAGCCGCGAAAGGGAATAGAACCTCCGCTGCAACTCTTCCAGATCGACCGACAAATTCCGCGGCAGATTGAAGAAGGCGAAATAGTCGGGAACGGGCGGCTGCAGCGAATTGCAGAACTGGCAGAAGAGGGAAACCGGCTCCTTGGCTTCGGGCGCCGGGTCATGGCCGCAACGCCAGCAATGGGGGTGATCCGCGCCCGCCGGTCCGCCGAGAATGTGCAGCTCGCTCACGCCGAAAACGACGACCCGCAGCCGCAGCTCTTCGTCGCGTGAGGATTCTCGAACGCGAAGCCCGACTGCATCAGCGACTCTTTGTAGTCGAGCGTCATGCCGTCCAGAAACACCATGCTCTTGGGATCGACAAACACCTGCACGCCATCGAACTCAAACACATGGTCCGTTTCGCGCGGCTTCGGCTCAAACTTGAACTGGTAACTCAAACCCGAACACCCGCCCCCCAGCACGCCCAGGCGCAAACCGCCCTTCACACCCTGTTTCTCGAACGAGGTGCGGATCTTCTCTACCGCCTTCGGTGTTACTTCAATCGCCGGCATAATTTCCTGTCCGATCCCTTTACTCTTGGGGCCGCCCCAGACGGCCCCAAGTTTATCTTACGCCCGGCGGCCTCAGACCGTCTGCGCCGGCGCCGGAACGTTGTTGTCGGCCTTCGCCTTGTAGTCCTGGATCGCCGCCTTGATCGCGTCCTCGGCCAGCACCGAGCAGTGAATCTTCACCGGCGGCAGGCTCAATTCGTTGACGATCTCGGTGTTCTTGATCTCCATCGCTTCCTCCACCGTCTTGCCCTTCAGCATCTCGGTGGCCAGCGAGGACGATGCGATCGCCGAGCCGCAGCCGAAGGTCTTGAACTTCGCGTCCTCGATGATGCCGGTCGCGGGGTTCACCTTGATCTGCAGTTTCATCACGTCGCCGCACTCCGGCGCGCCCACCAGACCGGTCCCCACCGCGGGGTCCTTCTTGTCCAGCGAGCCCACGTTGCGCGGGTTGTTGTAGTGGTCCAGAACCTTGTCGGAATAAGCCATGGTAATTTGCGTCCCCTTTGTCCAGAATTAATGAGCGGTCCACTCCACCTTGCTCAGGTCGATGCCCTCTTTCACCATCTCGTAGAGCGGCGAGAGTTCCCGCAACTTCTTCACCACGTCGATCACCTTCGCGGCCGTGTAATCGATCTCTTCCTCGGTCGTGAACCGGCCGATGCCGAACCGGATCGAGGAATGGGCCAGGTCGTCACCTGCGCCCAGCGCCTTCAGCACGTAGCTCGGCTCCAGCGTCGCCGACGTGCACGCCGAGCCCGAACTCACCGCGATGTCGTTAATCCCCATCAGCAGGCTTTCGCCTTCGACGTAGGCGAAGCTGATGTTGAGGTTGTGCGGCAGCCGGTGCTCCATCGTGCCGTTGATGTACACCTCGTCGAGTTCCGCTTCGATGGCGTTCCGCAGCTTTTCGCGCAACGCGAGCGAACGGGCCATTTCCTGTTCCATCTCGGCCTGCGCGATCGCCGCCGCCTCGCCGAAGCCGGCGATGCCCGGCACGTTCAGCGTGCCCGAACGCATGCCGCGCTCGTGCCCGCCGCCATCCATCTGCGCGGTCAACTGCACGCGCGGGTTCTTGCGGCGGACGTACAGCGCCCCCACGCCCTTCGGCCCATACATCTTGTGGCCCGTGAAGCTCATCAGGTCGATGTTGTCGGCCAGCACGTTCACCGGAATCTTGCCTACCGCCTGCGTCGCGTCGGTGTGCAGCAGCACGCCGCGCTCGCGGCAGATCGCGCCAATCTCCCGGATCGGCTGAATCGTGCCGATCTCGTTGTTGCCATACATGATCGACACGAGGATGGTCTTGTCGGTGATGGCGTCCCGCAACTGGTCGAGGTCGAGCAGTCCGTCCGCCCGCACCGGCAAATAGGTCACCTGGCAGCCATGCTTCTCCAGCCGCTTGCAGGTATCCAGCACCGCCTTGTGCTCGGTCGCCGCCGTGATGAGGTGGTTGCCGCGTTGGGCGTACATCTCGGCCACGCCCTTCAGCGCCAGGTTGTTCGATTCGGTCGCGCCGCTGGTGAAGACAATCTCCTTCGCGGTCGCGCCCACCAGCGAGGCCAGTTGCTTGCGCGCCTTCTCCACCGCCTCTTCCGCTTCCCAGCCAAAGGCGTGGTTGCGGCTCGCCGCATTGCCGAAATGCTCGACAAAATAAGGCTTCATCGCTTCAAACACGCGCGGATCCATGGGCGTCGTCGCGTGATTATCAAGATAAATCGGGAACTTTAACATAACCCTGTCGTCTCTCCCCTTTAACTCCGTAGCACCGTCAAACCCGCCGTCGCGGGCGTCCGCATCATCTTCGGCTCGTCCGCGTTATCGGTCAGATCCGAAATCGTAATGCCGTCCAGCAGCCGCAATATCCCTTCATGCACCTTGCGCAGCGGCTCGCGCACCGTGCAGTTTTCCGAAAGATCGCAATCGCCGTGGTCCGTGAAGCAGGACGTCAGAATGATCGGTCCGTCAATCGCCCGGATCACTTCGAGCGCCGTAATCGTCCCCGGGTCCCGCGCCAGCCGGTACCCCCCGTTCGTCCCCTGCTCGGAGACCAGAAAGCCTTCCTTCACCATCCGCTGCAACACCTTCGCCAGAATCGGCAGCGGGATCCGGTACGCCTCGGCCATCTCCTTCGCGCTCGACGCCGCGCGCCCCGGCCGCATCGCCAGGTGCTTCAGACTGATCAGCCCGTAGTCGGCCTTTTTGGTGAGCTTGAGCATCTCGGACTATTTCGGTCCTCTATACAACCTTAGCACCGCCCCCGGCTCCGGTCAACTCCCTCGCCGGTCCAGCTATCGATCTTCTTATCATTGACATAAATCTGGACCAAACTGCTCCTAGATGGATGCCCACCAGCCGCCGCGAGTCGCGAGAATCTGCACTCGGCCCCCAAAACGGTTCATAATCGGGAAGACCCGAAAGGAGGCCGCCCATGACCCCTGTCCGCGCTCTCGCGATGTCGCTTTTGCTCGCCACGGCGCTGCCCGCCGCCGACCTGCTCGCCGGACTCGCGCGCATCGAGATCACTCCCGCCGGACCCGGACCTCTGTATGGTTACCGGAACCGCAAGTGCGGGGAAGCCACGGCCACGCACGACCCGCTGTATGCCAAAGCGCTCGTCCTCGAAGCCGCCGGCCGGCGGCTTGCCATCGTGACCCTCGACCTGGGGTCCATCGCCACTGAACGCGTCTTTCAGCGCGCCCGTGCGGAACTGAACCTCCCGCTGGTCCTCCTTGCTCCCTCCCACACCCATTCCGCCCCCGCCTTCCTGCCCGCTTCGCTCGGGACGGCCAATCCATCGCCGTACCTCGCCGAGGTGGAGGACAAGATCCTCACCGTGCTGAAGCAGGCCGCCGCCTCGCTCGCCCCCGCGCGGCTCACCATCGCCCGGGGGGAAATCCGGCTTGTCTACAACCGTCTGCTGCTCCGGGAGGATGGCCGCGCCCGCGCCCTGTTCGACAACCTCGACCGCGTCCCGTACGGCCCGGTCGATCCCGAACTCGTCCTGCTCCGCGTCTCCGCCCCCGACGGCGCCCCCCGCGCCCTGCTCGTCCACTATACGGCCCACCCCGTCGCCCTCGGCACGACGAGTTGCCTCTACTCGGGCGACTACCCCGGCGTGATGCAGGCCCGAGTGGAAGCCGCGCTGCCCGGCGTTCAGGCCATGTTCGTTCAGGGCGCCGCCGCCGAGATCAACCCACTCTTCCAGGGCCGCACCGGCGACCAGGAGAAGGACTTCGCCACCATGACCCGGATGGGCGAACTGCTAGCCGAGGAAGTCCTGCGGACCGCCCGCCACATGCCCGCGGCCGAAGCCCGGCCCGCCTCGCTCGCCTTCACCACCCAAACCCTCCGGTTCCGCCATCGTTGGGAACCCGAGAAGGAGATCCCCGTCGGCATCACCACCGCCCTGATCAATGGCGAGATCGCCATCGCCACCGTTCCCGGCGAGCCTTTCCTTGCGATGCAGACGCGCTGGAAGCAGGCCGCCTCCGTGCCTGCGCCGCTGTTTTACGGCTATACCCAAACCACGCCCGACCCCTGGCCCGGCTACATCCCCGACATCCGTTCCGCCGCCCTCGGCGGCTATGGGGCCGACAACGCCACCACCATCGAACCCGGCGCCGCCGAACGCATCATCGACCAGCACCTCATCAATCTCTACGGCCTCCGCGGCATGTGGCTCAAAGAGCCCGGCCGCCCGTGACACGGGCTTCTTTTTGGCTTGTAAGAGTTTTGGAATGAGAGGGATGGGTGGGGTCTGGGTTTGTTTTGCAGGATCGCGGAGTTGGCGGTTGGGGGCTGGGGCGGGGCAGGCGGCCGGGCGTTAGGCGCGAGGTTGCGAATCGAACCCAGAAGTATTCTATCTCGTTGATTGTAAGCGGTTTGTTTGCGAAAGTGGGAGCTGGGGCAGGTTTCCGTTTGGGGTCCGGAGTGGAATAAGTGGCGAAAGTGGAGAAGAACCGGTGTTTTTTCAGTGAGATAGGTGAAGTGTGGGTTCGTTTTGCAGTTTCGATGGGTTTGGGCTGTGCGGGGGCGGGTTGAGGAGGGGGACAGGGGTGTCGGGAGGGGTTTTCCAATCGAACCCAGAGTGGGGGTAAGTGGTTGGCAGAATTGGGCTTGTTGGTTCATTTCGGTGGCTCTCGCAATTGGGACGAGATTCGATCGTCCAGTACCATTGAAGCCGATGCGGGGCGGGGAACGAACCACTGGTTTCCGCAAGTGGTTGAGGGCGGGCGAGAAATGGTTTTAAAAATCGTGTGACGGATTCACCTGAGGGTAGCCGGAGTCTGTCAACCGGCATACAGTCTCAATGAAATCAAAGGATAGGATTATTCTGTCGCTGAAATTTTCGATCAGCTTTATTCATTGATTGAATTGGACAGAGCGGGCAGGGTCGCCGTACTCTTGAGCAGCAACCCGTCCCGCTGTCCGCCACGCTCCCGCGGCCAGGCCCAGTGCAAAGCAACAATTCAGGAATGGAAGACCGTTCGAAGTATGAAATCTCCGTGTCTCTCCCTGACTGCAGTGACTCTCATCGTGAGTCTGGCTCTCTCCGCGCCCGCCCAGGAAACGACGAATCCGCCCGCCGCGCCGCCCGCCGGCGCCTGGTTAGGCGGTCCCATCAGAGTTTCCGGCCTGATCGACGGATACTATCTCAAGAACTTTAACAACCCGGCCTCCGGCCTGAATCAGCTCCGCAACTTTGACGTCAAGACGAACTCGCTGACGCTGAACATGGCCAAGGTGGTACTGGAGCACGATCCCTCGCCCGTGGGATTCCGAATCGATTTCGGTTTCGGCAAGGCGTTTGAGATCTTTCACGCAGCCGAACCGGGCAGCAGTGCGCTGGACTACATCCCGCAGGCCTACGTTTCATTGCGGCCGAGGAATGCGGGCGGGCTGCAGATCGACTTTGGCAAGTTCTTCACCTCCGCCGGCGCGGAGTTGACGGAGAACGACACGAACTGGAACTATTCGCGGTCGCTGATTTATGCGAATGGTCCCTACTATCATGCCGGGCTGAGAGTGACGAAGCCGCTCGCGGAATCCTTCACTGTGGGCGTGCAGTTGCTGAACGGCTGGAACAATGTGGAGGACAACAACTCGGGAAAGACGCTCGGTTTCACGACCGCCTGGACGGGTGAGAAAGTGAGCTGGTTCCAGACCTATTACACCGGACCGGAGAAGCCGGAGACCAACAAGGGTTTCCGCAACTTCTATGACACCGTGCTGGCGCTGACCCCGACGGAGAGGGCGCTGTTCACTCTGAACTTCGACTATGGGACGGAGAAACTGATCGAGGGCGGTTCCAGCGACTGGATCGCGGTTTCGGGGCAGGCGCGTTTCCTGCTGACCGAAAGCTTTTCGGTGAATCCGCGGCTTGAGTATTACTACGACAAAGACGGTTTCATCACTGGGACCACGCAGAAGATCAAGGAATTTACGCTCACGGGCGAGTACAAGTTCAACACCGGTTTCATGGCCAAGGCGGAATACCGCCGCGACTGGTCGGACGCGTTCTACTTTGAGCGGGGCAACGGGGGACTGGCGAAGTCTCAAAGTACGGTGCTGGCGGGAATTGTCGCCTGGTTTGAGCTGGGGAGAAAATAGGATGATAGGAATAGATACCTGGCCTGGGAGGCATGGCGTGAAGAATCAGCGAAAGACTGCGAGTGGACCGATTCGAGGCCTGTGCGCCCTGATCTGCTTTTTTGTGATTGCCGCCTCGGCCGCGCTTGCCACGGACCGCAAGTCCATCTTCCTCGACAAAATGGATGGTTTCGAGGATTACATCCGGGAAGCCGCGATTGTGGCGGAATTGAAGATTGAGTTCATCGAGGAGGCCGAGCATCCCGACTTGAAGGTGCTGCTGGGCAAACGCTTCAAATCGGTCCAGGCTGAGGTGATGTACAAGAAGAACACCGGCCGGACCGATGATTCGACCTTCCGGGTGGTGGACGTAAAGACGGGCAAGGAGCTGTTCTTGTTCAACTTCCGGACCTCCACGGATGAAGCTGCGAGGAAGCGGATTGCCCGCGAATTCGTCGAGAAGCTGGCGAAGGAGTTGAAGTAAGGGGGAGGGCGGGTGTTGTGCGGGGTCATGGCCCGCCTCGTGGGTGGGGC
>ERZ761609.545-NODE-545-length-42952-cov-804.827564_pt1 | contig 42952 bp, 29 predicted proteins | sample MGYA00511163_ERZ761609 | MGnify/ENA primary metagenome ERZ761609 (study PRJEB28899, sample SAMN02445070) | bioreactor sludge metagenome | biome: EBPR sludge | place: Australia: Brisbane, Thorneside Wastewater Treatment Plant | collected 2011-12-16 ...
GAGGGCAACGGTCATGACTTTCATCATCCGGGGTATCTCGACAGTCATGACCGTTAGACTTCCAGTTGCCTGCCCTGCAGGCTTCACTGCCCTTGTCGCGCATGCCATCCCGGCCCCCCCGGCGACGCGGCAGCAGCGCCTGCAAGGCGGCGGAATTGCTTTCGGAGACTCGCAGAATCGCTCCTGACGCCCGACAGACGCCCCGCCGACGGCGGCTGTCGGCCGCGGCTGGCAGCGTCATTGCGACCGCGAAGAACGGCAAGCCGGCTCCGGGAACGAGCCGGCTCCCGAGTGGCGGCGGATTATACCTTGAAGTCGCCCGCTTACGCGGCAAGCTTTGCTGCCACCCGTTGTCAACGCGGGCAGCGGCGGCGGCGGCCGGGCAGCACGGCCAGCGCGCGGCAGCGGTCAGCGATGAGCCACGTCACAGGTAGCGCGAGGCATCGGCAAAATTGATCTGCTGCGGTGCCGGCAGTTCGCTGCGCGCAACGCGCCCGATGACGAAGGCGCGGCGCATCGGCGGCGTGCCGCGCAAGGTGGCGACGGCGAAATCGACTTCGACCGCCGGCTCGCTGCTCCCTTGCTCGAGGACGACGTTCATCGGACTGAGCCGCGACTGCTTCGGCTCGATCAACAGGCAATCCTGCGGCTTTGCCAGCACGTTCTGCAGGCATTCGAGCTCGGCCTCCAGGGCCGACTCGCCGCCGCCGATCGCCTGCAGTTGCCGCTCGTTCTCCAGCAGTTCCGACTCCAGCCGGGCCTGCTCGGCTGGCGCCGCCGGCCCCTCGCCAAACATCGATCCGAGGCCCGGTCCGTGCTGCTGCAGCAAGCGCAGGCGCGCGCGCAGCAACGAGCGGTTTCCCTGCAGCTCCTGCCTCTCGGTCCGTTCCTCGCCGATCTCCGCCAGCGCGTGACCGACCAGATACTCGAACACCTGCACGCCGATGGCGCGGCGCAGGAGCGCTTCGTCACGGTCGCAGATGCGCGTCCGGTGGTCGCTGAAGCTGACGCTCGTCTGGGCGACATCGCGCTGCACGACGTTGCCGTGCAGCGCCATTCCAAACACCCGCTGCTCAGCGAAAGCCATGCCGAGAACCAGGTACGCCTCGTCGAGTTCGGGCGAGCTGTCGAACAGCGCGCGCAGGCTCTCCGCACGTCCGAGGAGCAGCGCAACGTCCGTCGGCGCGACGAAAAACGCGCGCAGCGCGGGATCGGCGGACCATGCCGATTGGGAGATCGGTCGCACCGCCGGCAGGACGTGCACCTGTGCGCGCAGGAAGGCGATCGTCGTCGCGACCGCCGGCACCAGGCGCTTGTGACAATCCGGCAGCAGCTTCAGCCGCGGGTTGGTGAGCGCGATCGCCTTGTCGACCGCCCAGTGCAGCGTCTCGTCCGACACCCGTTCCGCGTCAAACTGCGCCGCCCGGTTCCTGAACCAGTCGAGAATTCCCATTTCATCCTCCTCCACGGGACCACGCGGGTCCGCCCGACAGCCGCCGGCGACGGCGCGACACCGCTTACTTCTTCTGCGCCTGCGACTTGCCCGTCTGTACGCCCTGCTCGTAAGCGCGCTGTTCCTTCTGCTTCTGCTGATCGTAGAGGTAGCCGCCGGCGGCGCCGATCGCCGCCCCACCCGCTGCCCAACCCCAGTCGCCGGTGACCGCGCCCACCGCGGCGCCAACGCCGGTACCGATCGCGGCGCCACTCAGGGTGCGCTGCTCGGTCGTGCTCATCCCGGAGCAACCTGCGAACGCCAGTGCGCACGCCATCGCCGGAACGACTGCCAGTCTTCTGTTCATCTCGATGATTCCTCAGGTTCGTTGCCCATGCCGCCGCCGACGATGGCAGTGCTGCCGCGGCCGTGGGCGCCGGCCGCGGCCGCCATCGGCGGCACCCGCTGCACACTCTACGCGCGCACCGGGCCTCCTGCAACACTGGCGCGCGAACGCGACCGGCAGTGGCTGCGCTACAATGCGCACGCCGGCATGCGGGTTTTCCCGACCGGCCAGGAGCACCCGGCGGCAGGCCGGCGCGAACGTCGCACCGGGCGTGACGCAGCGCCAGAAACGCAGCACCGTCTGCCGGCAAGCCCTGCCCATCGTCCACCACGGAGAACCGACCATGACCCAGCTGAACCCGACCGAAGAGTTCTTTCGCGACCTTGCCGAGACGGTGAAGGGCCCTGCCGGCGCGCTCGAGGGCAAGAAAGCGCTGGTCATCGGCATCGCCAACAACCAGTCAATCGCCTATGGCTGCGCGCTCGCTTTCCGCGCCCTCGGTGCGAGTGTCGCGATGACCTACGTCAATGAAAAGAGCAAGCCTTACACGCAGGCGCTCGCCGATCACCTCGGCGTCGACCCGGCGCTCTATCTCCCCTGCGACGTCCGCATCCCCGGGCAGCTCGAGGCCGTCTTCGAGGCCATCGGGGAGACCTGGGGGCAACTCGACATCGGCCTGCACTCGATTGCCTTTGCCCCACGCGACGATCTGCACGGCCGCGTCACCGACTGTTCGCGCGACGGCTTCCTGATGGCGATGGACGTCTCGTGCCACTCGTTCATCCGCATGGCGAAGCTCGCCGAACCGCTGATGAAGGACGGCGGCTCGTTGTTCACGATGAGTTACTACGGTGCCGAGAAGGTGGTCGATCGCTACAACCTGATGGGGCCGGTGAAAGCGGCACTCGAGGCGTCGGCACGCTACCTCGCCGCCGAACTGGGACCGAAAGGGATTCGCGTGCACCCGATCTCGCCCGGACCGATCAGGACCCGCGCCGCCAGCGGCATCGACCGCTTCGACGAACTGATGGAGATCGCCGCAACGCGCGCTCCGCGCCGCATGCTCGTCAGCATCGAGGATGTCGGCATGGCGACAGCCTTCCTCGCTTCCGACTACGCGAAGCTGATCACCGGCCAGACGATGCACATCGATGGGGGCTATCACGTCATTGGCTGAATGCCGGCACAGCGCGCCGCCGACGGCCGCGCCTCGGCGACCCCAGGCGCAAAGGCCCGCTAGCGACGCTTCGTTGCGATCCACCAGGAGATTCGGCGCATGACCAGTCCCACTTCGACGATGCCGGTCAGCGCCGTTGCCGATTCGGGCGACGACCTGCTCGATGCCCTTCTCGGCGGCACCAAATGGGGCAACGCCGGCGCCGGCAGCGGCGTCGCCGTCGGCTACAGCTTCCCCGGAGCAACCGGAGCAGCCGTCTGGGCTCCGGCCGGCGCCTACGGATCGCCGCAGAATGAAACCGCCACTGCCTCTGCGCTGAGTCCGGCGAACCAGGCGGCAGCACGGCTGGCGCTACAGATGTGGGCAGACCTCGCCAACCTGAGCTTCGTCGAAATCGCCGAAACGACAGCCGACGTCGGCGACATCCGTCTCGCCCACACCGCCGATCCCGCCATCGCGCCCTACTGGGGGTGGTCACTGTATCCGAACGGTTACTGGCCAGCCGGCGGCGACATCTGGATCAATTCTTCCCGCGCGGGCGCCGATTGGACGGTCGGGACGAACGACTTCTCGTCGCTGCTGCACGAGATCGGACACAGCCTCGGTCTCAAGCACCCCTTCGACGATCAGCCGGTGCTGCCGCCGAGCTTGGACTCGCAGCAGTACACGCTGATGGCCTACGAACGCCACCCACACGGCCTCTTTCGCGACGTCGTCGATCACGGCGGCGGATCCTATTCGTGGACCTACTTCACCGTGACGCCGCAGACGCCGATGCTCTACGACATCGCCGCCATCCAGTATCTCTACGGCGCGAACATGACTTGCCGCGCGGGCGACGACCTCTATTCCTTCAACCCCGAGTCGCCCTTCCTGATGACCATCTGGGACGCCGGCGGGATCGACACGCTGTCAGTGGCGAATTTTTCGCGTGCCTGTACGCTCGATCTGCGTTCCGGCCACTTCTCGCGCATCAGCATCGAGTCGGACCCGCTGCCGGCCGGTGCATCCGGTCCCGCGGCCACCTACGACGGGACCGACAATCTGGCGATCGCTTTCGGCGTGCTGATCGAGAATGCCATCGGTGGCTCCGGCGGCGACGTTCTGATCGGCAATTCGGCGGCGAATCTCCTCGAAGCGCGTGACGGCAACGATACACTCGACGGCGGGAGCGGCAACGATACGTTGAACGGCGGTACCGGTGCCGATTCGTTGACCGGCGGCGACGGCAACGACTTCTACTACGTGGACCACGCCGGCGACCAGGTCGTCGAGACCAACGCTGCAGCCGCCGGCGGCACCGACCTCGTCCACACCACTCTCGCCACCTACACCCTCGGCGCCCACATCGAGATCGGCCGCATCCTCGCTGCCGGCACCGCGAGCGTTGCCGGCAACACGATTGACAACCTCCTCTACGCCGGCACCGGCAACAACGTCCTCGACGGCGCCGGCGGAAGCGACACCGTCAGCTATCTCTACGGCGCCACCGGCGGCGTCACCGTCAGCCTCGCCGTCGCCGGTGCGCAAGCCACCGGTGGCTCCGGCAGCGACACGCTGCTCAGCATCGAGAACCTCACCGGCTCGACCTACAACGACCTGCTGCGCGGCGACGGCAACGCCAACGTCCTTGCCGGCGCGCAAGGCAACGACTTCCTCGACGGCGGCGCCGGCAACGACACCCTCGATGGCGGCGCCGGCAACGACACGCTGTGGGGCGGTACCGGCGCCGACAGCCTGATCGGCGGCGACGGCAACGACGCCTACTACCTCGACAACGTTGGCGACAGCGTCAGCGAGACCAACGCCAACCCGGCGAGCGGCGGCACCGACCAAGTTTTCAGTTATCTCGCCGCGCACACGCTGGGTGCCCACGTCGAGAACGGGCGCATCCTTACTGGCGCCGCTGCGAACCTCGCCGGCAACGGCCTCGCCAACGTCCTCGAAGCCGGCACCGGCAACAACGTCCTCGACGGCGCTGGCGGCAGCGACACCGTCAGCTATCTCTACGGCGCCACCGGCGGCGTCAGCGTCAGCCTCGCGATCAGTGGCGCGCAGGCGACCGGCGGTTCCGGCAGCGACACGCTGATCAACATCGAGAACCTCACCGGCTCGACCTACAACGACCTGCTGCGCGGCGACGGCAACGCCAACGTCCTTGCCGGCGCGCAAGGCAACGACTTCCTCGACGGCGGCGCCGGCAACGACACCCTCGATGGCGGCGCCGGCAACGACACGCTGTGGGGCGGTACCGGCGCCGACAGCCTGATCGGCGGCGACGGCAACGACGCCTACTACCTCGACCATGCCGGCGACAGCGTCAGCGAGACCAACGCCAACTCGGCGAGCGGCGGTACCGACCAAGTCTTCAGCTACCTCGCCGCGCACACCCTTGCCGCGAACGTCGAGAACGGACGCATCCTCGCCACCGCTGCCGCGAACCTCACCGGCAACGCCCTCGCCAACGTTCTCGAAGCGGGCAGCGGCAACAACGTTCTCGACGGCGCTGGCGGTACGGACACCGTCAGCTACCTCTACGGCGCCAGCAGTGGCATCAGCGTCAGCCTCGCCGTCACCGGGGCGCAGGCGACCGGCGGTTCGGGCAGCGATACCCTGATCAACATCGAGAACCTCACCGGCTCGACCTACAACGACCTGCTGCGCGGCCACGGCAATGGCAACGTTCTTTCCGGCGCGCAGGGCAACGACTTCCTCGACGGCGGTGCCGGCAACGACACCCTCGATGGCGGCGCCGGCAACGACACGCTGTGGGGCGGTACCGGCGCCGACAGCCTGATCGGCGGCGACGGCAACGACGCCTACTACCTCGACAACGCCGGCGACAGCGTCAGCGAGACCAACGCCAACCCGGCGAGCGGCGGTACCGACCAGGTCTTCAGTTACCTCGCCGCGCACACCCTTGCCGCGAACGTCGAGAACGGCCGCATCCTTGCCGCGAGCGCCGCCAACCTCAGCGGCAACGGCCTCGCCAACCTCCTCGACGCCGGCAGCGGCAACAACGTCCTCAACGGCGCCGGCGGGAGCGACACCGTCAGCTACCTCTACGGCGCCAGCAGTGGCGTCACCGTCAGCCTCGCCATCGCCGGTGCCCAAGCCACCGGCGGTTCGGGCAGCGACACGCTGATCAGCATCGAGAACCTGAGGGGATCGACCTACGCCGACACCCTGACCGGCGACGGCAGCGCCAACCGGCTCGAAGGCGCCAACGGCAACGACACCCTCGGCGGTGGCGCCGGCAATGACCTCCTCGCTGGCGGTCTCGGCAACGACAGCCTCACCGGCGGTAGCGGCGCCGACATCTTCCGCTTCGACACACTGCCGGATGCCGCCAGCAACCGCGACACGATCGGCGACTTCAGCGTCTTCGACGACACGATCGAACTCGAGAACGCCGTCTTCAGCTGGCTCGCCACCCCCGGCACCCTCGCCGCCGGCTCGTTCCGCTCCGGCGCCGGCTTCAGCAGCGCCGCCGACGCCGACGACTACCTGATCTACAACAGCAGCTCCGGCGCCCTGTACTACGACGCTGCCGGTAACGCCGGCGCCGCTCCCGTACAGATCGCGACCCTCGCCGCCGGCCTCGCGTTGAGCAACCTCGACTTTCTCATCACCTGATCACTGCCGGCCCCGGCGGACCACGGTACGGTCTGCCGGGCGGCAGCCAGAAGACTACCGGCAGCGAGCAACTCCGAACACGCAACCGACCCCAGAGCGGTCATCACTGCCGAGACAGCTGCGATCATCGGAGTCAAGGCCGTTCCCCTCATCCCTGGCCGTGCTCCCGCGCACGCGAGACGGGAGATGCACAGGTCGCAGACGCGAGTCTCACGGCAAGGCGCATCGCATCGACAATTTCCGCCGGATGAAAATTTCATCACGCGGCTGTGATTCGGGCCGCAGTATATTTGGTGAGAGTCAGCCACTGCGCTAGGCTTCTTGAAGCGGTCTGCCGGAGATTTGGAGAACGCACCCGCCAGATGGTCCCGATGCTGGCGCGACCGACGCCCTCCGCGCCCGGCGCGACGGGTCGGAGGCGATCACGCAGGAGAATGTTGGGAGAGTTGCATGTGCAAGACCTTTGTCTTCGTCGATGAGCGGGTCGATGATCGCGGGCCGCTTCTCGCCGCCCTCGGGCCAGACGCCCGCCATGCGGTCATCGATCGACTTGAGGGCGGGCTGCGGCAGGTCCACGCGGCCCTCGGCGGCCTGCGTGATCTCGCATCGATCCGGCTCATCGCCCACGGTCGCCCGGGTGCGCTGCAACTGGGCAGCGACGAGCTGACGCAAGAAACGCTGGCCGCGTTCGGCCCCGAAGCCGCAGCGATCGGCCAGGCGCTCGCCGTTGACGGCGATGTGCAGATTTATGGCTGCGAAGTCGGGTTCGGCACGGTTGGCGGCGCCTTCGTCGCCGCGCTGGCTGCGGCCTTCGGCAAGCCGGTCGCCGCCTCGTCGACGCCGGTCGGTCATGCCGATCTCGGCGGCGGCTGGCGGCTCGACGTCGGCGAACGCTGCACACCAGCGCTGGCGGCGCCACAGTGGCTGGGACTTCTTGGCCTGAGCATCACCCGCCTGCCACTCTCGTTCCCCGGGCACAGCCCGGGCGAGTGGCGCAATCTGGCAGCCTTTGCGGCGATTCGCGCCGACGGCTCGGTGCTCAGCTGGGGAGATCCTGCGTACGGCGGCGACAGCGGCGCGGTCGCGGCACAGCTCGACGGCACGACCGAGGTGACGCAGATTTTCTCGACGCGCGCTGCCTTCGCGGCGCTGCGCGCCGACGGTTCGCTGGTTCCCTGGGGGGATCCCTCGCGGGGCGGCGACAGCAGCCCGGTGGCGGCACAGATCGATGGCACGATCGACGTGACGCAGGTCTTTTCGACCGGCTACGCCTTCGCCGCGTTGCGCGCCGACGGCTCGCTGCTCACCTGGGGAAACCCCTCCTTCGGCGGCGACAGCAGCGCGGTTGCAGGGCAGCTCGACGGAACGGTCGACGTGACGCAGGTGTTTTCGACGGACCGCGCCTTCGCCGCATTGCGCGCCGATGGCTCGCTGCTCACCTGGGGAAGCCCCTCGCACGGCGGCGACAGCAGCGCGGTGGCAGGACAGCTCGACGGCACGATGGCCGTCACGCAGGTGTTTTCGACCGGCTATGCCTTTGCCGCTTTGCGCACCGACGGCTCGCTCGTCACCTGGGGCGACTCCGCGTCCGGCGGCAACAGCAGCGCGGTTTCGGCACAGCTCGACGGCACGATCGACGTCACGCAGGTATTTTCGACGTACGCTGCCTTTGCCGCATTGCGCGCCGACGGCTCGGTCGTCACCTGGGGGAATTCCGCATACGGCGGCAACGGCAGCGCCGTAGCGGCGCAGCTCGACGGCACGATCGACGTCACGCGAGTGTTTTCGACCGGCTCTGCCTTTGCGGCGTTGCGCGCTGACGGTTCGCTGGTCACCTGGGGGGATCCCGGGCGCGGCGGCGACAGCAGCACGGTGGCGGCGCAGCTCGACGGCACGATCGACGTGACGCAGGTGTTGTCGACGGACTCCGCCTTCGCCGCGTTGCGTGCCGACGGCTCGGTCGTCACCTGGGGGAGTTCCGCCCATGGCGGCAACAGCAGCGCCGTCGCGGCGCAGCTCGACGGCACGACCGACGTGGCGCAGGTGTTTTCGACGCTGTATGCCTTTGCGGCGTTGCGCGCCGACGGATCAGTGGTCACCTGGGGGGCTTCCGCCGCTGGCGGCGACAGCAGCGCGGTGGCAGCGCAGCTCGACGGCACGATCGACGTGGCGCAGGTGCTTTCGACGGAGGAAGCCTTTACCGCATTGCGCGCCGACGGCTCGCTGGTCACCTGGGGCGCTCCCGATAAAGGCGGCAACATCGGTACGGCACGCCTTATCGACGGAACGGTCGACGTGACGCAGGTGTTTGCCACCGGCTCGGCCTTCGCCGCGTTGCGTGCCGATGGGTCGCTGGTCACCTGGGGGAATTCCTCGTCTGGCGGCAACAGCAGCGCGGTGGCGCCACAGATCGACGGCGCGATCGACGTGACGCAGGTATGGTCGACGGCGGAAGCCTTCGCCGCCTTGCGCGCCGACGGCTCGGTGGTCGCCTGGGGCGATTCTTCTTACGGCGGCGACAGCAGCACGGTGGCGGCACGGATCGACGGCACGATCGACGTCACGCAGGTGTTCTCGACCTACGGCGGAGCCTTCGCGGCGTTGCGCAGCGACGGCTCGCTGGTCACTTGGGGACAGTCCTGGGGCGGCGGCGACAGCAGCACGGTGGCAGCGCAGATCGACGGCACCATCGACGTCACGCAGGTGGTCTCGACGTTCTGGGCCTTTGCCGCATTGCGCAGCGACGGCTCGGTGGTCGCCTGGGGGATTTCCTCGCACGGTGGCGACAGCAGCACGGTGGCGGCGCAGATCGACGGCACGATCGACGTCACGCAGCTGTCGTCCACGGACTCCGCTTTTGCCGCAGTGCGTGCCGACGGCTCGGTCGTCACCTGGGGCGACTCTGCTTACGGCGGCAACAGCAGCGCGGTGGCGTCACAGATCAACGGCACGATCGACGTAAGCCACCTGTTCTCGACGGTCTCCGCCTTTGCCGCATTGCGCACGGATGGCTCGCTGATCACCTGGGGCGATCCCTGGTCCGGCGGCAACAGCAGCACGGTGGCGGCAGCGATCGACGGCACGATCGATGTGACGCAGGTGTTTTCGACAGCCACTGCCTTTGCCGCCTTGCGCGCCGACGGCTCGCTGATCTCGTGGGGCGATGCCGCTTACGGCGGCGACAGCAGCACGGTGGCGGCACAGATCGACGGCACGCTCGATGTGACGCAGGTCTGTTCGACCTACGGAGGAGCCTTTGCCGCCTTGCGCGCCGACGGCTCGCTGGTCACCTGGGGAAACTCGGGCTACGGCGGCGACAGCAGCGCGGTGGCCACCCGGATCGACGGGACGATCGACGTGACACAGGTGTTCGCGACCACGTACGCCTTTGCCGCCCTGCGCGCCGACGGCTCGCTGGTCACCTGGGGAGAATCCCGCTACGGAGGCAACAGCAGTGCCGTGGCCAGATACCTCGACGGGACGATCGACGTGACGCAGGTGTTTTCGACCGACGGCGCCTTTGCGGCAGTGCGCGCCGACGGCTCGGTGATCACTTGGGGTGAATCGTTGTGGGGTGGCAACGCCGGCGCGCTGGGCAGCCCGTGGAGTGACGTCGTCAGTCTCGCCAACCCCCATGTCGACGACCGGTATGCGCCGGGCGGCGCTGACGAGCACTTCCATTCGGCGCCGGCTGGCAGCGACCGGACGGTCGCGACCAGCGAGGATTGGCCGTACGTCTTCGCCATCACCGATTTTCCCTTCGCCGACCCGAGCGACGTTCCCGCCGACTCCTTCGCCGGCATCCGCATCAGCACGCTGCCCACCGCCGGCAGCCTGACCCTGTCGGGCGTCCTGGTCACGGCCGGCCAGATGGTCGCCGCCGCCGACATCGCCGCCGGCCACTTGGTTTTCACTCCGACCGGAAGCGACAGCGGCACCGGCTACGCCAGCTTCAGTTTCCAGGTCCAGGACGGCGGCGGCACGGCCAATGGCGGTGCCGACCTCGACCCGACGCCGAACCTGATCACCATTGACGTCAGGCCGCTGACCGGCACCGACGGCGACGATCATCTCTTCGGTGGCCCTCACGACAACTTCATCGACGGCTTGGGTGGCAACGACACCCTTGACGGCGGTTCTGGCGCCGACACCCTCACCGGAGGCGACGGCAACGATCTCTACTACGTCGAGGACGTCGACGACGTCGTCAGCGAGACCAACGCTGCGGCCGCTGGCGGCACTGACCTCGTTCGCACCACCCTCGCCAGCTACACCCTCGGCGCCAACGTCGAGAACGGACGGATCCTCGCCACCAGCGCCGCCAATCTCGCCGGCAACGGCCTCGACAACCGCCTCGAGGCGGGCACCGGCAACAACGTCCTCGACGGCGCCGGCGGCAGCGACACCGTCAGTTACCTCTACGGCGCGAGCGCCGGCGTCAGCGTCAGTCTCGCCATCGCCGGCGCGCAAACCACAGGCGGATCCGGCAGCGACACGCTGATCAGCATCGAGAACCTCAGCGGCTCGACCTACAACGACCTGCTGCGCGGCGACGGCAACGCCAACGTCCTTGCCGGCGCGCAAGGCAACGACTTCCTCGACGGCGGCGCCGGCAACGACACCCTCGATGGCGGCGCCGGCAACGACACGCTGTGGGGCGGTACCGGCGCCGACAGCCTGATCGGCGGCGACGGCAACGACGCCTACTACCTCGACAACGCCGGCGACAGCGTCAGCGAGACCAACGCCAACCCGGCGAGCGGCGGTACCGACCAAGTCTTCAGCTATCTCGCCGCGCACACCCTCGGCGCCCACGTCGAGAACGGCCGCATCCTCACCGCCGCCGCCGCGAACCTCGCCGGCAACGGCCTCGCCAACATTCTCGAGGCTGGAACCGGCAACAACGTCCTCGACGGCGCCGGCGGCAGCGATACCGTCAGCTACCTCTACGGCACCAGCAGCGGCGTCAGCGTCAGCCTCGCGATCAGTGGCGCGCAGGCGACCGGCGGTTCAGGCAGCGACACGCTGATCAACATCGAGAACCTCACCGGCTCGACCTACAACGACCTGCTGCGCGGCGACGGCAACGCCAACGTCCTTGCCGGCGCGCAAGGCAACGACTTCCTCGACGGCGGCGCCGGCAACGACACCCTCGATGGCGGCGCCGGCAACGACACGCTGTGGGGCGGTACCGGCGCCGACAGCCTGATCGGCGGCGACGGCAACGACGCCTACTACCTCGACAACGTTGGCGACAGCGTCAGCGAGACCAACGCCAACCCGGCGAGCGGCGGCACCGACCAAGTTTTCAGTTATCTCGCCGCGCACACGCTGGGTGCCCACGTCGAGAACGGGCGCATCCTTACTGGCGCCGCTGCGAACCTCGCCGGCAACGGCCTCGCCAACGTCCTCGAAGCCGGCACCGGCAACAACGTTCTCGACGGCGCTGGCGGCAGCGACACCGTCAGCTACCTCTACGGCGCCAGCAATGGCGTCACCGTCAGCCTCGCCATCGCCGGTGCCCAAGCCACCGGCGGTTCGGGCAGCGACACGCTGATCAGCATCGAGAACCTCAGCGGATCGACCTACAACGACCTGCTGCACGGCGACGGCAACGGCAACATCCTCGCCGGCGGGCAGGGCAACGACTTCCTCGACGGCGGCGCCGGCAGCGACACCCTCGATGGCAGTACCGGCAACGACACGCTGTGGGGCGGTACCGGCGCCGACAGCCTGATCGGCGGCGACGGCAACGACGCCTACTACCTCGACCATGCCGGCGACAGCGTCAGCGAGACCAACGCCAACTCGGCGAGCGGCGGTACCGACCAAGTCTTCAGCTACCTCGCCGCGCACACCCTTGCCGCGAACGTCGAGAACGGACGCATCCTCGCCACCGCTGCCGCGAACCTCACCGGCAACGCCCTCGCCAACGTTCTCGAAGCGGGCAGCGGCAACAACGTTCTCGACGGCGCTGGCGGTACGGACACCGTCAGCTACCTCTACGGCGCCACCGGCGGCGTCAGCGTCAGCCTCGCAATCAGTGGCGCGCAGGCGACCGGCGGCTCCGGCAGCGACACGCTGGTCAGCATCGAGAACCTCAGCGGATCAACCTACAACGACCTGCTGCGCGGCGACGGCAACGCCAACGTCCTCGCCGGCGCGCAGGGCAACGACTTCCTCGACGGCGGTGCCGGCAACGACACCCTCGATGGCGGCGCCGGCAACGACACGCTGTGGGGCGGTACCGGCGCCGACAGCCTGATCGGCGGCGACGGCAACGACGCCTACTACCTCGACAACGCCGGCGACAGCGTCAGCGAGACCAACGCCAACCCGGCGAGCGGCGGTACCGACCAAGTCTTCAGCTATCTCGCCGCGCACACCCTCGGCGCCCACGTCGAGAACGGCCGCATCCTCACCGCCGCCGCCGCGAACCTCGCCGGCAACGGCCTCGCCAACATTCTCGAGGCTGGAACCGGCAACAACGTCCTCGAAGGCGCCGGCGGCAGCGATACCGTCAGCTACCTCTACGGCGCCAGCAGCGGCGTCACCGTCAGCCTCGCCGTCGCCGGTGCCCAAGCCACCGGCGGTTCCAGCAGCGACACCCTGATCAGCATCGAGAACCTCAGCGGCTCGACCTACGCCGACACCCTGACCGGCGACGGCAGCGCCAACCGGCTCGAAGGCGCCAACGGCAACGACACCCTCGGCGGTGGCGCCGGCAATGACCTCCTCGCTGGCGGTCTCGGCAACGACAGCCTCACCGGCGGTAGCGGCGCCGACATCTTCCGCTTCGACACACTGCCGGATGCCGCCAGCAACCGCGACACGATCGGCGACTTCAGCGTCTTCGACGACACGATCGAACTCGAGAACGCCGTCTTCAGCTGGCTCGCCACCCCCGGCACCCTCGCCGCCGGCTCGTTCCGCTCCGGCGCCGGTTTCACCACCGCCGCCGACGCCGACGACTACCTGATCTACAACAGCAGCTCGGGCGCCCTCTACTACGACGCCGGCGGCAATGCTGGTGCGGGCCCGGTGCCGATCGCCACCCTCGTCAGCGGCCTCGCGCTGAGCCCGCTCGACTTCTTGGTCATCTGATCACTGCGCTGCCCGGCAGACCGCGCTGCAGTCTGCCGGGCAGCAGCCAGAAGTCCACCGGCGGCAAGCCGTTGAGCATCGAGTACGTCCCCACCGCGGAGCCGCTGACCCGGCACACGCTGGCGATCGACCAATCGTCCTAGGCCGGTAGCACCCTCACCAGTCCACGAGCCAATTCAGACCGCGACCTCAACTGGGAAGAAGCGTGCAGCGGGAGATGCGAGCGAGTGCTTCACCCATCGCTTCGCGCGCCATGGCCGTGTCGTAGTTCGCTTGCCCACGTAGCCACCAGCCGTCGCTGAGACCGAAGTACCGACAAAGACGAAGGTCCGTGTCAGCGGTAATCGCGCGCTTGCCGGCAACGATGTCACCGATGCGCTGCGGCGGCACACCGATCTCCTTCGCGAGCCGGTACTTGCTCAAACCCAGCGGCTTCAGGAACTCCTCCTCGAGCATCTCGCCGGGTGAAACAGGAGGAATGTCACGCATCTTCAAGCGCCCTCAGTCTCAGTGATGATCCACGATCTCGACATCCTTCGCGCCCGCGGCGGTCCAGACAAAGCAAAGACGCCACTGATCGTTGATGCGGATGCTGTACTGCCCCCTTCGATCGCCCTTCAGTGCCTCGAGCCGATTGCCGGGCGGCACCCGCAGATCCTCGAGAACCGCCGACCAATCGAGCTGCTCGAGCTTTCGCAGCGCGACTCTTTCGATGTTGATCCACCTCTCTATCCGCCGACCTTCGTACAAGGCCTGGGTGTTCGCACACTTGAAGCTCGTGATGGGCATGTCCACATAATAACGCGGCGCGTCAATGATGGAAAGCTGAACCCCACTGATGACTTCAACGTCCTCGACGACACGATCGAACTCGAGAACGCCGTCTTCTCCTCACTGTCGGGCACCGGCACCCTCGCCGCCGGCAGCGACGCGCACCGGCTGCCGCCAGGCCGGCGTGCGCTCCACCCACAGGGCTCCCGGCATCCTGCCCTTCGATGCCGCGCGCGGATGCGCTCGGCCATCTTGTCGTCACGAAGAAAAAGCGGTAGCTTTGCCACCGTTCCGATGCGAAGCAAAGAAGAACGACCAAGACGATTGCTTCGCATGACGCGTCACGGAGTCAACGCCGTGCTGGGTCCTGGCGGAACCTTGCGGGTCGCAGTCCCGGCGACCGCATCCGTGCTGCCGAGCACTGCCGGGCTTCCGCGCGACACCACTGCGCCAGCCTGCTCCCGGGCACGCGATCGCGCGCTCGTCGGCAGGCCGTTGCGGGGTCGACCGATCGACGGCGGAAACGGCGTCCTGGACCGCGGGACAGTCGCGAGCCATCTGCACCAACCGAGGAGGAGGCAACGACGCTTGGGAAAGTTCTCGTCGCCGCGGCTGCCGCGGGTGCTGGTGCGCGAGCGCCTGTTCCGTCTCGTCGACGACGGGCTGCAGGCATCGGCCGTGTGGATCGCCGGTTGCGCCGGTGCGGGCAAGACCACCCTCATTGGCAGCTACCTCGACAGCCGCAATCTGGCTGCGTTCTGGTATCAGGTCGATCGGGGTGACATCGACGCCACCGGCTGCTGCCACTTCCTGCGGCAGGCGATCGCGCGCCAGACTGCGGCCGCCGCCGGCAGCATGCTGCCGCTCGATGCCCTCGCCAGCGCCGATCTGCGAGCCTTCTTCCGGCATTACTTCGCCGACCTCTACGGTGGATTGTCCGCTCCCACCACGTTGGTCTTCGACAACGCGCAGGAGGCCCTTTCATCGCCGACCTTCCGCGCGTTGCTCGTGGCCGCCATCCACGAAGCACCGGCCAACGTCCACCTGCTGATCGCCAGCCGGGTACGACCGCCGACAGACTTCGCGCGCCTGCTCGGCAACGGCGACCTGGTCGTGCTGGACCCGGACGAACTGCCGTTCAGCGAAGAGGAATCGCTGGCCGTGCAGCGACTCGCGCGGCCACAGGCCGGCACGCGGTCGCTGAGCGAGATGGGCCGACTGCACCAGCTCAGCCGCGGCTGGCCGGCCGGACTGAAGTTGCTGCTGCAGTTGCTGCCGGCGCAGGCCAGCCAACTCGACGCCGACGCCACCGCCAATCAGGAAGCGCTCTTCGCCTACCTCGCGGGCGAGATCTTCGAGCAGCAGGCCGCCGCCGTGCAGCACCTGCTGCTCGAACTGGCGCACTTGCCGCGCATGAGCGCCCGCATGGCCGAGGAGCTGTGCGACAGCGCACAGGCGGCCGAAGTGCTCGCGACGATGCATCGCGACAGCGTCCTCACCCACCTGCACGGCAACACGCAAGGGGGGCAGTACGAATTCCACCCGCTGCTGCGCGAGTTCCTGCGGCGCCGCGCCCGGACGCAGCTCGCCGCCGACGAGCAGGCACGCCTGCGTCGTCGCGCCGCGACCCTGCTCGTCACCGCCGGCGACCTCGAATCCGCCGCCCAACTGCTGATCGACGGCGAGCACTGGGAGGAGCTGCGCGCGCTGATCCGCAACGCGGCGGAATCGCTGCTGCGCAAGGGCGCGCACCGCACCCTCGCCGGCTGGCTGCAGGCGCTGCCAGCCGAACTGCGCGACGACGACCCGTGGTTGTGCTACTGGCAAGGCGAAGCCGAACTGCACTTCGCTCCGCCGCTGGCGCAGGAGCGCTTCGCGCAGGCCTACCGGCGGTTCCGTGAGCAGCAGGACGGCGACGGCGCCTTTCTCGCCTGGTCGGCCAGCGTCGACCTGATCTGCCTCGAGTGGGCCGACTTCAGCCAGCTCGACGCCTGGCTCGACGAGGCCACGTCGCTGCGCGCGTCTTTCGGCGAGCCCCCGGCTGCGCTGCAGGAGCGCTTCACGGCCAGCATGTTCAGCGGGCTGATGTTCCGCCGGCCGCAGGACCCCAGTATCCACGCCGTCGAGGAGCACCTGCTGGGTCTCGTCGAGCAGTGCGCCGACCCCGGCCGGCGTTTCCTCCTCGGCTGCAACCTGCATATCTACTACACCGTCTGCGTCGGACGCCACGCCGAACTCGAGCGGCTGATGAGCGCGCTGCGGCCGCCCGACGCAACCGCGCTGCCGCCGGTCTTCGCCGTCCTCTGGGAAGCGCTGCAGGCGATGCATCACTGGCGCTGTGGCCAGTGTGAGCAGACCGTCAGCACGGCCAAGCGGGGGGTTCGCCGGGCACGTGAGCACGGCTTGCGCATGTGGGACTTCCTGCTCGCCGCACTCGAGGTTTATGGCTGGGTCAACGACGGCGTCGCCGATCGCGCACAGTTGAGCTTGCAACGCTTCGAGCGGACGATCGAACCGCGGCGCAAGGTCGATCTGGCCCACTTCCACTATCTGACGGCGCTGCAGAGACTCGTCGCTGGCGATGGCAGCGGCGCACTCGCCGCCGCCGAGGCAGCCGATGCGATCTCCGGCCGCTACGGAGGACCGCAGCAACGCGCGCTCGACGGCTTGGCACTGGCGCAGGCGCTGCACGCCTGCGGCCGCGCCGACGACGCATGGCGGGCGCTCGACAGCGCCCGCCACTTCGGCGATCTGCTGCAGGGCGAAGTTCTCGCCTACCAGGCCGACCTGTGTGAAGCGACGTTCGCCCTCGCAGCCGGTGACGAGGCGCGCTGCGCCGGCGCGCTGCAGCGCGCCTTCAGCATCGGCGCGCGCCAGGACTACCTCAACCACCAGCATTTCTTCCCGGCCGAGATGGCCCGCCTCTGCGCCTTCGCGCTCGAGCACGACATCGTTGCCGACTTCGCCCGCCGGCTGATCGACATCCGGCGCCTCAAGCCGCCGCGCATCGATCTGCCGCTCTGGCCGTGGCCGGTGCGCATCCACACGCTCGGCCGCTTCAGCCTGGTCGTCGCCGGGCAATCGGTCAGCGCGGCCGACTGCCTGCAACAGAAGAAGCCCCTCGAGCTGCTGCGCGTCCTGATCGCCCTCGGTGGACGGGAGATCCGGGTCAGCGACGTGATCAGCGAGATCTGGTCGGCGGCCGCGGCGGCGACGATCGGCAAGCGCGAGCGCGGCGCTTTCGACAGCACCCTCTCGCGGCTACGACGGATCCTCGGCGCCGATGGTGGGCCGGATGATCTGGTGCTGGTCGAGGACGGCCTGCTGCGGCTCAATCCCGACCGCTGCTGGGTCGACCTCTGGTGTTGCCAGCGCCTGCTGGGAACGGTGCGCGCGCTGCTCGATGCGCCTGCTCCGCCGCCGGCGGCTGAACTGCTGGCGCCGGCGCGCGAGCTGCTGCGCCACTACCAGGGCGACTTCCTGGCCCGCGAAGCGCCGCTGCCGTGCTTCACCCGCCGGCGCGACGAGCTGCGCCAGCAGGTGGTGACGGCGCTTGCCGATCTCGCCGGCGCCCTCTGTCGCGGCAGCCTGCACGACGAAGCGGCCAGGCTGTTTGAGCGGGCGACGGCGATCGACCCCTGCCGCGAGCGGCTTTACCGCGACTGGATGATCTGTCTGCAGCAGCAGGGCGAAATCGCCGAAGGACTGCGCGTCTACCAGCGCTGTCGCGAGATCCTCGCCGATCGTCTCGGCAGCCGACCGTCGGCAGCGACCGAGGCGGTTCGTCGCGCGCTCGGGGAAGCGTCCGGCGACGCCGGCGAGCGCGACTGAGCGGCGGCCCGGTCGGTCGCCCGCCGGCTGCAGCCGACTGCACCTACCGACCTTCCCGAGTTCGATGCGGCCGAGCATCTCGACAGCGAGCACGCGATCGCGGAGTATCTGACGGCGATGATCGAGAATGGAGATCCTCCCGTGCTGGCGGCTGCCCTGGGCGACATTGCCCGGGCACGCGGCATGACCGAGATTGCCAAGGCCTCCGGGATTACCCGCGAGGCGTTGTACAAGGCGCTTCGTCCTGGTGCAGAGCCGCGCTTCGACACCATCGCCAGGGTGTGCGCTGCTCTTGGCGTCCGCTTGGTGGCTCAGTCGGGACACGAGCCGGTTGCTTGAGGCAGCGGCTCTCCCTGGAAAGGGGGAAAACCGCTGCCGCGTTTCACCCGCCTGCGCGACGAGCTGCGGCAGCAGGTGGTGAGGGCCCTCGCCGATCTTGCCGGCGCCCTCTGTCGCGGCAGCCCGCACGACGAGGCGGCGAAGCTGTGCGAACGGGCGACGGCGATCGACCCCGGCCGCGAGCGGCTCTACCGCGACTGGATGATCTGCCTGCAGCAGCAGGGCGAAGTCGCGGAAGGACTGCGCGCCTACCAGCGCTGCCGCCAGGTGCTCGCCGATCGTCTCGACAGCCGCCCGTCCGCAGCCACCGAAGCGCTTCGGCGCGCGCTCCGGTGGACGTCCTCCCGCAACCCCGAGCACGACTGCGACGCCCTCCGGTCGATTGCCAGGCGATCGCAGCCGACTGCAGAAACTTTTCGCCCACGGCTCCTCGCCGGTCGCCTTCGTGCCCGCGGCAGCAGCCCGCCGACACGCTCTTCGCGGGTGCGCAGCGCCCGTCGCGGCCCGCCGGAGGCTGTTCCGATGGCCGCCATGTATGCTGCACGTAAGATCAAGATCGTCTCATGAACCCGTCTGCCTTCAGCTAGATTGAATCGCTGAGGGTGGCGGCCGGCGGACTCGGCGACCATCGTTGTGCCCGCGAGTCCGCATGCCGGCGATGGATCGGTTGACGAAAAGGGGGGGGCAGAATGGGCCGGACCTGGGCCTTTGTCGATCACCGCGTGGCCAAGCGGCCTGCATTGACGGTCGGTCTCGGCGCGGACAGCGAATGGTTGCTCGTCACCCCGGACGAAGGTGAGCCGCAGCTCGGCGACTGCGCGGCCGGCAACGGCGACCTCGCGAGCGCCTTCGTCGCCGCGCTTGCCGAAGCCCCTGGCGTACCGCTGGCGACGTCGCCGGATGCCGTCGGACACGCGACGTTGCGCGGCGACTGGCGACGGGATGTCGGCCGGACGACGAGCGTGACGCTGCCCGCGCTCGAGTGGCACGGGCTTCTCGGGAGGAAGCTCGCACTGGCTCCCTACTCCTTTCTTCGCACGACCGGTGACTGGCGCAACGGCCCGGCTTTCGCTGCACTGAAGAACGCCGGCTCCGTCGTGACCTGCGGACTTTCGCTTTCCGGCGACGACAGCCGCGCCGTCGCCGCGACGCTTGCTGGTGCGACAGGCGCGGGGCAAACGTTTTCAACAGGGGGAACGGCATGGTTCTTCCGCAGTTGGCGTGGCACTCGCGCGGGCCCGCGCCAGCTCGCTCATGGCGGTTGCCGCCGTCGCCCGCGATCAGGCTCCGGGGCAACCGGTGCCTGTTCCCTGAAAGGAGTCTTGTGATGTCGAACCATTTCGTGCGCCTTGTCTTTCCCGTCGTCGTCGTCCTGACGTTGGTCGGCTGCGCCTCCGGTGTCTCCCGGCAAGCTGACAGCCGGGCCGCTCCGCAGGCTTCGAGCGAACGCATCAGTGAGGTCGTCGTCCGCCTGGGGCCCGAGGCCCAGAAGAAGGCCGCTGACAACCCCGGATTCTCGACCGACGCGCTGGCTTCCGCGATCAGAAAGCAGATCGGCCAGCGGAACATGCTTGACAGCGGCTCGGCCACTGTCCTGGACGTCGAGGTGACCGACTTCCGCGTCCGTTCGACCGCTGCCGCCGTTCTCTTCGGCTTCATGGCGGGCAACGACAACGTGTCCGGCGACGTGAGGCTGCGCAGTCCGAATGGCGATACGGCGCCTTTTACCGTCACCGCCTCGTATGCATTGGGTGGTCTCGCCGGCGGTCAGGACGGCAACCGCATGGGCTGGCTGTACGAGGAGTTCGCCAAGCTGGTGACTCTCGAGTTGTACGGCGAAAGCAAGTAGATCGGCAGCCGGGTGATTGCCGCCACCCAGCACCAGACGAAGTGCAAACGGCCTCCGCGAACCCGTTGGGGCGTCCCGGACCTTGCCCCGGGAGCCCGCCATGTACGCTGCATGTAAGAAGAAAACCGTCGGCCGCAGCCCTCTGCCGTCTGCTAGATTCGTCCGCTGAAAGGCGCGGCCCAGCAGCCATCTTTTCGCGATGGCGCCGGTTCGTGAGCGCTCCGCCAGGGTCGTACAAGGACCATGCCACCGTTTTTCCTGGAGAGAACATGACTCGCATCATCTCGGTCGACGACACCGTCATCAGCAAGTCCGCTACCCATGCGGTATTCAGAGTGCGCCTGTCCCAGGACGATCTGCTGGCTCCGGTGACGGTGAACTGGACTCTCATCGGGCTGACGGCGGCAAGCGGCGCCGACCCTGGCGATGTATCCGGGATGCTGACCTTCGGCGCCGGAATCGTCGAACAGAGCATCAGCGTTCCCATTGGCAACAGGCGCGCAGCGGCAAGGACGGAAACGCTCGCGTTGATCCTCTCTTCGCCGAGTGCGAATGCCGTCATCGGCAATACGGTGGCGATCGCGACGATCATCGACTACGACGCGGCAGTGGGCACGCCCATGGTGACGATCGACGACTCCCTGGTGGACGGATCGATGCGGGAAGCGCGCTTCGTCATCACGCTCGACCGGCCAGCGACCGGCGTCGTATCGATGAACTACGCGACGCAGGATGCTGGCACGGTGGCCGGGAGCGGCTACGTCGCGACGTGCGGCAGCCTGAGATTTGCGCCTGGCGAGACGGCGAAGACGGTCAGGGTGACGCTGCTCGGCATGCAGGCCGCCGCGTCGTCGGAAGCGTTCAACCTCGTCTTGTCGGCGTTGACCGGCGCGACGACGCTCGACCCGGTGGGGACGGCGATCATCGCCCGCAACAGCCCCGCGCAACTCACCGCGCCGGGCATGTCCGCAGGCGACATCGTTGTCAGCGGGAGCCGGACACCCGGCTACGCTCTCGGGCCTGCCGACAGACAGAACGGCGGCACGCTGACGCCGGATCACGGCACGGCCACCCGCTGCACGGATGATGACTGCGTCGATGAGTCCGGCTACCTGGCACCTGGTCCAGGCGAAATGTTCAGCGCGATGTGGCTGACACTCGGCAGCGACGCCGCGGAGGAAACAAGCCGACGACGAGCTTCGCCAGACTGCATCGCGGCAGCGCCAGCGCCACAGCGACGATTGCGCGCCAGCAGGCAGCGCCGGCGATCATCGACAACGAACCGGCGACCGGGACGCCGGTGGTACGGGTTGGCGATGCGGTAGCAAGCAAGCCGTCGGGCGTGGCCCACCTCCCGCAGAGACGTGGTGCGCATCGAGGTTGCGCCCGCGGTCGTGGAGGATTTCGCGCGCATCCTGGATCACCTCGCCACCTACCCGGTCCAACACCCGGAACTTACAGCGCCAGCAGCTTGCGCGTGTGGCGGGCGATCATCAGCTCTTCGTTGGTCGGCAGCACCCACGCCGAGGCCCGGCTGCCGGCACTGCTGATGCGCGGACCAGCCAGTTCGTTGGCCGCCTCGTCGATCTCGATGCCCAGCCAGCGGGCCTTCTCGCAAACGAGTTGCCGGATACGCGCGCTGTTCTCGCCGATCCCGGCAGTGAACACCAGCGCATCAAGGCCGCCGAGCACGGCGGCGAGTGCGCCGAGTTCGCGACCGATGCGGTACACGAAATGGTCGATCGCCAGCCGGGCGCGCGGCTCCTCGCTCGCCAGCAGAACGCGCATGTCGTTGCCGATGCCGGAGAGGCCGAGCAGACCAGAGCGCTTGTAGAGCATATCCTCGATCTGCTTCGCGCTCATTCCCTCCTGCTGCAGCAGGTAGAGGACGATGCCGGGATCCATGTTGCCCGGCCGCGTCCCCATCAGCAGACCGTCGAGGGCCGTGAAGCCCATCGAGCTGCCGACGCTGCGGCCAGCGTGCATCGCGCACATGCTGGCGCCGCTGCCGAGGTGGGCGACGACCACCCGCCCGCCCGCCACGGCTGGCGCGACGTCTGGCAGGGCGGCGGCGATGTACTCGTAAGAGAGTCCGTGGAAGCCGTAGCGGCGCACACCCCGCTCGAAGTATTCGTAAGGCAGCCCGTAAAACTGCGCCACCCGCTCCTGCGTCTGGTGGAAGGCGGTATCGAAACAGGCAACCTGCGGCAGCTCGGGCTGCACTTCCTGGACGGCTCGGATCGCCGCCAGATTGTGCGGCTGATGCAGAGGTGCCAACGGTATGAAGTCCTCGAGGCGGCGCATCGCTGCCGGCGTCACCAGCAGGGGGGCAGCGTAGTCGGGGCCGCCATGCACGACGCGGTGGCCGACGCCAGCCAGCACGCTGCCCTGGAAACGCGAGCGCAACAGTCCGGCGATCCGCTGCAGCGCCTGCGCATGACCGCTGACCTCGCTCTTGTCCCACTGCTCGTCGGCAATCCGCTCGCCGGCGCCATCCTTGACCTTGAGGCGCGGCGCGGTGCCGAGCCCCTCGACCTGGCCGACCGCGACGGCGCGCATCTCCGCCGCCGCAGGGACGGCAAACAGCGAGAACTTGAGGCTCGACGAGCCGGCATTGAGGACCAGAATCAGCTTTTCCATCTCAGGCTCCTGCCTTGATCGGCAACTGACCCGCCGCGGCGCTGGCCATCAGGACGGCGACCGCGCACGACGCGAGCTTGGTGCGCCGGTTGTCGGCGCGGCTGGTGAGGATGATCGGCACGCGTGCGCCGAGGACGACGCCGGCACCGTCGGCGTTGCTCATGAAGGTGAGTTGCTTGGCGAGGATATTGCCCGCGGCAAGATCGGGGACGACGACGATGTCCGGGTCACCGGCAACCGGCGAGTCGATCTTCTTGATGCGTGCCGCTTCCTTGCTGATCGCGTTGTCCAGCGCCAGCGGGCCATCGAGAATCGCGCCGCTGATCTGGCCACGGTCCGCCATCTTGCACAGCGACGCGGCGTCGGTGGTGCAGGCCATGCGCGAATTGATCGACTCGACGGCGCAGATGATCGCCACCTTCGGTCGTTCGACGCCGAGAACATGTGCCAGATCGATCGCGTTCTGGCAGATGTCGCGCTTGGTGTCGAGGTCGGGAGCGATGTTGATCGCCGCATCGGTGACGATCAGCGGCTTGTGATAGGTCGGGACGTCCATCAGGAAGGCGTGCGTGATGCGCCGCTCGGTGCGCAGGCCGGTGGTCTTGCTGACGACTTCGGCCATCAGTTCGTCGGTGTGCAGGCTGCCCTTCATCAATGCCGCCGCCTTGCCGAGGCGAACCAGCTCGACCGCCCGAAAGGCGGCAGCGTGGCTGTGCGGCACGTCCTCGATGGCGACGTCGGCGAGGTCGAGGCCGGCCTGCTCGGCCACCGCGCGCAGCCGGGCGACGGGACCGACGAGGATCGGCTCGATCAGCCCCTCGCGCTTCGCCTGCAGCGCGGCCGCGAGCGAAGATTCGTCACAGGGATGCACCACCGCCACCGAGACCGGCGGCAGTTGCTGACAGCGGTCGATGAAGCGCCCCAGGTTGTCATGGCTCTGGATGGAGATCTGCGCCGCATCCGGACGTTCCATGCGGACCTTGAGCTGCGGCGCGATGACCCGCGCGGTGCCGGTCATGATCGTCTCGCCGCGGCCGTTGATGCCACGGCAGGCGAAGCTCACGCGCCGGCTGGCGGCATCCCTGGCGGTGGCGGTGATCGAGATCGTCACCTCCTCACCGATCGCCAGCGGCGCCAGGAACTCGAGATCCTGTCCCGAGTGCACGGTACCGGGGCCGGGGAGCTGCTTGCCGAGGAGCCCGGACACCTGCGCGCCGAGCCACATGCTGTGCGCTCCGAGGTCACTGGGCCCGAGCTGCCGGTCGAGTTCGCTGTCGAGCCGGGTCGGGCTGAGGTCACCGGAAACCGCGGCGAAGAGTTGCACGTCGTTGAGGCTCAGCGTATGCGTGACGCTGGCGCTGTCGCCAATCCGGATTTCGTCGAAGCAACGATTCTCGAGGATTTCAGATGTCATGATGTCTTCTCACTGTAGGCGGTGCTGCGGGCAACCAGCCGACCGGCCGGACACCCGCATCCGGCCGCTGATCCGGGAGGCAGGCCGTTGCCGGCCAAGCCTCGAACGCGGTGACCCGTCCCTTGCCGTTCATTATACCCATCGAGCGCATGGGAATGCGTCGGCAGGCCGCGCCGGCGGCCCGCCCACCGCGCCGGGAGCTAGCCGATGCCGCGCAGGTATTCCCGCACCCGCTCGGCCTCAAGGAAGTAGTGGCAGAGTTCGACGCCATCGTGCAGCAGGACCGGTACCAGTTCATCGTAGAGTGCGCCGAGCGCCGGATCGCTGTCGACGTCGAGCACTTCGACAGCGACACCGAATTCGGTGGCGATCGGCGCGAGCGCCGCTTCCATCTCGGCACAGAGATGACAGTAGGAGCGCGAAATCAGCCTCAGCTTCGTCACCGGCATCACTCGCCACGCTTCTCGGGCGGCGGCTTGATCGTGGCGAAGGTCTGCAGTTCGCCACGCCGGACCAGCAGGGTCACGCTGCCCGACTTGTCGATCTGCCCCAGCAGGCGGTTGAACTGCTCGACACTCTTCAGCTCGATGCTCTCGCCGCGCGCGATCAGCGCCAGGACGATGTCGCCAGGGCGCAGCTCGGTGCGTGCCGCCATGTTGCGCACATCCTCCACCAGCAGACCGGAATCCAGCCTGAGTTCGCGCTTCTGCTCTGCCGTCAGTTCCGACACCACCAGTCCGAGCCGATTGGCTGCCCGTTCGGCCGGCTTGACGCTGCGGCTGCTGCGGCTGGCGGTCTTCTCCTCGACCGGAATCTCGGCGACGACGAGCACGAGATCGCGCGTCGCACCCTTGCGCCAGACCTGGATCGTCGCCTTGCTGCCCGGCCTGGTGCCGCCGACGATGCGTGGCAGGTCACCGGAGCTGGTGATCGGCTTGCCGTCGAACTTGAGGATCACGTCGCCCGGCTCGACTCCCCCCTTGTCCGCCGGACCGCCCTTCTCGACCGCGTTCACCACGGCGCCCTGCGCCTTGGCGAGGCCAAAGGATTCGGCGAGCTCCTTCGTCACCTCCTGGATGACGACGCCGATGCGACCCCGGCTGACCTTGCCGCTGGCGCGCAACTGCCCCTGCACCTCCATCGCGACGTCGATCGGGATGGCGAAGGAAATTCCCATGAAGCCGCCCGAGCGGCTGTAGATCTGCGAGTTGATGCCGACCACCTCGCCCCTCATGTTGAACAGCGGTCCGCCCGAATTGCCCGGATTGACGGCGACATCGGTCTGGATGAAGGGAACGAAGTTCTCTTGCGGCAGCGAGCGGCCCTTGGCACTGACGATGCCGGCGGTGACGCTGTTGTCGAAGCCGAACGGCGAGCCGATCGCCACCACCCACTCGCCGACCTTGAGGACACCCGGGTCACCCAGGCGCACCGTTGGCAGACCGTTCGCCTCGATCTTGATCAGCGCCACGTCGGTGCGCTTGTCGGTGCCGATGACGCGCGCCTTGAACTCGCGCTTGTCGGTCAGGCGGACGAGGATCTCGTCGGCCGAGTCGACGACGTGCGCATTGGTCAGGATGTAGCCCTCGGCGCTGATGACGAAGCCGGAGCCGAGCGACCGGCTCTCGAACTCGCGCGGCACCCCGGGAAGACCCGGCATCCCCGGCTGGCGGGGAATGAAGCGGCGGAAGAACTCGTACATCGGGTCGTTCTCGTCGAAGGGGAAGGGTTGCGCCCCCTTGCCGCCGCTCCGCTGTGTCTGTGTGGTACTGATGTTCACCACCGCCGGGCCCTGCTTCTCGACCAGATCGGTGAAATCGGGCAATCCCCGAGTCTGCGACTGCGCCGGCAGCGAGAAGAGGACGAAGAAGAAGGCAAGAAGAAGTTGTTTCATGGCTCCCGCGGTCTCCTGATTCAGGTCTGGGGTGAGTGGACTCGCGTCCGCATTCGGTTTCACTGGGGATTCTGGCCGAAAAAACAAGACCGGATCGATGGCTGCAGGCCGCGGTCGTCGCGCCAGCGCGACTGCGCCCGCCGCAGCAGCAGCCAGCCAACCAGCAGACCGACGGTTGCGCCACCGATCGCCCCCGCTTCGTCGGCAATTGCCGAACCGCACAGCGCCCCGGCGAGCAGTGCCAGCAGCGGCTGCACGTAGGCCTGCAGCGCGCTGCGGCCAAGCGAGCCTTCGGCCAGGACGATCTGCACGCGCTCGCCAACCCGCCGCTGCTCGGGGTTCGCGACCGTGAAGGTACGCGGCGCATGGCAGAAGAGCCTGCCGGCCTGAATGCCACCGCAGCCACCGGCTTCCCGGCAGCGACCGCAACCCGTTTCGTCCATGCGGATCGTCGCCTGCTCGCCGTCGCGCGCGACCACCGTTCCCCAGGCTTCATTCATCACCAGCTCCTGGCGGTGCGCCGTGCCGTCCCGGGGGAAAGCCGGCTCGCTGCCACGAATACGAAGCGGCGCCTGCTCACCACTACCAGCGGCGATCTGCCGAGATGTCGAGCAGTGGCCGCAGCTTCTCGGCGACCGCCTCGCGCGCCCGGAAGATGCGCGAACGAACGGTACCGATCGGGCAGCTCATGGCAGTGGCAATCTCCTCATAGCTCAGGCCGTCGATCTCGCGCAGGACGATCGCGTTGCGCAATTCCTCCGGCAGGGCCTCCATCGCAGCATTCACCGTCTCGCCGATCTGCCGCGTGAGCAACAGACTCTCCGGCGTGTTGATGTCACGCAACTGGCTCGCATCCTCGAAGACCTCGGCCTCCTCGGCATCGTATTCGGTCCATGTCGGCGCCCGGCGTCCCTGGGCAACGAGGTAGTTCTTGGCGGTGTTGATCGAGATGCGGTAGAGCCAAGTGTAGAAGGCGCTGTCGCCGCGAAACGACGGCAACGCCCGATAAGCCTTGATGAAGGCTTCCTGCGATACGTCCTCGACCTCGGCCGGATCGCGCACGAAGCGCGACAGCAGGCGCGCGACCTTGCGCTGGTACTTGGCGACCAGCACCTCGAAAGCGCGCTTGTCGCCCGCCTGTGCACGTTCCACCAGTAGCTGGTCGGTCTCGCGTTCGCTCATGCTTTGCGGTTTTCCTGTGCCATCTCAATGCCGAATGTGCGGCGAAGTATAGCGCATGCGTGCAGGCCGGTTCGTAACAGAGCATGACCGGCAACACCTGGCAATCCACCGCCACGGCGGCCACTGCCAGTGTGGCGTGTGTCATCCGGTTTTCTGCTGGATCCAGCAGGTCGCATGACCCATAATCCCGATTTTCGCATCAGCGCCTCAACCCAGCAGCCGCAGGAGCCGCCATGACTTTCCCTCATTTGCCCCATTCGTGCCGCACCCTGGGCGTTGCCGCCGCCGCGTTTGCCGGTCTGCTGCTCCTCGCCGGCACAGGCTGCAGTGACCAGAAGGCTGCGGCGCCGGCAGTTCCGGTCGTCGACGTCGTCACGGCGCTGCAGAAGGACGTGCCGATCTACATGGAATGGATCGGCTCGCTCGAGGGCAACGTCAATGCGGTCATTCGTCCGCAGGTGACGGGCTATCTGATCAAACAGAGCTATCGCGAAGGCGATCTCGTCAAGCAGGGTCAGCCACTGTTCGAAATCGACCCGCGCACCTTCGAGGCAGCGGTCGAGGAGGCCAAGGGAGTGCGTGCGCAGCAGGCCGCCCGCTACGAAACGACGCGCGCCAATCTCGCGCGCATCAAGCCGCTGGCGGCGCTCAATGCCGTCAGCCAGAAGGACCTCGACGACGCGACCGGCGCCGACCTTTCCGCCAAGGCAGCGCTCGAGGCGGCCGACGCATCGCTCAAGACTGCCAAGCTCAACCTCGGCTTCACCAGGATCAGCTCGCCGGTCACCGGCATTGCCGGCATCGCCAAGGCGCAGATCGGCGACCTGCTGAGCCCGAGCATGCCGACCGAACTGACGACCGTTTCGACAGTCGATCCGATCAAGGTCTATTTCAACATCAGCGAGCGCGAGTACCTGAAGGTCGCCACGGCTGCGATCGCCCGGGGCAGCAAGAACGAAGATGTGCCGCTCGAGCTCTTTCTCGTCGACGGTTCGCTCTATCCGCGGCCGGGGAAGTTCTACCTCCTGAACCGCCAGGTTGACCCGACGACCGGGACGTTCAAGGCAGCGGCCCTGTTCGCGAACCCCGACAACCTGCTGCGCCCGGGTCAGTATGGCAAGGTGCGGGCAACCATGTCGGTCGACAAGGGTGCGCTGCTGGTGCCGCAGCGTGCGGTCACCGAGATCCAGGGCAAATACCTGCTGGCGGTCGTCGGCGCCGACAACAAGGTCGACGTCCGGCCGGTTACGGTCGGCGAGCGCATCGGCAGCGACTGGATCATCAGCAAGGGCCTGCAGCCCGGCGAAACGGTGGTCGCCGAGGGGACGCAAAAGGTCCGTACGGGATTGACCGTTACACCCAGGCCCTTCGTCCCCGAGGCTCCGGCAGCAGGCACCCCGGCCGCGCCCGCGGACAAGCCCGCGCCACAGCCCGCCGACAAGCCGGCAGCGGCGAGCAAGGGGTAAGCCGCCATGTCCAAGTTCTTCATCAACCGGCCGATCGTCGCCATGGTCATCTCGATCCTGATGACGATCGTCGGTCTGGTCGCCATGTCCGGGCTGCCGACCGCGCAGTTCCCGAACATCGTGCCGCCGCAGATCAATGTCAGCAGCACCTACACCGGCGCCGACGCGCTGACCGTCGAACAGGCGGTGGCTACCCCGATCGAGCAGCAGATGTCCGGCGTCGACAACATGGACTACATGTATTCGATCAACGCCAACAACGGCCAATCCACACTGTATGTGAACTTCGCCCTGGGTACCGACGCCAACACCGACCAGTTGCTCGCCCAGATGCGTCAAGGCCAGGCCGAATCGCAGCTGCCGTCGGACGTGCGCAACTACGGCGTCACCGTCGCCAAGTCGACCTCGTCGCCGCTGATCATGTTTGCGCTCTACTCGCCGAATGGCACTTACGACAACATCTTTCTTGCCAACTACGCCTACATCAACATCAATGACCAGATGACCCGGGTCAAGGGAATCGCCAGCGTCACCGTCTTCGGCGCCGGCCAGTACGCGATGCGGTTGTGGGTCAAGCCCGACCAGCTGGCCAAGCTGAACATCACGATTCCGGAGATCATCAACGCGGTCAACACCCAGAATGCGGTCAATCCGGCCGGAACGATCGGCGCCGAGCCGGTGCCGCCCGGCCAGGAGTACACCTACGCGGTGCGCGCCCAGGGGCGGCTGGAGAATGTCGAGGATTTCGGCAAGATCATTCTGCGCGCCAACCCCGACGGCTCGATCGTTCGCGTCAGCGATGTCGCCCGCATCGAACTCGGTGCCCAGACCTACAGCCAGCAGGGCCGCCTCAACGGCAAGCCGGCTGCTCTCATCGCCCTCTACCAGATGCCTGGCGCCAATGCCCTCCAGGCAGCGGACGGCGCCAAGAAGCTGATGGAGAAGATCAAGCAGAGCTTCCCGCCCGACCTCGATTACGTCATCGCCCTCGACACGACGCTGTCGGTCACCGAAGGCATCAAGGAGATCAAGCACACGCTGTTCGAAGCGCTGGTGCTGGTGATGATCGTCGTCTTCGTCTTCCTGCAGGGCTGGCGGGCGACGCTGATTCCGCTGCTGGCGGTGCCGGTGTCGCTGGTCGGCACCTTCATGCTCTTCCCGATGTTCGGCTTCTCGATCAATACGCTTTCGCTGTTCGGTCTGGTGCTGGCGATCGGCCTCGTGGTGGACGACGCCATCGTCGTCGTCGAAGCGGTTGAGCATCATATCGAGAACGGCATGTCGCCGAAGGATGCGACGCTCAGGGCCATGGAGGAAGTGACCGGGCCGGTGATCGCCATTGCCGTCATCCTGGCTGCCGTTTTCGTGCCGACCGCCTTCATTCCGGGGATCACCGGCCAGCTCTACCAGCAGTTCGCGGTCACCATCGCCATCTCGGTGATCATCTCGGCATTCAACGCGCTGACCCTGAGTCCCGCCCTCTGCGCCATGCTGCTCAGGCCCAAGGTCAAGGGGAGCGGCCCAGTCCAGAAATTCTACGACTGGTTCAACGGCGTCTTTGGCCGCGTCACCGGCGGCTATGTCGGGATCTGCCGGATCGCCATCCGCAGGAGCCTGATCAGCCTCGTCTTTCTGGTCGGTGTCACGGTGAGCGCCGGCTTCTTCGGCAAGATGGTCCCTGCCGGCTTTCTTCCCGACGAGGACCAGGGTTACGTCTTTGCCGCGGTCCAGCTTCCCGATGCGTCATCGCTGCAACGCACATCGGAAATCGCCGCCCAGGCTGAAGATCTGATCATGAAGGTGCCCGGCGTTCAATACACGACCACCGTCGTCGGCTACAGCATGCTCAGCCAGGTGACCAATACCTACAGTGCCTTCTTCTTCGTCACGCTCAAGAACTGGGCAGACCGCAAGCAGCCCGAAGAGCAGTACACCGCGATCAAGGCCGAGCTGAGCAAACGCCTTGCCAGCATCCCTGGCGCCATCGCCTTTGCGTTTCCGCCGCCGGCCATCCAGGGGGTCGGTACCTCTGGCGGTGCCACTTTCGTTCTTCAGGACCGTGCCGGCAAGGACATCGCCTTCCTCGCCGAGAACACCACCAAGTTCATCGAAGCCGCGAAAAAGCGCCCCGAACTCGCCAGCGTTTCGACCACCTTCCGACCGACGGTGCCGCAGTTGTTCATCGACGTCGATCAGGACAAGGTGCTCAAACAGGGCGTTCTTCTCAGCGACGTGTACAAGACGCTGCAGAGCTTCCTCGGCAGCGGCTTCATCAACTACTTCAACCGCTTCGGCCGCCAGTGGCAGGTCTACGTCCAGGCTGAAGGGGCTTACCGCACCAACATCGAGAACGTCGGCCAGTTCTACGTGCGCAACAACAAGGGCGAGGCGGTGCCGCTCTCGGCGCTGACGTCGATCCGAAACATCTCTGGTCCGGAATTCACGATGCGCTACAACCTCTACCGCAGCGCGCAGATCAACGCTTCGGCGGCGCCCGGCTACAGTTCGGCGCAGGTGATGCGGGCGCTCGAGGCGGTCTTCGCCGAAACCATGCCCAGCGAAATGGGTTACGACTACATGGGCATGTCGTTCCAGGAGAAGAAAGCGCAGGAGGGCATCTCGCCGGCGGTCATCTTCGGCTTCTCGCTGCTCTGCGTCTTCCTGATCCTGGCGGCGCAGTACGAGAGCTGGTCGCTTCCCTTCTCGGTCCTGCTGGGAACGCCGATCGCCGTCGCCGGTGCCTTTTTTGCGCTGATGCTGCGCGGCCAGGAACTGAACGTCTATGCGCAGATCGGTCTCGTGATGCTCATCGGTCTGGCGGCGAAGAACGCGATCCTGATCGTCGAGTTCGCCAAGATGGAGTACGACAAGGGCGAACTGTCACTCGCCGAGGCGACCCTCAAGGGCGCGCAACTGCGCCTGCGGCCGATCCTGATGACCTCGTTCGCCTTCATCCTCGGCTGCGTGCCGCTGGCGATTGCCAGCGGCGCCGGCGCCCTTTCGCGGCAGGTCATGGGCAGCGCGGTGATCGGCGGCATGCTGGCGGCTACCTGCCTGGCCATCTTCATCATCCCGGTGACTTTCTACGTCGTCGAGAAGATCAGTCACAAGGGAGAAGCCGGTGTGCGCAGTCACGCGACCGGCGAGGCGGTGGCCGGCAAGGCCGGAACGTCCACCAGGCCCCCTGAAAAGGAGGAGGACGGCCATGCGTAAGCCACTGCTCGTGACCTTGCTGGCGCTGCTCGCCAGCGGCTGCATGGTCGGACCCGACTACGTTCGCCCGCCGCTCGACGCACCGACGGCCTGGCGCCTCAGTGAGCAGGACGCCCGCGACCTCGCCAATACCGCCTGGTGGGAACAGTTCGCCGATCCGGTGCTCAACGACCTGGTGACGACGGCGCTGCGCGAGAACAAGGATCTGATGATCGCGACCGCCCGCGTCGAGGAGTTCGCCGGCAATTACGGCTTCGTTCGCTCGGGCCTCTTCCCGCAGGTCGGCGCCAGCGCCGACGCCCGCCGACAACGCGACGTCGCCGCAGTCGTCCTCGGCGCCGGGCAGGACAATACCTTCAACACCTACAACGTCGTGCTCAACGCCAGTTGGGAGATCGACATCTGGGGACGCATCCGGCGCCAGACCGAAGCGGCGCGGGCGCGACTGCTGGCCAGCGAGGAAGGACGGCGCGGCGTCATCCTGTCGCTCGTCGGCAGCGTCGCCGGCGCCTACGTCAACCTGCGCGACCTCGACCGGCAACTGGAGATCGCGCGGGCAACGGCGAAGAGTCGCGGCGAGTCGTACGATCTCTTCAAGCTGCGCTTTGAGGGCGGGCTCATTTCGGTGCTCGAACTGAGCCAGAACCGATCACAGTACGAGGAAGCGCTGGCGACCATCCCGCCGCTTGAAAAGGCCATCGCACAGCAGGAAAACGGTCTCAGCGTGCTGCTCGGGCGCAACCCCGGACCGATCGCCCGTGGCAGGAGCATCGACGAGCTGACGCTGCCGGCGATCCCGGCCGGCCTGCCGTCGGAACTCCTCGAACGGCGGCCCGACCTGCGCCGCGCCGAGCAGGATCTGATCGCCGCCAACGCCCTGATCGGCGCCGCCAAGGCGGCCTACTTCCCGACGATCTCGCTCACCGGACTGTTCGGTTACTCGAGCACCAGCCTGAGCAATCTCTTCCAGGGCGACAGCAAGGTGTGGAATTACGGCCTGCCGATCAGCATGCCGATCTTCACCGCCGGTGCACTGGCAGGACAGTTGCAGTCAGCCGAGGCGGCGCAGCAGCAGGCTTTGTTCACTTACCAGAAAGCCATTCAGAACGCTTTCCGCGAGGTCAACGATGCGCTGATCAATCAGGACCGGACGCGCGAACAGTTGCGCGCACAGCGGCGTCAGGTCGAAGCGCTGCAGCAGTACGCCGCCACCGCCCGCCTGCGCTACGACAACGGCTACACCAGCTTCATCGAGGTCCTCGATTCCGAACGTAGCCTGTTCAACGTTCAGCTACAATACACTCAGACGCAACAGACGGAGTTCCAGGCGATGATCAGTCTCTACCTCGCCATGGGTGGTGGCTGGGTAAACGACGCGGATAGAGTCGCCACCACGGCAGCCGGGGCAGCCGCGGCAGCCACGATGAGGCAGGAGTGAACGCAGCAGCATAGCGGTGGCGGGCGACGCCATGCGAGGCGTCGCGACAGGCGCAGGCATCCCGCGCCGGGCCCCACACCGGGCCAGCGCTGCCCGGTACTGCAGCGCCAGAACGTAGGCTCACAGGAGAGAACGATGGGCAAGAAGAGCAAGTCGGCGAAGAAGCAGAAGGGCGAGCAACTCGGCAAGGTCGTCAACGAGGCGGAAGCGTCGCCGGCAGAACCACCGAAGAAGCTGTCCGCCAAGGAGTACTACAAGGAACTCGAGAAGCTCGAGGCCGAACTCGTCCACCTCCAGACCTGGGTGGTCGAGAAGGGACTCAAGGTGGTGATCATCTTCGAAGGCCGCGACGGCGCCGGCAAGGGAGGCACCATCAAGGCCATCACCGGTCGCGTCAGCCCGCGGGTCTTCCGCGTCGTTGCACTGCCGGCACCGACCGAGCGTGAGAAGACGCAGATGTACGTGCAGCGCTACCTGCCACACCTGCCGGCCGCCGGCGAGGTAGTGATCTTCGACCGCAGCTGGTACAACCGCGCCGGCGTCGAGCGCGTGATGGGCTTCGCCAGCGACGAGCAGGTACAGGGATTCCTGCGTCTGGCGCCGCTGTTCGAGAAACTGATGGTCGCTGGCAACCAGATCATCCTGTGCAAGTACTGGCTCGAAGTCGACATGGACGAGCAGAGCCGCCGCCTCGAGGCGCGCATCACCGACCCGCGCAAGCAGTGGAAGCTGTCGCCGATGGACCTCAAGTCGTACAGCCGCTGGTACGACTACTCGCGTGCTCGCGACGACATGTTCAGGGCCACCGACACCGACTGGGCACCCTGGTTCGTCGCGCGCTCGGACGACAAGAAGCGCGTGCGGCTCAACATCATCAAGCACCTCTTGAGCAGCATTCCCTACGAGGTCGCCAAGCCGCCGAAAATCAGCCTTCCCCGGCGACAGAAGGCCGGTGACTACGTGGACCCCGGTCTGCCGCTGAAGTATGTTCCCGAGGTCTACTGAACAGCCTTTCAACTGCGGGCGACGCGACGGTCGCCCGACCCACCGGAGGTACCTGACATGCGCATTGCCCTTCTTGCCGCCGCCACCACGCTCGCCGCCACCGCCCACGCGGTACCACCCGACCAGTACCGCATTCGCAACGCCGGAGAATTGGTGAAGGTCTGCAGCGTGCCGGCGTCGGATCCAGACCATGCGACTGCAATGGCTTTCTGCCACGGCGTGCTGGCCGGCTCCTACGGCTACTACGACGCATCGACAAAGCCTGCAGACCGCTTCGTCTGCGTTCCCGATCCGAGCCCGAAGCGCTCGCAGGTGGCGAGTGACTTCGTCGCCTGGGCCAACGCCCGCCCGCAACTGATGAACGCGGGCGCGATCGACACCCTCTTCCGCTTCGCCGGCGAAGCCTTCCCTTGCCGCAAGTAGCGCCCAGCGGCACACGGCCAGGACAGACCACAGAAATCAGGAGCATGACGATGAAACATGGATTGATCAACGTTTCGCTGCTGGCAGGCATGCTCGCCATCGGCGGCTGCGCCAACATGAGTTCGACCGAGCAGCGCACGCTGAGCGGCGCCGCCGTCGGCACCGGCGTCGGCGTCGTGGTGGGCGCGGTCACCGGCGAGTGGGCGTGGGCAGCGGGTGGCGCGGCGATCGGCGCTGCCGGGGGCTTCCTCTACGATCAGCAGCAGCAAAGGGAGCAACGCGCCTACGAGCAAGGCGTCCAGGCAGGCAAGGCGAAGGCGACAACGGCGAAGTAGCGGTGAGGGGCGGTAGCGACACGCCCCGTATGCCTGCCGAACCACCTGCTGGATTGTGCCCGGATCAGTGGCGACGCACGTACGTCGGTCGGCCCCTTGAAAGACCGTCCCCTGGCGTCTCGTCAAACCGATCCTACTGCGTGCGAACAAAGACCATGTGTGCCGACGCCGACGCCGACGCAGCGTCGGCATTGCCGGCAACGATCGACTCGTAGGTCGCCCGATGCTGGCGGCGAAGTGTCTCGCGCCGGTGCGGATCGGGCATCAAGCGCGCCAGATTGCGCCGTACGTGCCCGTACATCAGCGGAATCACGGCAGCGCCGACTTTCTGCAGCGCCGGATCCCCCGACAGGTCGATGATCGCCATGTGGAAAGCCAGATCGCAAGCCACCTGCGCCTCGCCGTCCTCGGTCGAAAAGCTCCGGTCCAGTCGTTCGAAGATTTCGGCCAGGCGCCTCCGGCCGGTGTCGGTGGCACGCCGCGCGGCGGCGGCGGCGGCGTGCGATTCCACGAGTTCGCGAACGTCGAGGAGTTCGTCACGCAGGTGCAGAGGCGACGCGTTCCCGGTGTCCGGCCCGGCCGGGTCGATTGCTGCCGGCGCCGGAAGTGCCCACCCCACTCGGGTCGCGGTAACCTCTTCGCCGCCCCGGATTTCCGGAGCGGTTGCCGGCAATTCGACAATGAAGATCGCCCCCTGCCCCGGCTCGCTGCTGACGCGAATCTTCCCGCCGAGCTTCTCGGTGACGAGCCGATAGACAATGGCCAGACCGAGTCCGCTGCCGCCGCGCCCGAGACGGGTGGTGAAGAATGGATCGAAGATCCGCGGCAGCGCATCGGCAGCGATGCCCTGGCCGTTGTCGCCGACGCTGATCTGGACGTTGCCGTCCGCCAGTGCGTGTGCACTGACCCTGATCTTGCCGGCACCGCCATCGGCGAAAGCATGCACGCGCGCGTTCTCGAACAGGTTCAGGAAGATCTGGCCCAACGCCCCCGGATACCCATCGAACGCGATCGACTCCGCGACATCAACCACGAACTCGGGCACCGCGCCGCCGACGCCGACGCCGGCACTGAAGCTGTGAGCGCATTCCTCGACGATATCGACCAGCCGGAAACACCGGCGGCGATCGCTGGTCTGGTCGACGGCGACTTCCTTGAAGTTGGTGATCAGCAGCGCGGCGCGCTTGAGGTTGCGCACCAGCAGTTCGAAGCCCTCCTCGCCATGGGAGAGAAGATGATCGAGGCTGGACTTGCGTAGCGCACCTCTCTGCAACTCCGCCGCGAGGGCGTCACGCTTGCTCTGCATCGCGGTCGCCACCGTCAGAGCGTTGCCAATCGGCGTGTTGAGTTCATGCGCCACGCCGGCAACCATTGACCCAAGCGAGGCGAGCTTCTCCGACCGTACCAGTTCATCCTGCGCCAGCGCCAGCGAATCGACTGCCTGCTGCAGGCGGACGTTGGACTGCGCGAGGTCGGCGGTCCGCCCGGCTACCCGTTGCTCGAGGTGCTCGTTGAGTTCGCGCAGGTCGCGCTCGTTCCGCCGCAACTCGCTGACGTCGAGCATGGCGCCGACGATGCCTTCGACGCGACCGTCTGGCAGTCGAACGACGGCCTTGTGAAAGACGACATCCCGCTGCGTCTGTTGCGGGCCGACGACGACCGTTTCATAGACCTGCCTGCCCCCCTCGGCCAGCAGTTCCTCGTCTCGGCTGCGATACACACTCACCTGCGCCGGCGGTGCGACGGCGCTCGCCGTCTGGCCCATGATCTGCTCGCGGGACTTGCCGAGAAAGGCGACGAAGGCATCGTTGATGCGCTGGTAGCGCAAGGCCACATCCTTGAAGAACATCGGGAAGGGAGCGGCGTTGATCAGCGCCTGCACCAGCACCAGTTCCTTCTCGATCTCCGCCGAGAGCGCCTGCCTGACGCGCAGATTCCGTCGCTGCAGGGCCAGCAGCGCCAGCAGGAAGACGAAAACCGCCAGCGAAGCGGCAAAGGTCTTCGGGTACGACTCCCAGACGCTGGCCGGCCGGTTGATGACCACTGAGCCCACTGGAAGCGGGGGTCCGGACAACCCCAGGCGATCGAGTTCGGTGTAGTCGAACAGGTAGCGGTTCGGACTGTCAATCACGCGCGGCAGGTCGGCCAGAGCCTTTCCAGCATGCAGGTCGGTCAACAGACCGGCCAGCGCCAGCCCCTGCTCCTTGCCGGAAACCAGTTTGCCGCCGACGATGCCGTAGCCGAGAAAGAAACTCCAGGCGGAATAGACCGCGTGCCGGGTAGCGCCGCGGACCCCCTCTGCCACGACGGCCTCGGCGCCAATGCGATCCTCATCATCGAATGGCCGACCCATCAGAAAGATGACGAAATCGCCGGACAGGCTGCGCAGCTCGGCAAGGACCTCCCGCAGCGAATGACGGACGATGAGCTCGACGGTGAACGGCCGAGCGAGCGTCGCGTTGGCGTCTTCGAGGGCCTTGCGGTTCGACCCGAAGGTCTTGGTTTCGTCGCCGACGACGACGAGCCGATCGACCTTCGGGTGCAAGGACTGGAGCAACGCCAGGTTGGCGATGAAGTCCGGGCGTTCCGATACACCGGCCACCCGTTCAAGATGAGCGAGGTCCTTGCTGTCGATGTTGTTGACGCCCGCAAACAGGAGCGGAATCCCCGGCCAGAGGCGATCCCGATGTGCCAAGAGAAACCGATAGGCCGCATCGTCGGTGGCGAGGTACCACAGATGACCGAAGAGGCGACGGCGAGGCTGCACGAGAACGCTCACCGTGCGGCTGAGAAGACGATGGCGGGCGGGTTGCGCGATTGGGCAAAGCGGGCGCGGGCAGGCAGCCTGGTACCCGCACAGGCAGCAGCGATACCGCCTGCGATCACCTATAATGTTCCGGCAGACATTCGTTACGGAAGGTGTTCTCTGATGAAAAAGGGCAAGTTTGATGACATTGAGGCAGTTGCCGGCAACGATCTGCAGGCGGCAGTCCTTTCACCCGATGAGCGTCGCGCGCAGGGGAAGGCTCTGCGCGACGCAGTGCCGCGCGACGCGCAGGGCGGCTGGAAGGCGCCGAAGAAGCGCCGCGATCCGCTCGAACTGCTGGTCGAATCGAACGTCGGCCGCTTGACTGAACTCGTGCCGATCCGCTTCGGCCGCATGCTGCAGTCGCCGTTTGCCTTCTACCGCGGCTCGGCTGCGATCATGGCCGCCGATCTGGCGACGACGCCGACCTCCGGCATCCGGGTGCAGGCCTGCGGCGACGCGCACCTGTTGAACTTCGGCGGCTTTGCCACACCCGAACGACAGGTGGTGTTCGACATCAACGACCTCGATGAGACGCTGCCAGCACCCTGGGAGTGGGACCTCAAGCGTCTGACGGCGAGTGTCGTTATTGCCGCACATCATCTTCGGCTCAACGAAAGCGAGGCCGCAAGAGCGGCGACGGCGACGGTGCGCGCGTATCGGGAACGGATGGCCGACTATTCTTCGATGCGTGCGCTCGAGGTCTGGTACGACACCATTACCGTCGAGCGCGTGATGGCCGAAGTCAGCAGCGAGGAGGTCAGGAAGCGAATCGCCAGGCGGCTGCAGAAGGCCCGCCAGCAAAGCGCTGCCGAATTCATCTTCCCGAAGCTTGCCGAACACCACGGCGCGCTGCCCCGGATCAAGGATGATCCGCCGCTGATCTTTCACCACAGCGAGGAACAGAGCCCGGGATTGACGACGCAGTACAGAGACGCCTTGGCCAGCTATCGCGAGTCGCTGGCCGACCACGTGCGCGTGCTGTTCGACCGCTTCCGTTTTTTCGATCTGGCAGCCAAGGTCGTCGGGGTCGGCAGCGTCGGCACCCGGTGTTCGATCGGCCTGTTCATGGCCACCGACGATGACCCACTCTTCCTGCAGATCAAGGAAGCGAGGGCGTCGGTGCTCGAACCGTACGCTGGGCAGAGCCTGCATCCGAACCATGGCCAGCGAGTGATTGCCGGGCAGCGCCTGATGCAGGTAGCGTCCGACATCTTCCTCGGCTGGACCAGAGGACTGGATGGCCGGGATTACTACATCCGCCAACTGCGCGACGTCAAGATCAGCGCGATCATCGAGGGCTGGGACATCGATCTCCTGCTGGCCTACGGCAGACTCTGTGCCTGGGCACTGGCGCGGGCGCATGCACGTTCCGGCGACGCGGCACTGATCGCCGGCTACATGGGCTCGAACGCCGCCTTCGACGACGCCATCTGCGAGTTCGCCGTCGAGTACAGCGACCAGAATCAGCGTGACTACCGAGCTTTCGTCAAGGCAGTCCGCGAAGGACGACTCGAGGCTCAGGTCGAGGACGGTCCGTGAGTCCTGCGCCGGATGCCGAGGCATCGCGGGCCACAAACGCCCAGACACGCGAAGCCCCGGTTGCCGGCTGGCGCGCGGTCTTTCCCCCGGCACAGTGGCTCGCCTCGTATCGGACAACCTGGCTGGCGAACGACGCGGTGGCGGGCGTTACGCTGGCCGCCTACGGCATTCCGGTGTCGCTCGCCTACGCCTCGCTCGCCGGACTGCCGCCGCAATACGGCATCTACTGCTATCTCGTTGGCGGCATGTTCTATGCGCTGTTCGGGTCGTCACGCCAGCTGGCGATCGGCCCCACCTCGGCGATCTCGATGCTGGTCGGCGTCACCGTCGCCGGCATGGCGCAGGGCGATCCGGGACGCTGGACCGACATTGCCGCACTGACGGCCCTGGTGATCGCCGCCATGTGCGTTCTGGCGTGGCTGTTCCGCCTGAGTTCACTGGTCAACTTCATCAGCGAGACGATCCTGCTCGGCTTCAAGGCCGGAGCGGCGCTGACGATCGCCATGACCCAGTTGCCCAAGCTGTTCGGGGTCCAGGGCGGCGGGCATGGCTTTTTCGAATCCGTCGTCGTCCTCGCCGGCCAGATCCCCGATAGCAACGTCGCCGTGCTCGTTTTCGGTCTGGCCGCGCTCGCCGTGTTGCTGCTCGGCGAGAAGTTCCTGCCCGGGCGCCCGGTCGCGCTCCTGGTGGTGGTGATTTCGATCGTCCTGCTGTCGTTGACCCCACTCGGTGAGCTCGGCTTCAGGATCGTCGGCGCGCTGCCGCAGGGTCTGCCCGACTTCCGGCTGCCGGAGTTGCGGGTACGCGATGTCGACGGGGTGATCCCACTCGCCTTCGCCTGCCTGTTGCTCGCCTACGTCGAAAGTGTTTCCGCCGCACGCGCGCTGGCGCAGTCGCGCGGCTACGAGATCGATGCGCGCCAGGAACTTCTCGGAATCGGCGCGGCGAACCTGGCTGCGGGATTCTTCCAGGCCTATCCGGTTGCCGGCGGCCTGTCGCAGTCGTCGGTAAACGACAAGGCCGGCGCCCGGACACCGCTCGCTCTGGTTTTCGCCTCGGTGACGATCGGCCTCTGCCTGGTGTTCCTGACGGAGCTGCTGTACAACCTGCCGAACGTGGTTCTGGCAGCGATCGTACTGGTTGCCGTCAAGGGCCTGATCAACATCGGCGAACTGCGGCACCTGTGGCGTGTCAGCCGTTTCGAGTTCGGCGTCTCGATGGTCGCCTTCGCCGGTGTTCTGGTACTCGGCATTCTCAAGGGCGTGATCGTCGCCGTCCTGGTGTCGCTCCTGCTCCTCATCCGGCGCGCCGCGCACCCGCACGTCGCCTTCCTCGGTCGCATTCCGGGAACGCGGAGTTACTCCGACATCGGGCGCAACCCGGACAACGTGGCCGTCCCGGGAGCGCTGCTCGTCCGTGTCGAGTCCGCCCTGCTCTACTTCAACGTCGAGCACGTGCGTGAGCTCATCTGGCAGCGCATCCGCTCCACGCCTGAAGCACTGGCGCTGGCGGTGCTTGATCTATCCGCGTCCCCGTCTGTCGATCTCGCCGGCGCACGCATGCTGGCGAAGCTGCATGCGGAGCTGCAGGCGACAGGCATACGGCTGCGGCTGGTGGCAGCGCACGCCGCGGTACGCGACATCCTGCGCGCCGAGGGACTCGAGGAGAGCGTCGGCGACTTCGGCCGCCGGACCAGTGTCGCTGATGCCGTCGACGAGTTCGAGGGGCGTCTCAACCCTTGACGCACACCACCTGCCGCAGCGTATGCACGACCTCGACCAGAGAGCGCTGCGCGTGCATCACGGCGTCGATGTCCTTGTAGGCCATCGGAATCTCGTCGATCACCTCGCTGTCCTTGCGGCACTCGACGTGTGCCGTGGCGCGTTCCTGGTCGGCGACGGTGAAGCGGCGGCGGGCTTCGTTGCGGCTCATGACGCGGCCGGCGCCGTGGCTGCACGAGCAGAACGACTCGGGATTGCCGAGGCCGCGCACGATGTAGCTGCGGGCGCCCATCGAGCCGGGGATGATGCCGAGTTCACCGCGCCGTGCCGACACCGCGCCCTTGCGCGTGACGAAGATGTCGGCGCCGAAGTGCCTTTCCCTCTGCACATAGTTGTGGTGACAGTTCACTGCCTCGACGTCGACGCTGAAGGGCTTGGCGATCACCTGCCGCGTGGCGGCGATCAGGTTGGCCATCATCGCCGTGCGGTTGTGACGCGCGTAGTCCTGCGCCCAGCCGACCGCCTCGACGTAGTCGTCAAAGTGGGCGCTACCCTCCTCGAGGTACGCCAGATCGCGGTCGGGCAGGTTGGCGATGTGTTGTCGCATGTCCGCCTGCGCCAGTGCGATGAAGGTGCTGCCGATCGCGTTGCCGACGCCGCGCGATCCCGAGTGCAGCATCAACCAGACCTGGTCTGCCTCGTCGAGGCACACTTCGATGAAGTGGTTGCCCGTCCCCAGCGTTCCCAGGTGCTTGTGGTTGTTGGTGTTCTGCAGGCCCGGGTACTTTTCCACCAGGCGCCGGAAGCGCGGCAGCAACTCGGCCCAGAGTGCGTTGACCAGCGCCGGCGGCTTCTCCCAGCTGCCTTCGTCGCGCCGGCCGCGACCGACGGTGCGACCATGCGGCACGGCGTGCTCGATCGCGCTGCGCAGTGCGTGCAGATTGTCGGGGAGATCGGCGGCCATCAGCGTCGTCCGCGTGGCGATCATGCCGCAGCCGATGTCGACCCCGACGGCAGCCGGAATGATCGCCCCGCGCGTCGGGATGACGCTGCCGATCGTCGAGCCCTTGCCGAGATGCACGTCGGGCATGACCGCCAGGTGGCGGAAGATGAACGGCATGCGGGCGGTGTTGATCAGCTGCTGCCGCGCCTCGTCCTCGACCGGCACGCCCTCGGTCCACATCTTGATCGGCGCGGCGTCGGGAACGCGAACGGTCTCTACCCCCTCATCGCCGCGAAGAATCGCTTGCATGCAACGCTCCTCGTGTCTGCCACCTGCGCCGCGATCTTACGCCAATGCTGCCGTCGCCGGCCACCGCCCGTCGCTGTCCGTCGTCGCTGTCCGTCGTCGCTGTCCGTCGTCGCTGTCCGTCGTCGCTGTCCGTCGT
>ERZ761609.547-NODE-547-length-42811-cov-800.562822_pt1 | contig 42811 bp, 47 predicted proteins | sample MGYA00511163_ERZ761609 | MGnify/ENA primary metagenome ERZ761609 (study PRJEB28899, sample SAMN02445070) | bioreactor sludge metagenome | biome: EBPR sludge | place: Australia: Brisbane, Thorneside Wastewater Treatment Plant | collected 2011-12-16 ...
GCGCCGTTCTCGAGCCGCGCCTGCCAGTCGCTGGCGGCGACCGTCGCCGGGCGCACCTCGACGCCATGCCGGCGCGCGTCCTGCACCAGTTGTGACGGCGAGTAGAAGCCCATCGGCTGGCTGTTGAGCAGCGCGCAGAGAAAGGCCGCCGGGTGGTGGCGCTTGAGCCAGGCCGAGACATAGACCAGCAGGGCGAACGACGCAGCGTGCGACTCCGGGAAACCGTACTCGCCGAAGCCGCGGATCTGCGCACAGATGCGCTGCGCGAAGGCCTCGTCGTGGCCGCGCTGGCGCATGCCGGCGATCAGCTTCTGCTCGAAGGGCTCGAGCCCGCCCTTTCGCCGCCAGGCGGCCATCGCCCGGCGCAACTGGTCGGCCTCGCCGGGAGTGAAGCCGGCGGCGACGACGGCGAGCTGCATCACCTGTTCCTGGAAGATCGGCACGCCGCAGGTGCGGCCGAGAACGGCGGCGATCTCCGGCGGCATGGCGTCGATCGCCTCCCGGCCGTGGCGGCGGCGCAGATAGGGATGGACCATGTCGCCCTGGATCGGGCCCGGGCGGACGAGCGCCACCTCGATCACCAGGTCGTAGAAGTTGCGTGGCCGCAGACGTGGCAGCATCGCCATCTGCGCGCGTGACTCGACCTGGAAGACGCCAACCGTGTCGGCGGCGCAGAGCATGTCGTAGACCGCCGGATCCTCGGCCGGGATGTCCGCCAGGCGGTAGCCGCAAAGGTCGAGCGCGCGATGGATCGCCGACAGCATGCCGAGCGCCAGGATGTCGATCTTCAGCAGCCCGAGTGTGTCGAGATCGTCCTTGTCCCACTGGATCACGGTCCGTTCCGGCATCGCCGCGTTCTCCACCGGCACCAGGCGGGCGAGGGGGCCGCGGGCGATGACGAAGCCGCCGACATGCTGCGACAGGTGGCGCGGGAAGCCGCGCAGGGTGTCGGCCAGCAGCAGCCATCTGGCGACGCGCGGTGCCACGGGATCGAGGCCGACGGCGTGCAGGCGGGCGGGCAGTTGCTCGCGCTTGTCCCACCAGGCGAGCGAGCTGGTCAGGGCGTTGATCTGGGCCTCGCCGAAGCCGAGGGCGCGGCCGACGTCGCGCAGCGCGCCGCGCGTCCGGTAGGTGGTCACTGCCGCAGTGAGGGCGGCGCGTTCGCGTCCGTAACGGGCGTAGATGTACTGGATGACTTCCTCGCGCCGTTCATGCTCGAAATCGACGTCGATGTCGGGTGGTTCGCCGCGTTCGCGGGAAATGAAACGCTCGAAGAGCAGCTTCGACCGCGCCGGGTCGACCTCGGTGATGCCGAGGCAGTAGCAGACCGCCGAGTTGGCGGCCGAGCCGCGTCCCTGGCACAGGATGCCGCGGCTGCGGGCGAAGTTGACGATGTCGTAGACCGTCAGGAAGTAGGCTTCGTAGGCCAGTTCGCCGATCAGTGCGAGTTCGTGTTCGACGCGCTCGCCGACGCTGGTCGGGACGCTGCCGCCGTAACGCCGCTGCAGGCCACGCCCGACTTCGTGGCGCAGGAACGAAGACGGCGTCTGGCCGGGCGGGACGACTTCTTCCGGATACTCGTAGCGCAGTTCGTCGAGCGAGAAGTTGCAGCGTTCGGCGATGCCCAGTGTTTCGGCAAGCAGCTCCGGCGGGTAGAGACGCGCCAGCCGCAGGCGGGTCCGCAGGTGCCGCTCGCCGTTGGCGAAAAGCGCATGCCCGGCGGCAGACAGCGTGCTGCGCAGGCGGATTGCCGTCAGCGTGTCCTGCAGCGCGCGGCGCCCGCGCCGGTGCATGTGGACGTCGCCGGCGGCGACCGCCGGCAGGCCACTGGCGCTTGCCAGCGCCAGCAGGTCGGCCAGCCGCTGCGCGTCATCGGCGCCGCAATGCAGCCCGACCGCCAGCCAGGCACGCGCCGGAAAACGTTGCGCCAGCCAGCGACCATCTTCGGTGCTGGCGCCCGGCTCGGCGACCCAGAGCGCCAGGCAGTCCGGCACGGCGCCGCTGCAGCCGGCAATGACGCCGGCTGTCTCGAAGTCGCTGCGCAGCAGGCGGTACTCGCCCTTGCGCGAGCGCCGGCGGGCGAGCGTGATCAGTGCCGACAGGTTGCCGTAACCGGCGCGGTTCTGCGCCAGCAGGAGCAGCCGCAAACCGTCCTGCTGCCTGTCGGCGAGGCGGAACTCGGCGCCGATGATCAGCTTCAGCCCGCTGCTGCTGGCGGCCTTGTGCGCCCGCACGACGCCGGCCAGCGACGCCTCGTCGGTGATCGCCAGCGCGCTGTAGCCGAGCGCCAGTGCCGCTTCGACCAGTTCCTCGGGATGCGAGGCGCCGCGCAGAAAGGAGAAGTTCGAACAGCAGTGCAGTTCGGCGTAGTGGGGCGGCAGGTCGGTGGGCATGCGGTGCGGCAGAGAAGGACGGAGTGTCCGCCTGGCAGCGGCAGGTGCCGCAAGCGCTGTATGCAAATACAGCATCGATGTTACCTCGTTTGCTCGCACCTGGGCGTTTTTCGCAGCAGGTCCGCGTCGGTCAGCCGGTCGGCGACGACCGAGGTGCCGCAGTCAGTCTTTACCGGCAGGATGGGCCGCGCCATCATCCTGCCCCCATTCACTCCCAGCGTTGCCCCGGCCCGGCCGCCACCCGCGACGGCGAGCGCATCGTCAAAAGCCCGGGCAATTCGGCAAGGGCAGCAGCTCGACGTTGATACGCGACCGCGTCGTCGGCCGCCAGTACATCGACCACGAACTGCGCGCCGGTGCCGGCCGGTGCATGACGGTGAGCCTCAAGGGCAGCAACGGCGCGACCTACTTCAACCTGCTGCCGCCCGCTTCGCACGATGCCGCGATGGCGATCGGCGAGCAGATCGGCAACCGCTTCGACGGACCGTTGCCGGATGACGGCGTGTAGACCATCCGGGTGTTCCTGATGCGGGCCGCCGGCCGCCGCAACGAGGCGAGCGACTTCACGCTGGTGATCGGCGTCACCGGAACGTCGCTCAAGCTGCTGTTGGCGGGGGCAACCCATGCTGCCGTGGTGTGTTGCGGTCGGGCTGGTGGTCGTCGGTGGCCTCTACCCGTTGACCGATGCCATCCTTTGGCGTCCGGACGCGCAGAGCGCCATCGGCGTCGTACTGACACCCGTTCTGCAGGGAGTCGCCTTTCTCCTCGCCGCTCCACTGGCATGGTGGGCCGCGCGACGGCGACGCGCTGCAGAGGCTTGAGCGGAATCCCGGGCAGCCGCCGCGAGGTCCTGGCAGGAGGATTGGCCGCAGGCGCCGCAGGATTTCCGGCCAGGTCCAGCGTCCGTGCTGGCTACTGCCAACGCGACATGTGGTCAGCGGGGTGGCAAACACCTTCGCAATGGGCCCACCGATCAACCGCGGCCAAGCGGGTTGAGCGCCTTGACGCCCAAAGCTCTGGCCGCGGCGAGTAGCAGTGTGTCGTAGGTAAGCAGCGTGGCGCCGGCATGTCGGCACATCGCCAGGTGCAGCGCATCGCCCGCGCGCAGGTTGAGGTCGAAGCGACCCAGCATCGCCTGCGCCTCAGCCTGGTGTTGTGCGGCGCAGACGATCCGCTCACAGGATTGCCGCGCAAACGCGGCGATCGTCTCAAAGGCTCGCGCCGCCGTTTCCGCGTCCAGCTCCCCACGGCGGCACTTGATTCCCAGCGCCGACGCGCATTCGGTCAGACCCCAATCGCTGAAAGCAAACGGCTCGGGCCGCTGCGCCAGCCACGACTCCACCGCACCCGACGTGCGTTCGCCGACGAACAGCGTCAGAACTACGGCGGTATCGAGGTACACCATCAGAAGCGCGACTCGCGCGACGCCCGCACCAACTCGGTGGCCGCACTGCCGCCTGCCGGGAGCGACTCGCGGAAGGCGCGGATTGCCGTCCAGTCGGGGCTGCGCGGCGCAGGGCGGATCGGCGACAGGTTCGCCACCGGCCTGCCGCGGCGCGTGATGACGAGTTCCTCGCCCTTCTCGACGCGGTCAAGCAGCTCGGAAAGATGGGCCTTGGCCTGGGCAACCGTACAGGTGGTCATGTGTGCTCCTGGTCATCTGGATGACCAGGATCGTAGCAGGGCTCCATCTCCCGTGCAAGCGTTCGCCTCCAGGTTGCGCGCTGGTCTTTCCGGCCGGCGTGCGCATGCTGCTCGAGCATGGCGACAGCACGCAATGGCGAAAGCTGCACCGCGCTCGGTGTCGGCGACCGATGCAACAGCCAGTCGGGCATGCCGGGCCTGGCGAGAACCAGACGGCTGTTGCCGGCGGTCGGTGCCGGCTCGCAGCCGGTGGCCTCGAGCCGATAGCGGCCCGGCGAGGGGATCGCAAAGCGGCGCACCGCGAGGGTGGTCGTGCCGTCGCGGCCGGAGCGCAGCGAACGGGCCACGATCATGCACAACAGGCTCTTGTCCAGCGTGGCGTCTCCCACGACCCGGGAAGACCGCCCCGGGTTCCGTTGAATGTTGGCCATCGGGCCGGCTGCCTTTCCGTGCCGCAACGCCCCTGTGCGGTGATGCGCAGTCGGGGCAGTGGGCGCTGTACCGGCAGTGCGCCGGCTCAGCGGCGCAGGAAGCCGGAACCCTCCAGGTTATGATCCGCTGTTCGATGGGGATGGCGAAAGGAGTGCGACGATGACGAATGGCGGCGGCGCTGGCGCAGTGCCTGGCGCACGCTCGTGGCGTTGTTCCTCGGCCTCGCGCCGCACGGCGTCGCGGTTTTCGAGCATTGGCCGCAGCAGGCGGACTGGCGTATCGAGCGGGGCGTGGTCGCGCCCGAGGCGACGACGGTAGACCTCCTGCGTGTCCACATGACCGGCGACATGGCTTTCAATCCCGCCTCGGTCACGCGCAAGCGCGCCTACCTGACGACTGGCCTGCGCGGCGCCATCGCCGATTGGTTCAAACGGCCGCGGCCGCAGGACGGTCGCCGTTTCCGAGGTAGTTGATGACGTCGGTCGTCGTGTCGCGATCGCCCATGCTCCGGGTCGGGCGACCAAAGCCGGCGTTGTAGTAGGCCTGCCGGGTGTCGTCGCCGCCGTTCCGGGGCGAGGCCAGGTCGACCACGGTGATGTTGCTGAACAGGCCGAGGGTGGCATTGCTGCCACCGATGTTGCCGAACGAATCGTTGCGTGGCGCCCGGTTAATGTGAAAGTCGCGCCTGCGACTCGCGAACCTCCCTTCTCCCGTGCGCGGGAGAAGGGCCGGGGATGAGGGCAACGGTCATGACTTTCATCATCAAGGGTGTGTCGCAAGTCATGACCGTTAGCGCCTGCCGACGCCGGTGCCGGCGCGACAGCGTGTCGTCGCCTGATCCATGCGAGGAGCCTGTGCGGGGATATCTTCCATTCGCTAACCAGTTATCGTGTTGATGGTGAAGTGGTGCAAGCCAGGCGACGGCGGTCAGGGCAGTGACGAGATCAGTGCCAGGCCCGGCGTGCAGGCTGTCCAAACCTGCGTGCGAGGCGGGGGCGGTGGCCGGCTACGTGGTCTGCGGTAATGCCGACTGCGTATGAGCGACTCGACTTTCAGGTGGAGTATCTGCCTGCAGCTCGGGTGGCTGTTATCAACTACTGCACGGCAGGGCGTGCTTTTCCGGCGCGCGATCCGTTGCGCCGGCCACGGCGGATCGCAAGCTGTTGTAGCCTTGCCGCGCCACTGGGCATCGGCTCGTCTGCTCTATTTGGCTACCCTGTCGGTGGCAGGGCTTCTGTTACCGCCGTGCTTGTCTCGCGTCTTGCTCGTCACAGCAGGAGGGAGGCGCGCGGGAGGACATGCCGGCAAGAGCGAATGCACGGGATGAATGCCTCTCCGTCGCGGCGAGTTCCGCCGGCGGTCAGCTCGCGAAGGCGCCCATGCGCACGGGTCCGGACTGACGCAGGACGAGTGGACATTGCCTGTCGCGGGAGGCTCCGAGCGGGGCAGCTGCTGGCATGACACCGATGTGTCTGAGGTGGCCAGCGCGCCCCTCGCCGAGCTCCCCGGCTCCCACAACCGCCGCGACTGTGGTCGCGGCGGGTCATCCCTGTGCCTGACTCATTCGGCCCTGTGTTGCGCCGCCGGGCGCCAGCGCAGCGCCTGTACGCTCTTGTGACCGAGATGGCGCAGCAGCATTCCGGGCGGCATGCGCAGCCACTGGTAGCGGGCCAGGCCGAGGTGTACGGCGATTCGGCGCGCGACCGGCGGCGGCCGGTCGGCAAGTCGGGGCAGGGTGCAGCACGGATAGAGCCAGTCCATCAGCCACACCATGGCGATTGGCGGCGGGCGCAGCGGTAGGCCGTCGGGTACCGGCGTAGCCAGCCACTTGCGGCAGTAGTGCAGGGCGTACCACAACGGCCGCTCGACGCCGTGCCGACCGGCGCGTCTGGTCAGTGCCAGCCAGTCGTCCGCCGATTGCAGGTAGCTGCGCAGCAGGCTGTCGATGTCGACCAGGTCGCGCAGGTTGTCGACCAGCTCGGAATCCTGGAAGAGATGGATCACCGCATGCAGGATCTGGTCGAGCGGGTGCAGTACCAGGAAGCGTTGCCCGGCGACCGCCTGCAGGTCGCCGAAGAGCAGCGCCCGGTCCGGTTTCAGGCGGCCGGTGACCGGGCTTATGGTGTGATGGAGATCGACCTCCATCGGGTGCCCGGGAAAACGCATCGGCGGGATCTCGTGACTCCATTCACGGTAGTAGCGGTCGGCGTAGTCGTCTACCGCTTCCGCTTCCCAGCCGGCAGCCAGCAGGGCGGTTTCGCTGCGTCGCAGATCATCGCGGCTGACGAGCAGGTCGACATCGTTCGGCAGGCGCCCGCGTGCCGTTTCGAGATCCTGGATGACGTAGGCGCCGCCCTTGAGGACGGCGACGCGCACTTCGGTCGGCAGCACGCGGGCCAGTGCTGCCAGCTCCATGCGCAGCAGGTGGACGCGATGCGCCGAATAGATGGTCGCCGAATCGAGGTGGCCGCGAACGCAGTCCGGAATGGCGGGCAAGTGCCCGGGTCGCGACTGGATCCGGTGCGCGAGGACGCCGAGAAGTCTCGCCCGCCGCGCCAGGCGGATCAGCGTGTCCCAGTCGGCGAGCGTCAGTTCGCCGGCACGCCCGGGGTCGGTCAGCAGTTGCAGCAAGGCGCTCGGGCCGGCGTTGGGTCGCTGGTCACTCATGCGCCGGTCCTCGCAGCGGTCGCATCGGCAAGCAGCGTGCGGACGGCATCGACCGCTTCGTCCAGACGGCTGTACTCGAGAGCGAAAGCGGGACAGCTCTCGCTGACATCGGCGACGGCATTGAATGAAGTGGCCCCCAGAAGCTCGTAGTTGAAGCTGTTGAAGGCGAGGTGGGCAAAGGCGTCGGCAGCCGGCAGGCGGCGCGCGCGCAGTGCTGCGCCCTCGCGAAACGAAGGAAAGATGACCAGCTGCGGCCGTGCCGGCAGCCGTCGTGCGTCGACGCTGGCATCGCCGGGAGCAAGGTGCGCCACATCGCCCTTGCGCGTACCCTTGTAGACCGGTCCGAGGATGAGGTCGTCGGCATAGTCGCGAATGACGTCGATCGAACGGTTCTTCAGCGCCAGCGGCTTCAGCATCGGCCACAGCTGTCCGCTTCGCGGGCAGAGGACGCCGAACTCGTCGGACAGCAGGCGGAAACCCCGCAGCATCATCGCTGCCGTCAGCGTGCTCTTGCCGGAGCCGGGCGGCGCCGCCATGATCACCCCCTGGTCGGCCAGTGCGAGGGCGCCGGCGTGCAGCAGGACATGCTGGTTGAAGCGCTGTGCAAAGCACCAGTTGACGCCCCACTCGAAGTGCGCCAGCGCCTGCTCCCGGGGGAAGGGGTCGAAGGGCTGGATGCCGTCGATCAGGAACCGCGACTGCGGGCGCAGGTAGGCGCGTACACCGCTGCCGCGGCGGACCTGCGTATGGAAGTCGGCGAAGGTGGCGTCAGCCAGCGAAAAAGCGCCATAGACGCGCTGCAGATCGGCGACGAAGCCGGCAAGGTCGGAGCCGACGCGCACCACCGCTGCGCCATAGTCGAGCTCGACCGAGGCATTGGCAAGACGCTGGCGGAGGAGAACGGGAGAAAGGTTGCGCAGTCGGGGCGGCTCGGCGGTCATCCGCCAAGGATGCCCATCTCCTGCAGAGAACGCAACACCTGGCGCATTTCCGGGGTGTCGGTGTCGACTTCGAGTTCGTCACGCAGCAGACTCAGGGCCGCGCTCATCGGCACGGGATCGTCGCCGTTGCCGATCTCGCTCAGTGCCTCGAAGATGAGGGCGGCGGCCGGCGTGAGAATGTGCGTCTGCCAGTTTCTCTGATCAAAAGCGACCGCACCTTCACCGAGCCGGCGATAAAGGGGTTGCATCGGGCTGCGTGAGCGCGCGGGCGGTCTGCGACTGGTGACGTGTGGTTGTCTACGGAATCAGGTTGGTGTTCGGATCCGCATGCGGTCCGGACGGATGGATCGAGTTCCAGCACGACGCGTGCGCCACCGGCCTCGGTGCCGCGCCGCTGATGTCGTACTGCAGGACGTTGCCCTCGAGCACGGTGTCGGCTCCCTGGTTCGGAAGCCCGGTCTGGAACTGACGCACCCACTGGTCGGTCTGGTCCTTGGGAATAAGGGGCGGAATCGGGTTGTTGCCGTTCGCCGTCAGGCCTTTCTCGACACAGGCGTGCAGACTGCTCCCTGCAACAGCTCTACCGGTCGAAGGCAGAACGAAGATCGCCGGCACCGCCGCCGCCTTCTTGAGCAGCCTGCGCCGCTGCTCGGTTCTCGCGTTTGAGGTCTCTGACATGTTCTTTCCTTGGTATCTGTTTCGGCCTACCAGAATCATTGTAGTCCGTCCGCTTCGCAGATGTATGCCCACTACGTCACACTGCGACGGAAGAGCCCACAATGACGGTCACCCTCGCGTCGCGGCGGGCGACCATCTGCCGTGCTTCACCGATTCAAGCAAGTTGTGTGCCATAGACTTTCGCTGCGAACAATTTTGCAGTAAATCATCGCTGTAGAATGCCACTCTGCGAACGTGCCAAGTGCTGAGACCGGCATGTGTAAAAAAAACCGACACCTGTCGCCGTCGCTCACGGGTTGCCAGTCGCCGCGTGCGGGCCGTGAGCGGCGGCACACGCCGCGTCAGAGCTTGAGACGTTCGATCAGCTCGGTTTCCAGTCTGATCCTGCTGGCCGTCTCGCGGAGGTCGCCGCCGCTGATCAGGAAGGTGTCCTCGACGCGTTCGCCGAGGGTGGAAATCTTCGCCGTGTGCAGGTTGGCGCCATGCGCTGCCAGGGTCAGGGCGATCGTGTATAGCAGCCCGGGACGGTCGGTAGCGCTGACCGAAAGGACGTAATGCGCGCCTTTCTCGTCTTCCTCGATGGTGACCAGCGGCTGCACCGGGAAGTGCCTCACCTGTCGCGACAACCGCCCGCCGCCCGGTGCTTCCGGCGGCCCCTGGCGGCGCAGGCGGTCGCCGAGTTCATGCTCGACATAGCTGATCATGTCGCGGTCGCTGCCGCGGTCACTGAGGTCAAGCAGCATGAAGGAGTCCAGCGCGTAGCCATGCCGCGTCGTATGGATCTTCGCGTCGACGATGGTGTAGCCGGAACGACTGAAAAAGCCGACCAGGCGGGCAAAGAGGTCGCGCTGGTCGCGCGTGTAGACGAGGACCTCGAGACCTTCGCCCTGCGGGTTCAGGCGGGCCTTGACGAGGGGTTCCTCAAGGCCCATCCGGTAGTACAGGGCTCGCGTGTGCCAGGCGATCTCTTCCGCCGAATGACGCATGAAGTACACCGCATCGAGCTGTTTCCACAGGCGCTGGTGCACCGCGTCCGGCAGCGCGAAGTAGCGCAGCAGGCGCACGGCCTGCTGCTGTCGCTCCTCGATCAGGCCTTGCCGGACCGGTGTCTGGCCGCCGCCGAGCAGGGTGCGGCAGGTACTCCTGAACAGTTGCTCGAGCAGTTGCCCCTTCCAGGTGTTCCAGACTTTCGGACTGGTGCCGCGAATGTCGGCAACGGTGAACAGATAAAGCGCGACCAGCCTCCTCTCGTCGCCGAGCGTTGCAGCGAAGGCGCCGACGACCTCCGGATCGGCAATATCCTGCTTCTGCGCGACGCTCGACATCAGCAGGTGATGCCGCACGAGCCAGACGATCAGCTCGCTGTCTTCGGCGGCGACCCCGTGCGCCGCGCAGAACTCGGCGGCATCGACGGCGCCGAGCTCGGAGTGGTCGCCGCCGCGTCCCTTGGCGATGTCGTGGAACAGCGCTGCGACGTAGAGCACCCATTGTCGCGGGAAATCACTGATCAGTTCGCTGCACAGTGGATACTCGTGGGTGAACTCGTCGGCGAGAAAGCGGCGCAGGTTGCGCAGTACGTGCAGCGTATGCTGGTCAACAGTGTAGACGTGGAACAGATCGTGCTGCATCTGGCCGACGATCTTGCCGAAGTTGGGCAGATAGCGGCCGAGCAGGCCGAACTGGTTCATTCGCCTGAGTTCGTGCAGCACCCCGCGCGGCTGCTGCAGGATGCTGAGGAAACAGCGGCGGTTGTCGGGGTTGCAGCGGAATTCGTCATCGATCAGTGTTCGCGCATGCCACAGGGCGCGCAGCGTGCGTGCCGTCATTCCCTGCAGATCGGCATGCTGCTGCATCACCAGGAATGCCTCGAGCAGCGCGGCCGGGCTCTTCTGGAAAACGTCGTCGGCGACGACATCGAGCAGTTCGTGCGTTTTCCGGAAGCGTTCATTGATCGGCAATGGTTCCTGGTCCGCCGGAGGCGAGATGGCGGCACCGATGTTCTGCAGCAGGATGGTGTTCAGCTGCGTCACCATCTTCGCCGTGCGGTAGTACTGCTGCATCAGCCGCTCGCTTGCCAGACGGGTCGCCGTCGGCACGCAACGCATCTGTCCAGCGAGCGCCGTCTGGTGGTCGAAGAGCAGGCGGTCCTCGCGCCTGCCGACATGCAGGTGCAGGTGGCAGCGCAGACGCTGCAGGAAGCTGAGGCTGCGCAGCAACTGCTCCTCTTCGTCGCCGGTGATGAAGCCGTGCCGCGCGAGGTCGTCCCACGAATCGCCGAAGCCTGCAGCGCGCGTGATCCAGATGATCGTCTGCAGATCGCGCAGGCCGCCGGGAGCTTCCTTGCAGTTGGGCTCGAGACTGTAGGGCGAGTCCTGGTAGCGGCGGTGGCGCTCGTCCTGTTCCATCCGCTTGGCGTCGAAGAAGCTCTGGGCGTCGAGCATCTCCCGGAGCTGCCGGCAGACTTCCGCGAACAGCGAGTCATCGCCCGCCAGCAGGCGGGCTTCGAGTAGCGCCGTGCAGATCGTCAGGTCGCCTGCGGCCGCCTGGGCGCATTCGGCAACCGTACGCACGCTGGGAGCGATCTCCAGACCGATGTCGTAGAACAGCGCAACGGCAAACTCGATCTGGCTCGTCATCGCGGCGTCTGGTGTTGCCGGCAGCAGCAGCAGGATATCGACGTCGGACGCGGGGTAGAGTTCGCCGCGGCCATAACCGCCGACGGCAAGCAACGCCAGTGCCGGTGGCAGGGACAGTGCCTGCCAGAGATCGCCAAACACCTCGTCAACCAGACGACAGCGCGCCCGCAGCAGCCGCAGTGCGTCGTCGTCGGCGAGAAAGTCGCGTCGCAGCTCGGCCTGGCCAGCACGCAGCCGTGAGCGGCAGGACTCAACCAGGAACTGGCGGCTGGCCTCGGCAGTGATCATGCGGGGTGGCCGATCCAGCCCGGCTGCGGCGGTGTGGCCGACGAAAGGGTGAGGACTTCGTAGCCACTTTCCGTCACCAGGATGGTGTGTTCCCACTGCGCCGAGAGGCTGTGATCCTTGGTGACGATGGTCCAGCCATCGGCCATCGTCTTCACCGCCGCCTTGCCGGCGTTGATCATCGGCTCGATGGTGAAGATCATGCCTGCTTCGAGGACGATGCCGGTGTGCGGGCGGCCGTAGTGCAGGACCTGCGGTTCTTCGTGAAACCTGGCGCCGATGCCGTGGCCGCAGAACTCGCGAACCACCGAGCAGCCGCACTGCTCCGCATGCTTCTGGATCGCGTGCCCGATGTCGCCAAGATGAGCGCCGGCGCGTACCTGGACGATGCCGAGCCACAGGCACTCGAAGCTCACCTCGCACAGCCTTCTCGCCTGTACCGAGGTCTCGCCGATCTGGAACATGCGGCTGCTGTCACCGTGATAGCCTTCGCTGATCACCGTGATGTCGAGATTGACGATGTCGCCGTTGCGCAGCGGCCGCTCGCCCGGTACTCCGTGGCAGACCTGGTGGTTGATCGAGGCACAGATCGAATTCGGATAGGGCCGGTAACCGGGCGGCGCGTAGTTGAGCGGAGCGGGAACGCAGCTCTGCACGCCGACGATGTAGTCGTGGCAAAGCCGGTCCAGTTCGGCGGTGGTGATACCCGCCTGCACGTGCGGTGTGATGTAGTCGAGCACTTCTGCCGTGAGGCGGCCGGCGACGCGCATCTTGGCTATTTCCTGCGGGGTCTTGCGGATGACGCTCATGCTTTGCGCTCGGCGGCGGGATGGGGAGGAGCGAAGGATAAAGGAAGCGGCCTGCTTAGGCAATTTGCCGCATCGACGGGGAATCGCCGCCGGCTATCGAGAAAAACCGGCTGTCGCTGCGTCGAGCGAATTGAAATGATCCGCGTCTTGGTGGTACCATCCACGACCTTTGCTGGCCCGTGCCGGCAAGAAAGGAAGTGCGTGCCCTTCCCGGCACGCCGGGGTGGCCGAGGAGGCCCTCCCCAATACGCACATCCGCCTGTTCAAGGGTGTCTGCCACGAAGTCAATCGAAGGGCAGGCTGTAGCTGGGTGGATGGTGGTCCAACCCTGATAATGAAAGCCAAGATCCATGTCTACAACGATGCGCCAGATGCTCGAGGCCGGAGTTCACTTCGGTCATCAGACACGCTTCTGGAACCCCAAGATGGCGCCGTACATTTTCGGCGCGCGCAACAAGATTCACATCGTCAACCTCGAGAAGACGCTCGCGAAGTATAACGAAGCGATGAGCTTCGTGCGCAAGCTGTCGGCCAACAAGGGAACGATCCTGTTTGTCGGTACCAAGCGGCAGGCGCGCGAAATCATGGCCGAAGAGGCAAGCCGTTGCTCTTCTCCGTATGTCGACCAGCGCTGGCTGGGTGGCATGCTGACCAACTTCAAGACCATCAAGCAGTCGCTCAAGCGCCTGAAGGAACTCGAGCTGATGTGCGAGGACGGGTCCCTGGACCGGCTCGGCAAGAAGGAGGCGCTGATGCTGACGCGCGAGCTGGACAAGATGCACAAGTCGATCGGCGGCATCAAGGACATGGCTTCACTGCCCGATGCGCTGTTCGTCATCGACGTCGGTTACCACAAGATCGCCATCACCGAGGCGGTCAAGCTGGGTATCCCGGTGGTCGCGGTGGTCGACACCAACCACTCGCCCGATGGCGTGGACTATGTCATCCCAGGCAACGACGACTCTTCGCGCGCCATCCGTCTCTATGCACGCGGGGTTGCGGATGCAGTCCTCGAAGGTCGCAGCCAGTTCGTCGAGGAGCTTGTTGATGTCGTTTCCGGCGACGAGTTCTTCGAGGAAGAGGCGGGCGACTGATCAGACCCGGATGGCCTGCCACGGGCAGGTCGTGCCCGGGGGCCTGTGCGCCGCTGGCAGCAGCCGGGGCCGTTGTGAACGTACTGAATGATGGGCGCAGCCGCCAGCCGGGTTGCGCCTGCAAGTGGAGAATGAAATGGCGGAAATAACCGCAAGCATGGTGAAAGAGCTGCGCGAGAGGACCGACGCGCCGATGATGGAGTGCAAGAGGGCGCTGACCGAAGCCGGTGGCGATCTCGGCAAGGCAGAGGAGATCCTGCGCGTCAAGCTCGGATCGAAGGCCAGCAAGGCAGCCAGCCGCATCACTGCCGAGGGAGTCGTGGCGATCCAGCGGACGTCCGATGACCAGTTCGGAGCCATCGTCGAGATCAACTGCGAGACCGACTTCGTCGCCAAGAACGACGACTTCCTCAGGCTTGCCAGCGATTGTGCCGGCCTCGTGCTGTGCGAGAATCCGCCTGACGTCGCTGTCCTCTCGGGCCTTCCGTTGGGCGACGGCACCGTCGAATCGACGCGTACGGCGCTGGTCGGCAAGATCGGCGAGAACATGTCGATTCGCCGCTTCGTGCGCGTCGCGGCCACCGGGCGGCTCGCCTTCTATGTCCATGGCGGGGCGAAGATCGGTGTCCTGGTTGATTACACCGGTGGTGACGATCAGTTGGGCAAGGATCTGGCGATGCACATCGCGGCTGCGAAACCGCGGGCACTCGATGCCTCGGGCATCGATGCCGAACTGATCGACAGCGAGCGCCGGATTGCGGCCGAGAAGGCGCGCGAGGCGAACAAGCCGGAGGCGATGATCGACAAGATCGTCGAAGGCTCGGTGCAGAAGTTCCTCAACGAGGTGACCCTGCTCGGGCAGGTCTTCGTCAAGGCGGAAGACGGCAAGCAGACGATTGCCCAACTGCTGAAGAGCAAGGGCGCCTCGATTGCCGGCTTCACGCTGTTCGTTGTTGGCGAGGGCCTTGCCAAGCGGTCGAACGACTTTGCCGCCGAAGTGGCCGCGCAGGCCGCCGCTGCCGTCCAGAGATAGCTGCCTGACGAAGGAGCCAGAAGCCGATGTCCGCCCAGTCACCAAGGTACCGACGCATTCTCCTCAAGCTCTCCGGCGAAGCACTGATGGGCGGCGACGCCTACGGCATCAATCGGCAGACGATCGCCGGTATCGTTGCCGAGATCAAGGCGATCGTCGACCTCGGTGTGCAGGTCGGTGTGGTCATCGGCGGTGGCAACATCTTTCGCGGTGTCGCCCCGGCGGCGCGCGGCATGGACCGCGCGCAGGCCGACTACATGGGCATGCTGGCAACGGTGATGAACGGTCTCGCGCTGCACGATGCGATGCGCGCCGCCGGGATGGTGTCGCGGGTGCAGTCGGCGCTGAACATCGAGCAGGTGGTCGAACCGTACATCCGGGCGAAGGCGATCCGCTATCTGGAACAGGGGCGGACGGTGATCTTTTCCGGTGGTACGGGCAACCCGTTCTTTACCACCGACACCGCGGCGGCTTTGCGCGGAGCGGAGATCGGTGCCGAAATCGTTCTCAAGGCGACCAAGGTGGACGGGATCTATTCGGCCGACCCGAAGAAGGATCCGCATGCCATCCGTTATGACCGGATCAGTTTCGATGACGCGATCGCGCGCAATCTGGCGGTGATGGATGCGACGGCATTCGCGCTCTGTCGCGATCAGAAACTGCCGATCAACGTCTTCTCGATCTTCAACCCGGGGGCGCTGCAGCGGGTCACGATGGGCGACAACGAAGGCACCCTGGTCTATTGCTGAGGGAGTTGCAAATGGCGATAGCAGACGTCAAGAAAACGACTGAACACAAGATGCAGAGGTCGATCGAGGCACTCAAGACGGACCTCGCGAAGGTGCGTACCGGACGTGCCCACACCGGCCTGCTCGACCACGTGCATGTCGAGTATTACGGTTCGTCGGTACCGATCAACACGGTGGCCAACGTCACCCTGATCGATGCCCGGACGCTCGGCGTCCAGCCGTGGGAAAAGAACATGCTGGCCAAACTAGAGAAGGCGGTCCGGGACTGTGACCTCGGCCTCAATCCTTCGGCACAGGGTGATTTGATCCGCGTCCCGATGCCGCCGTTGACCGAAGAGCGCCGTCGCGACCTGATCAAGGTGGTCAGGGGCGAGGGAGAGGCTGCCAAGGTGGCGGTGCGCAATCTTCGCCGTGACGCGATTGCGACGCTGAAGGAGATGCTGAAGCACAAGGAGTGTTCCGAGGACGACGAGCATCGGGCCCAGGACGAGATCCAGAAGCTTACCGACCGCTATGTGGCGGAGATCGACAAGCAGCTGAGCCACAAGGAAACCGAGCTGATGGCGATCTAGCCGCTGCCGACGAAATGACCAGGATGCAGCGCTTTGCCAGCTCGACGCGCGATGTTCCGCCAGCACTGGCCGTTCCCAGGCATGTGGCGATCATCATGGATGGCAATGGGCGCTGGGCGAAGAAGCACCTGCTGCCGCGTTTCGCCGGTCATCGGCGCGGCGTCCAGGCGGTACGCACGATGGTACGCTGCTGCCTCGAACGCGGCATCGAGTATCTGACGCTGTTCGCCTTCAGTTCCGAGAACTGGCGCCGCCCGGAGGACGAGGTCTCGCTGCTGATGCAGTTGTTCGTCCGGGTTCTCAAGGAGGAAGTCAAGCGCCTCGACCGCAATGGTGTGCGCCTGCGGGTGATTGGCGATCTCACGCGTTTCGAGCCGGACCTGCGGGTGCTGATCGAGGCCTCGGAGCAACGTACGGCCGCCAACAGTCGCCTCATCCTGACGATCGCAGCCAACTATGGCGGCCGCTGGGACATCCTGCAGGCCGTCAGGCAGATGCTGCAGGACAATCCGGAACGTGGCGACTGGGATGAGGCCGACCTGACGCCGCATCTGGCGATGAGCTATGCGCCGGAACCCGATCTCTTCATTCGCACCGGTGGTGAGCAGCGGATCAGCAATTTTCTGCTCTGGCAATTGGCCTATTCCGAGCTCTACTTCACCGAGGTGCTCTGGCCCGAGTTCGACGCGACCGCCTTCGATGGGGCACTGGCCTGGTACCGGCAGCGAGAGCGCCGTTTCGGGCGCACCAGTGAACAGTTGCTGACGTCCCCGCCGGTAGCGGTGTCAGTGACCGGCCAGCGTCCCGATGCTTAGAACCCGGGTAATCACCGCGGTCGTCCTGCTGGCGGCTTTTCTTCTGGCGCTGTTCTATCTGCCGCCGCTCGGCTGGCTGCTCTTCGTCAGCGCCGTCGCCGCGGTTGCGGCGTGGGAGTGGGGGGCGCTGATGGGCCTCGCGGGTGTGCCGAGGATCGTTCTCGGTGTCGTTCTGGTGGCGATCTGTCTGCTGCTGGCCGTCGTTGAACCGGCAGCGGTCGGTCTGGCGACGGGTTTCGCCGATGCCGCCTGGCGACTCGGTGCCTGCTTCTACGTGCCGGCGGCGGTCTTCTGGTTGCTGCTGGCACCGCTCTGGCTGCGGCGCCGCTGGTTGCTCGGCAGGACGGTCCCGGCGCTGGCAACCGGCGCCGTGCTGCTGCTGCCGCTCTGGCTGGCACTGGTGCAGTTGCGGCAGGCCGGACCACTGACCGTGCTGGCGATCATGGCCGCCGTCTGGCTGGCGGACATCGGTGCCTACTTCGCTGGCCGCCGCTTCGGCCGCCACAAGCTGGCGCCCGCAATCAGTCCCGGGAAGACCTGGGAGGGGGCGATCGGTGGCGGCATCCTGGTGCTCGCCTACGGCCTGCTGCTCTCGTCACGCCTGCCGGCGACGCTGGCCGGCAACCTGCCGTTGCTGTTGCTCGTCCTGCTGCTGCTGTCGGCGATCAGCATCATGGGCGACCTGTTCGAGTCCCTGCTCAAGCGGCAGGCCGGTCTCAAGGACAGCAGCAACGTCCTGCCGGGGCACGGCGGGGTCCTCGACCGCATCGACAGCCTGACCTCGACCCTGCCACTGGTCGCGCTCGTCTGGCTGGTGACCAAAGCTTGAGCGGCGGCGGCAGCGTCATGCAGCGGCTGACGATTCTCGGTTCGACCGGTTCGATCGGCGTCAGCACGCTTGACGTGGTTCGTCGGCATGCCGATCTCTACCAGGTCGTCGCACTCTGCGCGCACCGGCAGAGCGGGCGCCTCTTCGAGCAATGCCTGGAGTTCCGGCCACAACACGCGGTGGTCGGCGATGCCTCGCTGGCCGCCGAGCTCGGCGAGCGCCTGCGGGTTGCCGGTTGCGCAACCGCCGTCAGCCACGGGCCGGAAGCCCTGTTGCGCATGGCACAACTGCCCGAGGTCGACGCCGTCATGGCGGCGATCGTCGGTGCCGCGGGCCTGCCGCCGACACTGGCTGCGGCCGTCGCCGGCAAGAAGGTCCTGCTTGCGAACAAGGAAGCGCTGGTGATGGCTGGCGCGGTCTTCATGCGGGCCGTGCGCGACAACGGCGCGATCCTGCTGCCGATCGACAGCGAGCACAATGCGATCTTCCAGTCGCTGCCGAGCGATTATGCCGGCGATCTGCAGGCGAGCGGCGTCCTCGGCCTCTGGCTGACGGCGTCCGGCGGGCCGTTTCGCGGCCGTTCGCTGGCCGATCTCGAGTGTGTCGGGCCGGAAGAAGCCTGCTCGCACCCGAACTGGGTGATGGGCCGGAAGATCTCGGTCGACTCGGCGACGATGATGAACAAGGGCCTGGAAGTGATCGAGGCCCGCTGGCTGTTCAATGTCCCGGCGGAGAGGATTCAGGTGATCATTCATCCGCAGAGCATCGTCCATTCGCTGGTCCAGTATGCCGATGGCTCGGTGATCGCCGAACTCGGGAACCCCGACATGCGAACGCCGATCGCGCACGCGCTGGCGTACCCGCGGCGCATGGCTGCCGGCGTCGCGCCGCTCGACCTGTGCGCCATCGGCGGTTTGCACTTCGAGCGCCCGGACCGCGAGCTGTTCCCGTGTCTGGCGCTGGCCTATCGGGCTCTGCGTGCAGGCGGCACGGCGTCGGCGACCCTCAATGCGGCCAACGAGGTTGCGGTCGAGGCCTTTCTTGACGGCCGCATCGGCTTCACGGCGATTGCGCGGCTGATCGAGGAAGTGATGGATCGCCTGCCGGCCGGCCGAGAACCCGTCTCGCTGGCCGAGGTGCTCGCCGCCGATCGGGCAGCGCGCCGGGCGGCCGAGCAGTGCCTTGCCACCGGAGTCTGTGCATGAGCGGCTTTCTCTACTATCTGGTCGCGTTTGCCGTCGTCCTCGGCATCCTGGTCGTCGTGCATGAGTTCGGACACTATCTCGCGGCACGCTGGGTTGGTGTGCGCGTCCTGCGCTTTTCGGTCGGTTTCGGCAAGCCGCTGCTGTCGCGACGCTTCGGTCGGGACGGCACCGAGTGGGCACTTGCCGCCTTTCCGCTTGGCGGCTATGTCAAGATGCTCGACGAGCGTGAAGGCGAAGTGGCGCCCGAGGAGTTGCACCGCAGTTTCAATCGCCAGCCGGTCGCGCGCCGCATGCTGATCGTCGCCGCCGGGCCGGCGGCAAACTTTCTCCTCGCTGTGCTGCTCTACTGGGCTCTGTTCTGGTACGGTAGCGAGGAGTTCAGACCGATCCTCGGCGCGCCCGCGATCTCGAGCCCGGCCGCAGCGGCGGGACTCGAGAACGGCGAAACGGTTCTCCGGGTCGGTGGCGAAAAAGTCCAGACTTGGCAGGAGATGCGCTGGCTACTGGTGCAAAGGGCAGCCGACCACGATCAGATCGACCTCGAACTGCTCAACCTGCGGCAGGAGATCGTCGTTCGCCGGCTCGATCTGACGGTCGTGCGGCAGTCGGGCTGGGAGGGCGATGCGCTGGAGAGGCTCGGCTTGGGCCTCTACCGGCCGCGGCTGCCACCGGTCATCGGCAGCGTCAGCGCCAGCAGCGCTGCCCAGGCGGCCGGCCTGCAGTCGGGAGACGAGGTCCTGGAGATCGACGGCGAGCCCATCGACAGTTGGGCTGATCTGGTCAGTGTCGTTCGCCGGTCCCCCGGCCAGACGCTGCAGATGGACGTCCTGCGGCAGGGGCTGCGGCAACAGCTGACGGTGAGGCCGTCGGCCGTCGATGATCGCGGGCGGGAGATCGGCCGCATCGGTGCCTCGGTGCGCGACGGGGGCGAGGCGCGCGAGCAACTGATGATCACCGTTCGCTACGGCCCGGTGTCGGCGCTCGGCAAGGCGCTGGGGGAAACCTGGGACAAGTCGGCGTTCACGCTCGTGATGATCGGCAGGATGATCACTGGCGAGGTTTCCTGGCGCAACATCAGTGGCCCGGTGACGATTGCCGATTATGCCGGCCAGTCGGCGAAGCTCGGCCTCGACTACTATCTCAAGTTTCTGGCACTCGTGAGCATCAGTCTCGGTGTTCTCAACCTGCTGCCCATCCCGATTTTGGATGGCGGGCATTTGCTGTATTATCTGGTGGAAATAATCAAGCGCGGGCCCGTTTCCGAGCGCACGATGGAGATCGGTCAGCAGATTGGCCTGGCCTTCCTGATCATGCTCATGGCGTTCGCCTTCTACAACGATATCAACCGCTTGTTCTCCGGCTGAGCTTATGAAGAAAAACCTGCTCGCAGGTCTGATGGCCTCTCTCCTTGCTTCTGCAGCAGCAGCGATCGAGCCGTTCACCGTCCGTGACATACGCGTTGAAGGGATTCAGCGCGTCGAGGCCGGAACGGTCTTCAGCTACCTGCCGGTCAAGGTCGGCGACACGATGACTGACGAGAAGGCGGCGCAGGCGATCAAGGCGCTGTTCGCCACCGGCTTCTTCAAGGATGTCCGCATCGAGATGGATGGTGGCGTGGTGATCGTCGTTCTCGAAGAGCGTCCGGCGATCGCGCAGATCGATTTCGTCGGCCTGAAGGAGTTCGACAAGGAGCAGTTGATCAAGGGTCTGAAGGAAGTGGGCGTCGCCGTCGCGCGGACCTTCGACCGGGCAACGCTGGAGAAGGCGGAGCAGGAGCTTAAACGGCAGTACCTGACGCGCGGCAGATACGCCGTGACGCTCACGACGACCGTTACACCGCTGGAACGTAACCGGGTGGCGATCAACTTCACCGTCGACGAGGGCGAGCCAGCCAGCATCCGCCAGATCAACATCGTCGGTGCCAGCGCCTTCCGCGAGAAGGATCTGCTGGCCGTCATGCAGCAGAAGACGGGCAACTGGATCAGCTGGTATACGAAGGACAATCAGTACTCGCGGCAGAAGCTCTCGGCCGACCTCGAGACGCTGCGCTCGTACTATCTGGACCGGGGCTATCTGGAGTTCAGCGTCGAGTCGACGCAGGTGTCGATCACGCCCGACAAACAGGAGATCTACATCACGATCAGCATCAACGAAGGGGAACGTTATCTCGTCTCCTCGGTGAAGCTGGCCGGCGACCTGACGCTGCCCGAAGAGGAGTTCAGAAAGCTGGTGAAGATCCGGGCGGGCGAGGTGTTCTCGCGCGAGCGGCTGAACGAGAGCACCAAGGCGATCACCGACAAGCTCGGCCATCAGGGTTACGCCTTTGCCAACGTCAATGCGGCGCCGGAACTCGACAAGGAGAAACGGCTGGTGGCTTTCACCATCTTCGTCGACCCCGGCAAGCGGACCTACGTCCGCCGCGTCAACGTCACCGGCAACACGAAGACGCGCGACGAGGTGATCCGGCAGGAGATGCGCCAGATGGAGGGTGGCTGGTACGATGCCGACCGTGTCGCCAAGTCCCGCGAACGAATCGACCGCACCGGCTATTTCAACGAAGTCACCGTCGAGACACCGCCGGTGCCGGGGAGCATCGACCAGGTCGACGTCAACGTCAACGTTGCCGAAAAGTCGACCGGCAACATCTCGATCGGGGCCGGCTACTCGACGGCCGAGAAGGTGATCCTCTCGGGGTCGATCTCGCAGTCGAACATCTTCGGCAGCGGCAAGTTCCTTGGTCTGCAGATCAATACTGGCAAGCTGAACCGCACGCTGGGCATCAATTACACCAACCCCTATTTCACCGTCGATGGCATCAGCCAGGGTTTCGATGCCTACTACCGCACGCTCAACCCGACCTCGCTTGGCTATGCCTTCCAGTCTACGTCGTGGGGTGGCGGCATCCGCTTCGGTTTTCCGCTCGACGAGAAGGACATGCTCAACGTCGGGCTGGCGATCGACCAGACGACGATCGACATCACGCCGATCACCATCGCGACGCCGATCCAGTACATCCAGTTCCAGAAGGAGCACGGGGATTCCAACATCACCCTGCCGGCCACCGTTTCGTGGACCAGGGACACGCGCAACAGTGCGATCTACACCACCAGCGGCGGCGTTCAGAGGGCGGGTGTCGAGGTCGCCATCCCCGGTGTCGATCTCTCCTTCTATCGCCTGACCTATTCCAATCAGCAGTTTTTCTCGCTGACCAGGGATCTGATCCTGATGCTCTATGGCGAGTTGGGCTACGCGAACGGGCTCGAGGGGCAGACCCTGCCGTTCTACAAGAACTTCTACGCGGGCGGCACCAACTCGGTTCGGGGTTTCGAGACGGCGAGTCTGGGTCCCGTCGACCCGCTCTATCCCGATACGCGTCTGGGCGGTACGCGCAAGGTCGTCCTGAATGCCGAGCTCCTGATGCCTTTCCCGGGCTTCGACAAGGCGCTTCGCCTGGGGCCCTTCGTCGATGCCGGAAACGTCTTCAACGAGTCCGGCTATACCATCTCGGAAGGTGGCCTGCGCTGGTCCGTCGGACTGACTGCGGCCTGGATTTCGCCACTCGGGCCGCTGAAATTCAGTTACGGGCAGCCTATCGGCATAGAGAAGAATGATAAGATTCAGAAGTTTCAGTTCCAGATGGGTACGACCTTTTGATCCGGGAGAATTAGCTTGAAGAGAACGATTGCCACGCTGCTCGGAATCCTGCTTGCGGCGCTGCCCTTTGCCGGTATCTCGGCGGCCGAGCTGAAGGTGGGTTACGTGAATACGCCGCGGCTGTTTCGCGACGCGCCGACAGCGGTCAAGGCGGCAAAGAAGATCGAGCAGGAATTCGCCAAGCGTGACCAGGACCTGCAGCGGCTGGCGAAGCAGGTTCAGGGTCTGCAGGAGTCGCTCGAGAAAGGCGGTCTGACCATGGCCGAGTCGGAACGTCGCGCCAAGGAGAAGGATCTGGCCGAGTTGTCGCGCGAGTTCCAGCGCAAGCAGCGCGAGTTCCGCGAGGACCTCAACCTGCGCCAGAACGAGGAGAACGCGGCGATCATCGAGAAAGCCAACAAGGCGATCAAGCAGCTCGCCGAAAGCGAAAAATACGACCTCATCATCCAGGACGTCGTCTGGGTCAGTCCGCGGCTCGACATCACCGACAAGGTCATCAAGGCATTGTCGGACGGCAGGGAAGCGGCGAAGTAGTCTTCACCGGAGCGACGACCGATGGCAGCGGGTTTGCGACTCGACGAGATCGTCGCTCGGCTTGGCGGTGTGCTGCATGGTGATGGGTCGGTCGTCGTCTCGCAGGTTGGCACGCTGCAGTCGGCGCGGGCAGGCGAGATCGCCTTCCTCGCCAATCCGAAGTACCGCTCGCAGCTGCAGACGACACTGGCGTCGGCGGTCATCGTGCCGCCGCAGTCTGCCGCCGCAACCGAGCTGCCACGGATCGTGCACCAGAACTCCTACGCCTATTACGCGCGCGTCGTTGCCTTGCTCAATCCACCGGCTGCGCGCCGACCGGGTGTCCATCGTGGCGCGGTGGTGCGCTCGGCGGTGCCCGAATCGGCATGCATCGGCGAGAATGTCGTCGTCGGCAGGGGCGTGCAGCTCGGCGACAACGTGACACTGCAGCCGGGCTGCGTGATTGGCGACGGCGTATCGATCGGCGACGACTCGCTCCTCCATGCCAACGTCGTCGTCTACGACCGCTGCGTGATCGGCCGGCGGGCGATCATTCATGCGGGGGCGGTGATCGGCTCCGACGGCTTCGGTTTTGCCAAGGAAGGCGAGCGGTGGGTCAAGATCCCGCAGATCGGGCGGGTGGTGATCGGCGATGATGTCGAGATCGGAGCGAATACCTCGATCGACCGCGGTGCGCTCGACGACACGCTGATCGCCGATGGGGTCAAGCTCGACAACCAGATTCAGATCGGTCACAACTGCAGCATCGGCGAAAACGCCGCCATGGCCGGCTGTGTCGGCATCGCCGGCAGCACGCGGGTCGGTCGGCGCTGCACCATCGGTGGTGCCGGAATGATCAGCGGCCACCTCGAACTCGGAGACGACGTCCATGTTTCCGGGGGCACTCTGGTCGCCCGCAGTCTGAGCAGACCGGGGCAGTACACCGGCGTCTTCCCGCTCGATGGCCACGCCGAGTGGTTGCAGAATGCGGCGCAGCTCAGGCGCCTGGCGAAGCTTGTCGAGCGCGTTGCCGAACTTGAGAAGAAGATCAAACCAATGGAGATAGAGTATTGAACGCAATGGATATCAAGGAAGTCCTGGAGCATTTGCCGCATCGCTATCCCTTCCTGCTGGTGGATCGCGTCCTCGATTGCCAGCCCGGCAAGTCGATCCATGCGTACAAGAACGTGACGATCAACGAGCCCTTCTTCACTGGCCACTTCCCGCATCACCCGGTGATGCCGGGTGTGCTGATCACCGAGGCGCTGGCACAGGCTGCCGGCATCCTGTCGTTCCGCAGTCTTGGCGAGAAGCCCGATCTGCACTCGCTCTTCTTCTTCGTCGGCATCGACAAGGCGCGTTTCAAGAAGACGGTGACGGCGGGCGACCAGCTGCACCTGCACGTCAGCATCCAGCGCCAGTTTCGCAACATCTGGAAGTTCGAGGCACGGGCAGTGGTCGATGGCGAGACGGTCGCCGAGGCGGAGCTGATGTGCGCCAAGAGCAACATCGTCTGAGATGCCGGAAGCAGCCGCGATGATCCACGAGACAGCAATCATCCATGCCGGCGCGCGACTGGGGGCGAACGTTGCGGTCGGCGCCTATTCAATCATCGGCGAGGAGGTGGAGATCGGTGACAACACGACCATCGGGCCGCACGTCGTCGTCACCGGGCGGACGCGGATCGGTTGCGACAACCGGATCTACCAGTTCGCGTCACTCGGTGAGGTGCCGCAGGACAAGAAGTACGGCGGCGAGCCGACGTGCCTCGAGATCGGTGACCGCAACACGATCCGCGAGTTCTGCACCTTCAACATCGGTACGGCGCAGGATGTCGGCATCACCCGCGTCGGTGACGACAACTGGATCATGGCCTACGTGCATATCGCGCATGACTGCCAAGTCGGCAACCGCACGATCTTTGCCAACAACGCGCAGCTCGCGGGTCACGTCCATATCGGTGACTGGGCGATTCTCGGCGGTTTCGCCGGCGTTCACCAGTTCTGCCGCGTCGGCGCACACTCTATGATCGCGGCGGGATCGGTTGTCATCCAGGACGTTCCGCCCTATGTCATGGCTGCCGGCAACAGCGCCGGACCCTATGGCATCAACGCCGAGGGTCTGAAGCGGCGAGGCTTCTCGCCGGAGGCACTGCTGACGCTGAAACGCGCCTACCGAACGATCTACAAGTCCGGCCTGATGCTCGAAGAGGCACGTGCCAGACTCCAGGATGAGGTCAGGGATCATCCCGAGATTCAGCCGCTGCTCGACTTCCTTGCCGTCTCGAGGCGCGGCATCATACGATGACCGCAGGCGTGGTCCGGATCGCGCTGGTTGCCGGTGAGGCATCGGGCGATCTCTTGGCCAGTCAGCTGATCGAGGCCATCCGCAGCCGACTCCCGGACGCGGTGTTCTTTGGCATTGGCGGTCCGCGGATGCTGGGCAAGGGCTTCGACGCGTGGTATCCGCTCGAGAAGCTGGCGGTTCGCGGCTACGCCGAGGTCCTGCGCCACTTCAGCGAGATCGTTGCCATCCGTCGTGGTCTCCGGCGCCGCCTGCTGGCTGACCCGCCGGACCTCTTCATCGGCGTCGATGCGCCCGATTTCAACCTCGGCCTGGAGCGGGCACTGAAGCGGCGCGGGGTGACGACCGTCCATTACGTCAGTCCGTCGATCTGGGCCTGGCGTGGCGACCGCATCCACAAGATCGGCGCGGCAGTTTCCCGTGTCCTCGCACTGTTCCCCTTCGAACTGGCGATCTACGAGCGCCAGGGGATTCCGGTGAGCTACGTCGGCCATCCGCTGGCCGACATGCTGCCGGTCGCCGATGCGCGTGAGGCGACGCGTGAGCTGCTGGGCTTTCCCGAACATCAGGCCATCTTCGCCCTTCTGCCGGGCAGCCGGCAGTCCGAGTTGCAGTACATGGCCGAAACATTCATCGAGACCGCGCGGCGGATTCATCAGGCGATCCCCGACGCGGCCTTCCTCGTGCCGCTGGCGACCCGCGAAACACGCAGCATGTTCGAGACCGCGCGGCAGCGATGCGCCGCAGAGGACTTGCCACTGCGTCTCCTCTTCGGTCACGCGCATCAGGCAATGATGGCTGCCGACGTCGTTCTCGTCGCCAGCGGGACGGCCACTCTCGAAGCCGCACTGCTCAAGCGGCCGATGGTGATCGTGTACAAGATGGCGCCGTTCTCGGCCTGGCTGATGCGCCGCATCGGTGGCTACCTGCCCTACGTTGGCCTGCCGAACGTCCTCGCCGGCCGGTTCGTCGTTCCCGAGTTCATCCAGGACGACGCGACGCCGGCGAACCTCGCCCAGGCCGTTGTGAACCTGTACGCGGACCGGGGCGTGCGCGCCGGTCTGCAGACGCTCTTTCATTCACTGCATCTGCAACTGCGGCAGAATGCCGCCGAGAAGGCCGCCAGCGCGGTCATTGGCTGCCTGCCGCCAGCGATTCGCGAGCATGCCGGTCCTGCTGCAAGCTGAGGGACTCGCCTGCGGCGTCGACGAGGCAGGGCGTGGCCCGCTGGCCGGACCGGTGGTGGCAGCAGCGGTGATCCTCGATGCGCAGCGACCGATCGCCGGCCTCGACGATTCGAAGAGGCTCAGCGTCGGGCAGCGATTGCGGCTTGCCGGCGAGATCCGCCGTCAGGCGCTCGCCTGGGCCGTTGCCGAGGCCTCGGTCGGCGAGATCGACCGTCTCAACATCCTGCAGGCGAGCTTGCTCGCCATGCAGCGCGCGGTCAGCGGCCTGGTCGAGCAGTACCGCCTGCTGCCTTCGCAGATCCTCGTCGATGGCTCGCACTGTCCGGTCTTCGCCGCGCCGGCGCAGGCGATCATCGGCGGTGACGGCCGCATCTGCCAGATCGCTGCCGCGTCGATCCTGGCCAAGACCGTCCGTGACGCCGGCATGCAGGAACTGCATGCCACCTATCCGCTGTACGGTTTCGACCGTCACAAGGGCTACCCGACGGCTGCGCATCTGCGGGCTCTGCAGGAGAACGGCCCGTGCCCGCAGCATCGGCGCAGCTTCGCACCGGTCGCCCGCCTGCTGACGGCATGAAGCGGATCATCTCGCGCGACAACGCGCATTACCGTGAGCTGAAGCGACTGCACGCGAGTGCCCGCGAACGCCGCCGCAGCGGCCGCCTGCTGCTCGACGGCATGCATCTGATCACCGCCTACCAGCAGCGTTGCGGCAGGCCGGCCGAGATCGTCCTCAGCGACAGCGGCGCCGGGCGGGCGGAGGTCGTCGACTATCTCGCGAGCTGCCCGTCTGGCATGCTGATCACGCAGTTGCCCGACGCCCTGTGGGCAGAGCTGGCGCTGGTCGATACGCCGAGCGGCATCATGGCCGTCGCTGGCTGGCCGCAGCCGGCAGCGGTGGTCGACCTGGCGGCCGATACGGTGGCACTCGACGGCGTTCAGGATCCTGGCAACATCGGCTCGATCCTGCGCAGCGCGGCGGCGGCCGGCTTTCGCCAGATCCTGTTGTCGGCGGACTGCGCCCAGGCGTGGTCGCCGAAGACGCTGCGTGCCGGCATGGGAGCGCATTTCCAGCTCGACATCCACGAAGGCGGCGACCTGCCGGCGTTCCTTGCCGCCTACCGCGGGCAGAGTGTCGCGACCGCCGTCAACGCGACAGCAGACCTCTACACGGCCGGACCGGGGGCGGGAGCTGTCACCTGGGTATTCGGCAGCGAAGGGCAGGGGCTGCGCGCTGCGGTGCTGGCAGCGACGCATCTGCAGGTGCGCATTCCGATGCCCGGCGCCTGCGAATCGCTGAACGTCGCCGCCGCCGCCGCCATCTGCCTTTTCGAGACGGTCAGGCGACGGCAGAGGGCCGTTGACGGCGGCCGCTGACGGCGATGCCGTCTGCGCGGCATCACTGGCCCCGGCGCGAGGTCCGCCGCCGCCGAGTGGACCTGGCAGGCGTCGGTTGGCTTGCCATCGTTCGGCGGCTTCAGGCGTATTGTGGTTGGAAGGCCTCCTCGGGACGGGCCAGCGGTGCGTCACCGCTCCAGTACGGAGAGAGTTTCCGCAACTTCGCGATCACTGGCGGGACGGCGGCGATGACTTGCTCCACTTCCTGTGCGGTGTTGTAGCGTGAGAGCGAAAAGCGTATCGTCCCGTGGGCCGCTGTATAGGGGATTGCCATCGCCCGCAGGACATGCGACGGTTCGAGAGATCCCGAGGTGCAGGCCGAGCCCGAGGAGGCCGCAATGCCCTGCTGATTCAGGAGCAGCAGAATGCCTTCGCCTTCGACATACTCAAAGGCGATGCTCGCCGTGTTCGGCAAACGGTAGAGCTTGTCGCCATTGACGAAGGCGTTCCTGACGCTACCGAGAATCCCCCGTTCGAGGCGGTCGCGCAGGCGCTTGACGGTCGTGTTCTCCTCCGTCATGTACTGCTGAGCCAGTTCACAAGCAACCCCGAGGCCGACGATCGAAGCCGAGTTCTCGGTACCAGCGCGTCGCCCGCGCTCCTGGTGACCGCCGCGCAAGAGTGGACGGAAACGGGTGTTGCGGCGCACATACAACACCCCGATACCCTTCGGTGCGTGCAGCTTGTGCCCGGAGAGCGAGAGCATGTCGATCTTCGTCTTCTTCAGGTCAATGGCAACCTTGCCGACGGCCTGCACGGCGTCGGTGTGAAAAAGGATGCCTTTCGCGTGCGCCATCTCCGCCATCTCCTCGACAGGAAAGAGCGTACCCGTTTCATTGTTCGCCCACATCGCCGAAACGATTGCCACGCGGTCGTTGAGCAGGGAAGCATACTCTTCGAGATCGAGCCGCCCCTGGCGGTCGACGCGCAAGCGATGAACGATGCAGTCCTCCTTCTCGAGCCACTGGCACAGGCTGAGGATCGCCGGGTGCTCGACCGCCGTGGTGATCACCGTCCGTCGTTCCGGATTGGCTTTCAACGCGGAGAGGATGGCGGTCGCGTCGGACTCGGTCCCACAGGAATTGAACACGATTTCGCTGTCGTGCGCCGCGCCGAGCAGCGACTGGACCTGCCCGCGCGCCTCCTTGATCGCCTTGCCGACGCGGGATCCAAAGCTGTGGATTGAAGAAGCATTGCCGAACTGCTCGGTAAAGTAGGGCAGCATCGCTGCCACGACGGCTGGATCGCAGGCAGTCGTGGCGTTGTTGTCCATGTAGATCGCTTGCATGGCTTCTCCCGTGGAATGATGGTGCTACGCCCGGAGGAGCGCAGCGACCGGCAATACCTGCACCAGTTCGCCCAGCGCGTCGCTGAGTTTCTGTTGTACGCCGCCAAGGGTGGCGGCTTGCATCGCGCATCCCTGGCAGGCACCGCTGAGCTCGACGTAGATGTTCCTGCCATCGATCTCGATCAGGGCGACATCGCCGTGGTCACGTTGCAGCAACGGGCGGATCGCCTCCAGGGTCTCCTCGATCCTGCGGATTCGCTGGTAGTTGGTCAGTTTCGGTTTGCCGAGCGCTCCGCTGGTTGCCGCAGGCGCCTCGGTTGGCTTCGCCTCCCTGGTGTAGAGCCGACCATTGACGGCAATCAGGATGTCCTCGATCTGCTCGTGACACGCCGAGCAGCCACCCCCGGCCTTGGTGTAGTTGGCCACCTCCTCGATCGTTCGCAAGCGATTGGCACGCACCGTGTCCTCGATCATCACGCTATCGATGGCGAAGCACTTGCAGACCAGTTCGCCCTCCTCGTGATCATCCTTCCAGCTCTCCCCGCGATAGTTGGCAACCGCAGCTTGCAGCGCCTCACGCCCCATAACCGAGCAGTGCATTTTTTCCGGCGGCAGGCCATCGAGATAGTCGGCGATGTCCTGATTGCTGACCTGCAGTGCTTCATTCAGCGTCTTGCCCTTGATGATCTCGGTGAGCGCCGACGAGGAGGCGATCGCCGAGCCGCAGCCGAAAGTCTGGAAGCGCGCATCGTCGATGACCTCGGTCTCCGGATTGACCCTGAGCATCAGGCGCAGCGCGTCGCCGCACTTGATCGAACCGAAGTCACCGATGCCGTTGGCGTTGTCGAGGGGCCCGGAGTTTCGCGGGTTGAAGAAATGCTCTCGCACCTTCTCGGAGTAGTCCCACATGGCGGTCTCCTCAGGCGGCGAACGACTGGCCGCAGGCGCAGGCGCCGACGACATTCGGATTGTTGAACTTGAAGCCGGTGCGGGTGAGGCTGTCCACAAAATCGACGGTCAGACCGTCGAGCATCGAGTGGCTGACCGGATCAACCAGCAGCGGGGCAGCGGCACCAACCTCGAGTGCCAGGTCGTCATCGGCCTTGTCCTGCTCGAGACGAAGCCCGTATTGCAGGCCGGCGCAACCACCGCCGGAGACAAAGATGCGCAGGCCGGCAACGGGAGCCTCGGTGGCCTTGATGAAGCGGCCGATTGCCTTCAGTGCGGCAGGGGTCAGGTGGATCATGAGGTGCTCTCCTTGAGAAGGGGTGGGGTTCCCTGGGCTCATTACCGCAAGCTTCGTACCAGCTCGGTAGAGATCGCGCAACACCATGAATTTCAACGACTCATTTGATCTCAACCGAGGCCCGGAGGGTGTCGCAAAGCCGACACGCCGGATTGCGACACGACAGCAGGCGACCACACCGGCAACTGCCCCGAGCTCACCCGCCTGCAACCTCGTAGGTGTAGCAATCCTTCGGGCAGACGCGGCCGCAGGCACCGCAGCCGATGCAGTCGCCTGCGTTGACGATGGTCATCACCATCATTTCGTCATCTTCATCGACGTCCTCGTCCGCCTCGGCCAGCAACTGCTCGCTGCGCTCGACCAGATCGAGAACATTGCGTGGACAGACCTTGTAGCAGCGGCCGCAGCCAATGCACTTCTTCGCATCGAGAGAACTGACGAACTGCGGGATCCACTCGTCCCCGCCACGGGTGCGTCCGGTGATGATGCCCATGCGCCTATCCTTTCACTGCCGCCTGCAGGCGGGCATTGGCTTCCGCCCAAGCCTGGCACGCCAGGAGCGTTGCCTGTGAAACGTCCGGAAGCTCCTGCCAAGCGGCCGGCAGCCGGTCTTCGACCAGATCGTGGAGTCGTGCAGCCTGCTCGCCGGCGAGTCGCTTCAGTCTTTTCACTTCCCGGTCGAGTTCCCTGAGTTCGTCGTCGCTCATGTCTCGCCCTCACATGCCTGCCGCTTCAGGAAACCTGCCGATGATGCCGAGCGCCACGGCGAGATGCTTGTCGCCTTCACTCTTCATCTTCGCCAGCGACTCGAAGCCGAAGCGATGCACGTCGCGCAGCGTCCGATCCATGGCCACCAGCTTGCCGACGGTGATCAGCGCGCGCCCAAAGCCTTCGTGGGTGATCTGCACGAAGGGCACGGCCATCTGTCCACATTCCTTTTCGATCAACACAGCGATCGCGTTGTGGAAGGCCCTGACGCGCGCCAGCGTCAGCTCGTCCGGGTCGCCGACGGTCGGCAGTGCGCGCTTCTGCGCCTTGCTCAGGACGTAGCCGGCGAGGACCGACGGCACCGGCTTGCCGTCCCACTGGCCGTAGCTGTCGAGCGCCCGTGTCTGGCGCAGCATTTCCCTGATGAATTCAGTGCTATAGATTGGCGCATCTGCGGGCTCGATGGCGGATGCAAGGGCAAGACCGGCGGTCATGGCTTTTCTCCGGAAACAGACTGGCTTGGACAGGTAAGGGAAGCGGTTGGCTGCAGGCGGTCGGCGAGCAGCCGGCGGTGTATCAGTCGGGCCAGCAACAGGCCGATGGTCAGGCCGATGGCGGCACCAAGCGCGGCGGCGGCGTCGCCAGCGAGGGACGACACGGCCGCGCCGAGCAGCAGCGTCAGGGCCGGGAGCAGATAGCCGATCGCCGCACCGAGCGCGAAATTCGCTTGATCGAGTTCGAGCAACACCGGGTCGCCGACTGCCGTGTTCGCCGGTGCGACGATGCGGATGACTTGCCCGCCACGGTCAGCGCAGACGGCGCGTGCCCTGCAGCCATGACAGCTCGGGGCGACGGCAACGCGTACGTCGGCCACGTCGCCGTGCACCTCGACTACCCGGCCGCGGGCTTGCAGAGGGCCCGCCATCATTCGTCCCAGCCTTCGTCGAGCATGCGATCGAAGCGGGTGTCGTCGCTGTCGTGCCGGCGACTCGCCTTGTCGACCCAGCCGATGCCGCCGGCGCGGATTGCCCCGCTGAGCTGCCGCAGCAGCAGGTCGATTCCCGTCTCGTCGTCGAGCCGGACCGGCTGCACGCCAGCGGCCAGCAACTGCTTCACCGCCGAAGCGCCGGCCGCCAGGCAGTAGACGGCGGCGCAACCCGCCAGCGCCGCAACCCGTGCCGGCAGTCTGCCTTCGTTCGCCTCCACGGCGGCCGGCGGAAACTCGACAATTTCAATCAGTCGCGCCCGCTCACCGTCCAACGCATAGACGGCAAAGCCCTCGGCGGCGCCGAAGTGCTGATTCACCGTGCTGCGGTCGCTGCTGGCAAAAGCTACCCTGAGCATTCCCGGCGCCTCGCTAGTGGTGGACCAGGCCAGCGTCAGACGGCGCCCGCGGCGGTGCGTCGCCGTCGTCGCCGACCCGGTAGATCGATCGATGGACTGGGATGTCATGGTGGCTCCCGAGGAAGAGATTGGCGATATCGAACAAGGCCTGACGCGCGCCGCGATAGCCGGCCCAGGTCCGCGCATAGCCGCCGACCCAGTCGTACAGGGGGAATCCTGCCCGCAACAGCGGCACTTGCAGGCGTTGCGCGCTGGGCGCGGCGTGCGAGTTGGCGACGATGATCTGGGCACGCTGCGCCCGTGCCGCACATTCCAGATCCTCGAGATCGCCGATGCACACGCAGGCGGCCGGCAGATCGGCGAGGACCTCGGCACGTGTTGACGCCACCGCGGTGACAATTTCGCCGCCGACGCCGGCGAGAAACTGGCCCAGCGCCACCAGCAGATCGGGGTCAGCGGCGAGGCCGATGCGCAGTGAGCCGGTCATGAAATGGGTATCGACCATCGCGTCCTGCAGTTGCGCCCGTTGGCGCTCGATGGCGGGCGGTACCGGCTGCCCCGAGATTTCAGCCAGGGTGACGGTGAAGGCGTCACAGGCATCGAGGCCGAGCAGATGATCGAAACGGAAATCCGGCACGCCACTGCGTGCCTGCAACAGATCGGCGGCCTTGTGAAGCGAACGGCCAATGACGACGGTGGCAACAGCTCCGCCGAGCCCGGCGATCGCGGCTTTGGGCGTCCCCCCCAAGGTCAGTGGCGTGCTGTCCTGATCGATCAGATGGCCGTCGAGTGAATCGTCGAGGTCGGGCAGAACCACCGGCTGCAGACCGAAGGCCTCGATCCATCCCTTGATCGCTTCAATGTCTCCCGGCGTCAGCATCGACGACGCGAGGACGTTGAGCTGCCTGCTGCGGCACGCGGCCGGCTGCCGGCCGGCGCCGGCGGGGAGCAGCGTGTCGATGATCGCCTCGACGGCGAGGGCGAAGCCGGACTCGAGGCAGCCACTGTAGTCGGGCGTGTTCACCGGCACCACTGCGGTGGTCGAGAACTGCGGATGCCGGCGGCGGAACTCGCGCACCAGGCGCGGCACGTCGCAGCCCTGGGTCTCGGAGAGCCCGGTGGTCGGCAGGCCGATGATCTCCGGCCGACTCTTCTCGCAGAGCACGCGCAACCCCTCGATGACGTTCTCGTCCGCACTCATGATGCTCGATACCTGATCCATGGCCGTCGTCTGCAGCGGGATCGGCTCGCGGAAATGGCGTACCAGGAACACCTTGCCGAAAGCCGTACAGCCCTGCGAGCCGTGCAGCATCGGAATCGTCCGCCGCAAGCCGAGAAAAGCCAAGGCGGCGCCGATCGGCTGACTGGCCTTGAGCGGATTCACCGCCAGTGGCTTGGCGCGCTTGAGGATTTCAGGCATCGGGCGCTCCGGCGACCGCCAGCGCATCGCCCGCGGGCGGCGTGGCATGCCATGGCGCCGGCGCCCGCACCTTTTGCCACACCGGCGATTCCAGCGTCAGCGCGACCTGGCGTACCAGCTCCAGCATGCCGCCGTAGCCGGCGTAGCCGAACTCCCTTTCCTGATTGATGTCGAGGAAAGGGATGCGGGCCTTCAGGGCAGTGTACAGGTTGCGCCCGCCGGCGATCAGAATGTCCGCCTGATGGTCGCGGTAAGCCTGCAGCAGTGCCTGCGGGCTGCCGTCGGTGATCATCTTCGTCGCCTCGCCCATGATCTCGCGGATGCGCGCCTTGTCCTCCTCGGTCGACTTCTTGGTGCCCGTGGCAACCACCGTCATGCCGAGCTCCTGCAGCGCCGACACCACCGACCAGCTCTTGACGCCGCCGGTGTAGAGCAGCACCCGCTTGCCGGCGAGCCGCGATCGCCAGGGTTCGAGGGCGGCGCGAACGGAGCGCTCCTCGCGGGCAATCATCGCCTCGGTGCGCGCTGCGAGATCGTCATCGCCAAGCAAGCGGGCGAAGTCGCGGAAGGCCTGCGAGGTATCGGTGATGCCGTAGAAGCTGCCCTCGAAGAAGGGCACGCCGAAGTCGCTTTCCAGTTTTCGCGCGACATTGAGCAGCGCCTTGGCGCAGACCACCATCGACGCCTGCGCGCGATGCATGGTCTGCACCTCATGGAAGCGTGCGTCGCCGGAGAGCGTGCACAGAATGCGCAAGCCCAGTTCGTCGAACAGCGGCGCGACATGCCAGAACTCCCCGGCGATGTTGTATTCGCCGATGAGGTTCACGTCGTGTACGCGAATGCCCGGCCGGTGTGCCGACGCCGCGACCGGTGCCGGCTCGCGCGTGCCGATGACGTACTTGAACATGGCTTCACCGGCGATGCGATTGCCGAGATTCTTGGTGCCGTAGAAGCCGGCGCAGTCGACCGGCAGCACCGGCACGCCCCAGCGCGCGCTGGCCGCTCTGGCCACGGCCTCGATATCGTCGCCGATCAGCGCCGGAACACAGGTGGAGTAAAGGAAGACGGCCTTTGGCGCGTAGTCGTCGATCGCCTGCTTGATGGCCAGGAACAGGCGTTTCTCGCCACGGCCCATGATCACGTCCTGCTCGGTGAGGTCGGTGGTCATGCCGATGCGATAGAGTGCCGGGCCCGACGAGCGCGCGCCGCGGTTGTCCCAGGAAGCGCCAGCGCAGCCGATCGGCCCGTGCACGATGTGGGCGACGTCGGCAATCGGCAGCAGCGCAATCTGCGCGCCGTCGAACGAGCAGCCGCCGGCGGTTGCGCCGGGTTTGGTGCGCGCGCAACCGGATTTTTCATTCCTGTTGTGGGCACAGGCGGGCTCGTTCAGCAGTTCGGCGATTTCGGCTGTCTTCATGGCGTCAGTCCTCTGTTGCCGCTCATGACGCAAGTGCCGTGCCACCGCTAAGCGCCTGATTCCGCATCCTTGTGTCTGGGCTGGGCGTTGTCGGGTTCGCGACATTGTCGCGTCGAACGAAGCGGAGGAGCGCCACCGGCCGGTCCAGGCACGAGCGCGGCCGGCCAGCGCCCGTGGATCGGCCGGGATTCGGTGTGACTGCCAGGCAGCTTGGCGTGGATCCTGCTTGAAGTCCTTCGTTCGCCACTTGGGAGCCCTGCATGCTCGACCCGACCGACAAGCTGCCGAGGATGCGGCTCGGCGAAGACCAGCGCACACTCGCCTTGCTTGGCGTCGTCGGTCAATCGCTGAAGGCGGGCCGCTGGCCGTTGATCCGGGGTTTCCCGGAAGAGCGGCTGCAAGCGCTCCTGGCGGCTCTTTGCCCCGGCACCAGGTTCGCGGTGGCCCCCGGGGTGTGGACTCCCGACGATGACGGCGACGAGTTTGCCGATCTCCTCGATCTGTTGCTCGAACACCTGGCGCTGCCCGACGAGTCTGGCATCTGCCTGTGTCATGCCATCGCGACGGCGGCAATGGGCGCGAACCACCTCTGGCAGGACATGGGGCTGCCCGGCCGCAAGGCGTTATCGGACTTGCTGTGTGAGAACTTCCCCGTCCTGGCGGCGAAGAACGTCGGCGACATGAAATGGAAAAAGTTTTTCTACCGGCAGCTCTGCGAGCGTGCCGGCGCGCCGATCTGCAAGGCGCCGCACTGTGCCGAGTGCTGCGACCGCGCCCTCTGCTTCGGGCCGGAGGAAGGCTCAGAGTGATGCTGGCTTCCTTCTTGCTTACGTTCTCCACTGCGCACAGCATCCTGGCCCCTTCGGCCTGAACACAAGGACTTGACATGCTCCGTCAGCTTTCTCTCGCCGTTGTCCTATTGAGCGCGGCATCGGTCCATTCGGACGAGATCAGCGTCGCTGTCGCGGCAAACTTCGCCTCGCCGATGCAGAAGATCGCCGCCGAGTTCGAAAAGGACAGCGGTCACACCATCGTTGCGTCGTTCGGTTCAACCGGCAAGTTCTACGCCCAGATCAAGGCCGGCGCACCCTTCGAAGTGCTGCTCGCGGCTGACGACGAGACACCGGCACGCCTGGAGAGGGAAGGCGACGGCGTTGCCGGTAGCCGGTTCACCTACGCTGTCGGCAAACTCGTCCTCTGGAGCCGGAGAGAGGGCTTCGTGGACGCCAAGGGTGAAGTGCTGGGAAGGAACGACTTCCATCACCTTGCGCTGGCCAATCCCAGGCTCGCACCCTACGGCGCAGCCGGCATCCAGACGCTGCAGGCGCTCGGTCTGCTTGAGAAGCTGCGGCTGAAGTTCGTCACGGCAGAGAGCATCACGCAAGCCTACCAGTTCGTCGCCTCCGGCAACGCCGAACTCGGCTTCGTCGCACTCTCCCAGGTATACAGGGAGGGTCGCATCGCCGAAGGGTCGGGCTGGATCGTGCCGCAGCAGCTCCACGACCCGATCCGCCAGGATGCGGTACTGCTCGCCAGGGGGAAAGGCAGCTCAGGTCCCGCAGCGCTGCTGAAGTACCTGCGCGGCGACAAGGCCAGGTCAATCATCAAGTCCTTCGGTTACGAATGATGCGCATCGCCGATGCAGCGGCCGGAGCCCATCTCCCGATTACAGGCGCGGCGTTTTCCCTGCCGTGGCGCGCCATCGTGGTGCTTCGAGAGTCATGCTGAACGCGGCCGACCTTGCTGCAGTCTGGCTCACGCTCAAGCTGGCCGGGACGGCGACCGCCGTGCTGCTCCTTATCGGCACGCCGATGGCCTGGTGGCTGGCGCGCACCCGGCACTGGGCGAAAGGAGTGATCGGCGCCCTGGTGACCCTGCCGCTGGTGCTGCCGCCAACGGTTCTCGGCTTCTACTTGCTGGTGCTGATGGGGCCGGACGGAATGCTCGGCCGCTTGCTGGCGGCGGGCGGGCTGCAGCCGCTGCCCTTCACCTTCGCTGGCCTCGTCGTCGCCTCGGTGATCTACTCGATGCCTTTCGTCGTTCAGCCCTTGCAACAGGCCTTCGAAGCCATCGGCGAGCAGCCGCTGGAGGCGGCGGCGACGCTGCGCGCCAATCCCTGGGATACCTTCTTCGCGGTGGTGGTGCCGCTCGCCCGACCGGGTTTCATGACCGCGGGAATCCTCGGCTTCGCGCACACGGTGGGTGAGTTCGGAGTGGTCCTGATGATCGGCGGCAACATTCCGGGCAAGACACAGGTGCTGTCGATGGCCATCTACAACCATGTCGAAGCGCTCGAGTACGAGGCTGCACATCGGCTCGCTGCCGGCATGCTGGCTTTCTCGTTCACCGTCCTGCTGCTGCTCAACGCGCTGAAGCCGGAGCGGACCCGGTGAGCATCCGGGCGCGCTTCCGCCTGCCGTACCCAGCCTTCACGCTGGACGTCGATGTCGATCTGCCGGGACAGGGCATCACCGCCCTGTTCGGACGTTCGGGGTCGGGCAAGACGACGCTGCTGCGCTGCATCGCCGGACTCGAAAAAGCCGCCTCCGGCTTCCTGGCGGTCAATGGCGAAATCTGGCAGGACGGCGCACGGCGCCTGCCCGTGCATCGCCGCCCGCTCGGCTATGTCTTTCAGGAGGCGCGACTATTCCCGCATCTCGACGTCGCCGCCAATCTCGATTTCGGACGCCGCCGCATCGCCGCGCATCAGCGCCGCGTTTCACTTGCACGGGCTGTCGAGTTGCTCGGCATCGGCCACCTGCTCGAAAGGCGGTGCGATCGCCTGTCGGGTGGCGAGCGTCAGCGCGTGGCCATTGCACGCGCGGTCGCCACCAGCCCACGCCTGCTGCTGATGGACGAACCACTGGCGGCGCTCGACCATGCGCGCAAGCAGGAAATTCTGCCGTACCTGGAGCAATTGCGTGACGAACTGGAGATCCCCGTCCTCTACGTGAGTCACGCCCCCGACGAGGTGGCGCGACTCGCCGACCATCTCCTGGTCATCGACGATGGTCGCGCCGTCACGCAGGGCCCACTGACCGAGGTCCTGGCGAGCGTCGACCCGCCGCTGCGCCTCGGCGACGACGCCGGTGTCGTCTTCTCCGGCACGGTGGTCGAACGGGATGCCGAGTGGCATCTCTCCCGGATCGTCTTCGCAGGTGGTGAAGTCTGGGTGCGCGACGGCGGTGCCGCTGTCGGGCGTCGCGTGCGCCTGCGCATTCTGGCGCGCGATGTGAGCATTGCGCGCAGCCGTCATGGCGACTTCAGCATCATGAACCTGCTGCCAGCGACGGTGATCAGTCATGTTGCTGAAGATCATCCGGCGCTCGCGCTGGTGCAGTTGCAAGTCGGCGGCACGCCCATGCTGGCGCGCCTGACCCGGCACTCCGCCTGGCGCCTCGAGCTCGCACCGGGCCAGCAGGTATGGGCTCAGATCAAGGCGGTGGCGCTGGTCGGCTGAGCGCCCGACAGCCGTCATGCCAGTGCCGCTGTGCTCCGAGTTGGCGCAGGGCCAGACCAGAGCTTGCCTGACGGTCAGCAGGAACGTTCCGCTCGAGCTTCAGCGCCTCGCGAAGTCTGTCGGGCTGGCGGGACCCCGGCACCGGAAAGGGCGATGAAGACGCAGGACCTGTGCGGGCACCTCCCCGGCGCAAGCTCACAATCGCGTCGCAAAGCCGACAATTGTCCGACCAACCGCTGCAAGGCACTGATTTGCAATGGCTGTATTTCTGGCACTGGAATTGCAGGTTGCTGAGTGCCATGAACCACAACCTTCCCGCCGACATCGTCATCAACGACACCACCCTGCGCGATGGCGAGCAGTCGGCAGGTGTCGCCTTCAGTCTGGACGAAAAGACCGACATCGCGCGCCGCCTTGACGCTGTCGGCGTTCCCGAGCTGGAGATCGGCATTCCCGCGATGGGCGAGGCCGAACGCGAGAGCATCCGGGCGGTTGCCGCGCTGCGACTGAAGGCGCGCCTGATGGTGTGGACGCGAATGAACCGCGCCGACATTGCGCTGGCGGCGAACCTCGGTGCGCAGTTGATCGACATTTCCGTACCCGCCTCGGATCAGCACCTGCAGGCGAAACTGCGACGTCATCGCAAGTGGCTGCTGACGCAGATCGGCGCGCACGTGCAAATGGCGCGTGATTTCGGTTTCGGCGTCGGCATCGGCGCCGAGGACGCCTCGCGCGGCGACCCGGATCTGCTGGCGGCGATTGCCGAAGCCGCGCAGGCCGCCGGTGCGCAGCGCATCCGCTTTGCCGATACGCTGGGCGTGCTCGATCCATTCGCCACCTTCGAACGCATTCGCCACCTGCGTTCGCGGTGCGATCTCGAAATCGAGATGCACGCCCACGACGACCTCGGGATGGCCACGGCCAACACCCTGGCAGCCGCCCGCGCCGGCGCGACGCACCTCAACACGACCGTCAACGGGCTTGGCGAACGCTGCGGCAACGCGCCGCTGGAAGAGGTCGTACTGGGTCTGCATCTGTGCCAGGGAATCCAGACAGGGATCGATCTCGCCGGCTTGCACGCGATCTCGCAACGCGTGGCCGTCGCCTCCGGGCGCCCCCTGTGCTGGCAGAAGAGCGTCGTCGGCGAAGGCGCCTTCACCCACGAGGCCGGGATTCACGTCGACGGCCTGCTCAAGGATCCGGCCAACTATCAGGGCTTTGATCCGCGTCTGGTCGGCCGGCGCCACCGCGTGGTTCTCGGCAAGCATTCCGGGGCGCGCGCGGTACAACAGGTGATGGCGGCCCTCGGTCATGAGCTGTCGGACGGCTCTGCGCGCGCTTTCCTGCAGCGGCTGCGAAGCTTCGTCGTCGAGAAGAAGCAAACGCCGTCGGCGGCCGATCTACTGGACCTGCTCGGCCCTGAGCCGATGCAACGGGAAGATGGCGATGGCTGACCGACTCGAACTGCTGGAACTTGGCGACGACGTGCTCTATTTCGACGAGCCCTGCCCGCCGCGCGTCGCGGCCCAGATCGTCGCCGCGGCGCGTGACTACGGCCAACCGGCAGCGGAGCAACGGCTGCTCTTTGCCTACTTTCTGGCGCCGGAGCAGCTCTCGGTCCTGGTCGCGCTGTACCGTTACTATTTCTATCAGCATCGCCGGGACGATGCGCTTCTCGTCGCCGAGCGGGCGCTGGAAGTCAGTGCGCGCCGCCTGCAACTGGCCGGAGGCTGGCGCAACCTGGGGCCACGTACGCTCGGAGAGGCGGCAATGCGCTCGATGGGCATGCTGCGTTTCCATCTGCTGGCGCTCAAGGGGTCGGCGGTGATCCTGTTGCGCCTCGGGCAAGTCGGCGAGGCGTGTACTCGCCTGCGGACGATTGCCGGAGTCGACCTGCGCGACGCCCTCGGCGCTCGGCCGCTGCTCGAAGTCATCGATCGCCACTACGCACCGCTCACCGAACCCTTGGATTGAAAGAGGAGAAAGCCATGGCTTGCGCCAACGACACCTTTGCGGACGACCTCGCCGAGCTGAGTTCGGCGGAAGAATTTCTCGACTACTTCGGCATCGACTTCGCCGTGCCGGTGGTGCAGGTCAATCGCCTGCACATCCTGCAACGCTTTCACGATTATCTGGCCAAGCAGGAAGCCGGCAAGGCGCCCGACTACCTCGCCTATCGTCACTGGTTGGCACGCGCCTACGGCGACTTCGTCGGCTCCAGCGCGCAGGCCGAAAAGGTCTTTGCCGTCTTCCAGAAGGCCGAGGGATCGTCCTTCGTCCCCCTTTCCTCGCTGACGGACTGAACCCGTGTTGCCGCGCTGGGACTACGGCGATGCCGTGCGGGTGACGCGCAACGTGCGCAACGACGGCACCTTCCCGGGCGTGCCGACCGGCGACCTGCTGGTGCGACGCGGGCGCATCGGGCATGTGCGTGGTGTCGGCACCTTTCTCCAGGAGCAGATCATCTACTCCGTCCACTTCCTCGACGAGGGGCGCCTGGTCGGCTGTCGTGAAGAAGAGCTGGTCGGCGTCGACCAGCCTTGGATCGAAAGCCGCTTCGAGGTTCGCCAGAGGGTGCGCGCGCTGCGCCCCCTGGCCGTGGGTGGGGAGCTCCGGGTGCCGGCTGGCAGTCGTGGCGAAATCCTGAATCTCGAAAGATCGGAGACCGGGGGCGTCGTCTATCGGACGCACTTCGACTGCCTCGCGGGCATCCCCCTGTGGGTACCCGAGGCCGCGCTGGGCGAATGGCCGCGGCCAGACGATGCCTGAACCGGGCAGTATCTACCGGTCGATCAAGCTCGCCGCGCAATTGTTCGGCAGGCCCCTGGAGTCTCTCGCACCGGCAGAGCTGCACCGGGTGACCAGAGCCGCCGACCGGCAGCAGGAGATCGAGACCCTGATCCTGGAGACACCGGAAGCGGCCAGCGTGAAGCTCACGGCGGCCTCGGTCGACGCCAGGCTGATGGAAATCCGCGGTCGTTATGGCGACGATGACGAGTATCACGCGGAGCTTGAGCGCGTCGGCCTGGATGCGTCGTCGTTGCGCCAGGCGGTGACGCGCGACCTGATGGTCGAGGCGGTGCTGGAAAAGGTCGCGGCAGGTTCGGCGGCGGTCAGCGATACCGACGTCGAGATTTTCTGGTACATGAACCGGCAACGCTTTCGCCTTGGCGAAACGCGCGTGCTGCGACACCTGCTGGTGACCATCAACGACGGTCTGGCGGGCAACGAGCGACAGGCCGCACGCGCCCGCATCGACGCCATTCACGCCCGCCTGCGCAAGGAACCGCAGCGCTTCGCGGAGCAGGCCCTCAAGCATTCCGAATGTCCGACGGCAATCCATGGCGGCCTGCTCGGCCGCGTGCCGCGCGGCCGCCTCTATCCGCAGCTCGATGCGGTCGCCTTCAGCCTCGCCGAGGGGATGCTTTCCGAGGTGATCGAGAGCGAACTCGGCTACCACCTGGTCCGCTGCGAAGCCATCCAGCGCGAACGGCTGCTGAGCCTCGCGGAAGCCCGCCAGACGATCCGCGAACATCTCGAAGGGCAACAGCAGGCCCTCTGCCAGAAGGCCTGGATCAGGGCGCTGCGCCGGCAGGGGGCCGAACGGTCACCCGATGCGAATCGCAGGTAAGCACTGACGCTGCCGACAAAGACGATTTTCAAGCCGCCATGGCAAACAGCTTTGTCGGGTGGCGTCTCAGCATGCGCTGCATTGGCCTTTCAGCGACTCCGAGCTGGTGCGCAGCGAGGGTGCCGCTGCACCAGTCTGGCGCCCTGGAACTTGCCATGATGATCGGGGTGATTGGCAATGCACTGCAATTCAATAGCGTAAATTGTTTGGCACGAAGTTTGCTTATGAATCAGCACAAGCCAATTGATTGTTTTCACTTTTCAGGACACCTCCATGGGCAGAGCCCTCTTAGACACCCCGCGTGACGTGGCCCCGCCCGCCGACACGCCACCGGTGCGCCGAGCCACTGTAGTTGCCGTGAGCACCGCGGCGACACCGGCCCCTGCGCCGCGCGAGCCCTTCGACTGGCGAGATCGGAAGAGCACACGTCTGAACTCCAGTCACTGACCAATCTCGTAT
>ERZ761609.548-NODE-548-length-42807-cov-63.498059_pt1 | contig 42807 bp, 37 predicted proteins | sample MGYA00511163_ERZ761609 | MGnify/ENA primary metagenome ERZ761609 (study PRJEB28899, sample SAMN02445070) | bioreactor sludge metagenome | biome: EBPR sludge | place: Australia: Brisbane, Thorneside Wastewater Treatment Plant | collected 2011-12-16 ...
CTCGCCCGAGCTTTGACGACACGCCGCCAAGAATCCCCAAGCACCCCGCCAGCCATTCACCCCGCCCACTCCCAAGCCCGAACCCACTCAGCGCGCCAGTGTCGACCCCCCGCGTGTTGAACTCAATCCGCCTTCCACTACTCCCAACCCACCCCGGCAAGACCCCGCGCCCGACCTCCCGCCGCCTCCCAGCCAGCCTAAACTGACCCTCGAATCCGTGGCTCCGCACTCGCCGCCAGGTCCCTCCGGCCCCCCCCGCCTGCTCCCCCCCAGCAGCCGGCCGATGGACGCGGCTCGTGCTGCCTCCAGAGCCCAGGCCTCCGGCCGGATGACCGTCGGCGATGCCGACATCACCGGTGGTGGCGGAGTCGGCGAGATGGCCCGCCAGGCGCCTTCACCCGGCGCCCCCGGCAGCGCGCTCGAACTCCTCAGCGACCCCATGGGCGTCGACTTCAAGCCCTACCTCGTCCAAATCCTCGCTCGCGTTCGCCGCAACTGGATGGCCGTCATGCCCGAAAGCGCCCGCTTCGGGCAACGCGGGCGCACCGTCGTCCAGTTCTCCATTGATCGCGCCGGAAGCATCCCCAAGGTCGGCATCGTGACTCCTTCCGGGACAGTCGGCCTCGACCGGGCTGCCGTTGCCGGCCTCACCGCTTCCGTTCCTTTCCCGCCTCTTCCCCAAGAGTTCAAGGGAAGCGAAATCCGCCTCCAGTTCGTCTTCTCCTACAATATGCCCGCCAGATAGTTCCTATGCGCTCCAGACTCAAGTACGCCTTCGCCGCCTACATCCTCATCGCTGTCGCTGCGAGTGCCACCCTCGACGGCCATTTCCGCTGGATCGTCCTCGTGCTGCTTGCCGCCCTTGCGTTCAAGAGTTGGATCGCCGTCAAACGCCAGGAACAGGATCTGTAGCCTCTTCGCCTGGTACTCGCCCCTCAACCCCACCCCGCATCGGGGGGTGCCGACCTCAGGTATTTTCCATTCAGCCGCTCAGCCGGTTCGTCTAGTGGGAAATCCTCACTTTCGGGCTAAGCTGAGGCGATAAGAGAGAACAGAATCATGGACATTCCGGATAGCCGGTTTGCAAATCTGTTCCGTTTCGGTACTCGGTGTTTCACTGTGGTCTGGTTCAGCGCCCTGACCGTGTTCAGAATGGGAAATCAGCCCTGAAAGATCGGCTGGTCCCCTGGTTTTCTTTAGGGCGAAACGTCACGATTGCCCCCGTATCGTGGCGATAACCACAGAAAACCATGCGTTTGCAGCGTTATTTCCGGAACTTGGGCGGTCGAAGGTGCCTGAGCCGGAAAGTGGTCAGCGGATTGCCTTAGAGAGGACGTAGGAGCTCCACCCGCTTCGGCGGATGGTCTCCACAAGTCCCGGATGGCAAGCCAGCCTCCCAACAGAGGAGGCGGCAACTCCGCGATTGAGGAAGGAGAGGACCATGACTGCCATAGGAACCGCCACCGCTCCGGCGACGGCCAAATCAAGGAGAGCTGCGCGCAGGGATCAAGTCGTACTTGAAAACCTGCCGCTGGTGAAAGCCATCGCCATCCGGGTGCACGAGAGCCTGCCTGTTCATGTCGAACTGGACGATCTCGTCCACGCGGGCATCCTCGGCCTCTTTGATGCCGCCACCAAGTTTGACCCAGACAAGCAGGTCGCCTTCTCGAGCTACGCGAAACACCGGATCAAGGGCGCTATCCTTGACAGCCTTCGCCAGTTGGACTGGGCCTCCCGTGACCTTCGACGCCGTCACAAACAGGTGGAACAGGTCACCCGGGACCTTCAGGCGACCCTTCAGCGCGAACCCACCGAGGATGAACTCGCTGCCCGGATGGGCGTCGAAGTTGCCCGCTGGCGACAAATGGCGATGGACCTTCGCACGGTCGGTTTGATCTCCGCCTCGACACGCGCCGGTGACAGCGAGGACATGCCCGCACCCGATTTCCCCGGTCGCGCCGAACACCAACCCGACTCCATGTGCGCGCGCGAGCAGCTTCGCTCCAAACTCGAAGTCGCCATGAAGTGCCTCCCTGATCGCTACCAGAAGGTCGTCGTTATGTACTACACGAACGAAATGACCATGAAGGAGATCGGCGGAGTCCTCGGCATCAATGAGAGCCGTGTCTCCCAGATCCACAAGTCAGCACTGGAGAAAATGGCCAGTGCCCTCCAGACTGCCGGAATCACTTCCAGCGCCGCCTTCTAGATTCACGCGCGATTAGCGAATCTCAAGCCGGAACGGCATGCTCTTCAACATGCCCCCAGCCAACCAGGGTGCGATCCCGGGACCCGCTTCTTTCACCAGCGCCCGTCCCGCCGAGAACGGAGCACTCTCCACGGTGTCTTCGTCCTTTTGCATCAACTGCTGAAAGAGCGACTTCCGCTCAGGAAACACCACCAGGCGCACCGCCTCGTCCGATCCCAGTCCGGCCTTCTCCCGAATCTTGTCGACCGCCAGGGTCAGCCCTCCCAAGTCGTCCACCAGACCTCGTTCCCGGGCATCGGCACCCAACCACACCCGCCCCTCTGCCACTGGCGCTATCTCCTCCACCGGCCGCTTCCTTCCCTCGGCCACCCGCTTCAGGAACCCGTCGTAAATAAACTCAACGCCTTCTCTCAGCTTGCGCCGGGAGTCGGGCGTAAGCGGCTTCACTGCCGAATCGATGTCCGCATTCGCCCCCCTCTTCAAGATTTCGGTCGAGATCCCAAGTTTGTCGTACAGGCCCTGGATATTCACCTTGCCGTAGATGACCCCGATCGACCCGGTCACGGTATCCGGGTATGCCAGCACGGGATCCCCCGTCATCGCGATGTAGTAACCGCCCGAAGCGGCCACATCCGACATGGAGATCACCAGGGGCTTCTTGCTCGAAAGAGCTTTCAGTTCGCTGAGAATCTCGTCCGAAGCCACCGCGTCACCGCCAGGGGAGTCCACCCGCAATATCACCCCGGTGATGCCGTTGTCCTCCCGGATGGCCCGGATCATCCGGCCCATCGCGCGCGGGGTAATCGCCTGCTCCTCTGCCAGGAACCCCCCGCTGCTGACCCGCAGGATATCTCCTTGAGCCACTAACACCGCCACACGTTTCCCCTTGCCTCGGGGCAAGGCGCCGAGATACCGCCGGGCTGTCACCACTGCGTCTTTACCCACCCCCGCGGCCTCCGCGAGTGACTCCCGGGCCTCTCTTTCATACATCAACCCGTCCAACAGCCCCGCTTCCTGTGCTTTGGGTGCCACATACGGACCCTGATCCACGATGGAACGAACTTCTTCAAGCTTCTTTCCGCGACCCTCCGCAACGGCGGACAGGATCCTGCCGTAAATCCCGTCCAGCAGGGCGTCGAGCGATTCCCGCGTTTCGGGGCTCATGCCGGTCCGCGTAAAGGTGTCGCCCGCGTCTTTATAGCGACCGGCATGTTCAATTTCGACGCGGACTCCGAGTTTGTCCAGACTACCCTTGAAGTAAGTTGCCTCAAGGCTAAGTCCTTTCACGTCAATTAGATCTTCTTGGCCTGCGAATACTTTGTCCGCGCCCGCCGCGAGGTAGTAGTCCCGCATTCCGGGCGATTGCAACCATGCATACACCGGCTTCTTCGCCGCACGGACCGCCGCAATCCCCTCTCGTAATTCCTGCATTTTGCCCCAGCCAGCCTGTGCGCCGGCCGGGACCAGAAACACGCCTGCGACCCGGGAGTCCTGAGCCGCGTTCCGCAGCACCCGGTAGAGTTCCACAACGGTCAGCGGCATCTGTCCTTCCAGCCCAGGAAAGGGCAGCGATGTCGAACTGACCTCCGGCATCGCCCCCTGCAGACGGACTACCAGCACAAACCGGTCCGGGACCGAAGGTGTCCGGTCCGCCAGTTTCAGGCTGGCAAAAAACAGAACCACCACCGACACGCCGGCAATAACAACGCCAGCCAGGACTCCCAGCAGAAATCGCTTCATGCGCGCTCCTCAGACACTCTCAGTCAGCGTTTTCGAGGATCAAATCGACTCGCCGGCTGATCTCCTTCAGGTGCTCCGCGCCACCGCCCGGTAACTCGACAGTCGCATCGCCCTTGTATCCGATGTCGGTCAGTGCCTTGTGGATGGCCTTCCAGTCCACATCGCCTTCCCGTAGAGGAACAAAATCCGCCACCCGCTTCTTGATCGTCGGGTTCTGCCTGAAACTGAAGTCCTTCAGGTGAACCTTACAGATCCGCGGTCCCAGTGTCCGGATCCAGTCGTGCGAGAAGCCATAGAGCCAGATATTGCCGACATCAAAGTAAGCTTTCACATACGGGCTCTTGAACTGATCCACGTAGTGCGCGAACTCAATCGGGCTGAGCAGGAACTTGTTCCAGACGTTCTCAATCCCAATCACAACTTTCAGCTCCGCCGCCAGAGGCAAGAGCTTTTTGATGCCCGCCACCGAGCGGTCCCACGCCTGCTGATAGCCGACCTCCGGGTTCACCACGCCTGGTACCAGCAATACCGTGTCCGCCCCCCACAACTTCGCGTTCCGGAGGCTGGTGCGCATGCCTTCCAGGCACTTCTCGACATCGGCCGGATTGGCGCTGGACATCGGGTACCGCCAGTGGTCGGAGTTCATCACGGAGTGAATCGGAAGCCCGGTGGCTTCACTTGCCGCCTTCGCCGACTCTGCTTCCTTCGGATCCGTCATCGTGTGCGCTTCAATCGACTGGAAGCCGCACTCTTTCGCGAGTTGAAAGCGTTCCTGCATGCTCATGCCGCGTGGCAGCATGCCCAGCAACACTCCCTTGCGCATCGGCAGCCGGGCTGCCTGCGCCGTTTGTTGCGAGAGGGCCGCCGCGGTCGCAGCCAAAGGTGTGGAGAGAAAGTGACGTCGTTGCATAAAAGAAACCCCGTGCGGGCACGGGCCTTGAGGCGATTGTACATCCTCAGGAGTGCCGGCACGGGGGACAGGAGCCGGAACGGATTCGCTTTTGTTCGCTTGCTTAGGTCAAATTCGGGATCTTGATGATCTTCTTCTGGATCGCGTACTGCACAAGCTGAGCCTTGTTGTGGATGTCCAACTTGCGCATCAGATTGAACTTGTGCGCTTCCACCGTCTTCACGCTCAGATTCAGGTCGCAGGCGATTTCCTTCACCGAGGCGCCTTCGGCCAGTACCTTCAATACTTCACGTTCCCGCGTTGTGAGTGTGGCGAACCGCGGAAGCCGGTTCGCGGACTTGATGCGGCTGCGGAAATCGTCCACCAGTTGCGACAGCATCCGGGGGCTGAGGTAACTGCCGCCGCGAACAACGTCACGGATCGCCGCCACCAACTGCTGCGCCGGGCTGTCCTTCAGTACATAGCCATTCGAGCCGACTTCCATGCCTTCCACGAGGTAGTCCTCGTCGTCATACATGGTCAGAATAAGAACCTTGGTTTCCGGGCGGTTTCTCTTGATCTGCCGCGTGGCCTCGAAGCTGCTCAGCCCGGGCATTCCGATGTCCATCAGCACGATGTCCGGACGCAATTCCGCCGCTTTGTCCACTGCCTCGCCGCCGTTGGCTGCCTCGCCGATCACTTCCATGTCGGCTTCAGCCGAGATCAGTTGGCGGATGCCCTGCCTGAACAGGGTGTGATCGTCGGCCAGCAAGATTCTGGTCTTTGCCATTCTTCCACTCCAAGCCTGCTGAAGCGGTCTCCGCGGGACTGGTCCTCAGGTCTCAGCGGGTTGTTCGCGATTTCTTTCGCGGCCCCTGAGCCGGCGCGGGAACCGGCAGTTCGATTCTGATGGCGGTCCCGGGTCGATCCACGCCGATTGCTCCTCGGGGCCGCTCGTTTTTTGTCTTGCGCCCGCTCACCGGAACCTGGCCGGCGGCGCGCATTCTGCTTTGCACCACGAGCGTCCCGCCAAGCAGCGCGACCCGTTCGCGGAGCCCCGACAGACCGAAACAGTCTCGCCGGGAGAGCGCCTCTTCCACATTGAAGCCGACACCGTCGTCTTCCACGCTCATCCTGAGTATTCCATCGGCTGAGCCAAGGGAAAGGTTTACGGTGGAGGCCAGCGAATACTTAGAAATGTTATTGAAAATCTCCTGCACCAGCCGGTACACGATGATCTCAACCTTCTTCGGAAGCTCGATCCGTCTCGGCAATTGCAGCCGGACTTCGGCCGGATGAAGCCTCCGGAAGCGCGCCACCAGTTGTCGTAACGCCGCGGCCAGGCCCATTTGCTCCAGCACAGCCGGACTCAGCGCCGCGATCAACCGGCGAATCTCCAAAATTGTGTGCTCCGTCGTCTGCCGTGTCTCCACCAACCGCTGCCGCAGCGGTGCCGCTTCTGGCGGCAGTTCCTGCTCTATCATCTCCAGTTGGAGGCGGATACAGAGCAGAGACTGCCCTGCTTCGTCATGCAGTTCCCGGCTGATTCGCCGCCGCTCGGACTCCTCCACCTCCACCATGTGCTCCGCCAGTCGCCGGACCTGCTCCTCCCGCTGCGCCAGGTCCTCCATCAGCCGGGCCTTCTCCGCAGCCAGCCAGCAGCGTTCCGCCGCCGCAGCCAGCAACTCGGTCTCTCTCGGAAGCCAGGCAAAACTTTGGCGAAAACCAAACTGCATCACCCCGCCCAGGCTCCCCTCGGACTTCAAGGGAACCGACCAGACCGTCTGGTACAATCCTTGCCAGCCTGAGTCCAGCACGTCCGCCGATCCCCCGCCGAGGCAGCGCGGTTCCGCCAGTACCCGCAACCGGCGTGGCGGTACCGCCACGGGGACGCCCACTTCAGCTGGCGGCACGGACGCCGCGAGGGTCCAACCGGCGCCGGGCCCTCCCGCGATGTGGATCCGGCCCGCGTCGGCGCCCGTAAATCGTAGCAATACATCGAGAAAGCGGCGAAGCATCTCGTCCAGCGAGCGGGACTCCACCTCGACGCGAAACAGATCGTAGAATGCCTGACTTTCGGCTTCCCGGACCTGATAGAACGCGTGATTGAGCGTCAAAATCACCAGGAAGTGCAGCTGATTGCGCACCCAGGCAACCGTTTCCACCTCACCCGGATGATGTTCCGCCACCACTGTGTCGAGGATGCCGTCAAACTCGCGGAGTGCAGCGACAATCTCAGGAGGAGCCAGCCCCAGCTTCGCGAGACGCCGGCCGCTGTACTCCACGTGTTCAAGAAAGCTCGCGAGGGTGCCTCCGCTGGCCATATGGGCGGCCGCGGCAGCCGGCGTGATCGCTCCCAGCAGGTCCCGGCGATCTGGGGTATGGCCTAAGTCCTTGATTTTTTGGACATAGATACGATCAAGCTTCTGCCGGACCGGAGCCAGAAGCCGACCGATCCGGCGGATCTGCTCCAGCAGCTGCTGGCTGAGTACGGTCGCGGCGTCGGCCGGCACTGCGGATTGAGGCTTCGCCTTCACTGTTTCACCTATCGGATCTAAGACGTTTGTCCTTTAGGGCTTAAGAGATAATCGCCGCCACCTGATCGGGGGCCGGTCCGGTCTCCTCCGTGAGTACCACAGGCGTCCTCCATCCGGGCGATTGACCCCGCCTGGCTTCGGACCGGCTCCTTGTCTTCAACACTAGGAGTTTCGCCCGGGCCTTTCCACCAGATTAGTACCAGAGCGGCTTCTGGAGCGTGAGGGGCGTAGAATAGTTAGTGGACACAAACTTGTGGCGGCGGCCAGCGTCACAGTCAGGGAGTAATTTTTTCTGTCGTGCCGCAAGTTCCAGAACAAACTGGTGTCCGACTGCGTCTATAGTGTTCGGGGAAGAACAAAAGCCGTGAAGAAAAAATGGAAATGGATCCTCGGCATCACCACTCTGGTGGTCGTAGCCGGCGGGAGCGCGATCGCCGTGAAGATGCGGGACCGGGACGTCGTGTCGGTTCAGACAGGCCGCGCGGTCCGGCAGGACCTTGTCAGCCTGGTGACCGCATCTGGAGAGATTAAACCGCGCAATTACGTCAATATTGGCGCGAACGTGATGGGACGGATCACGGAACTGAAGGTGCGCGAAGGAGACCGGGTTGCGCGCAGCCAGGTCCTGGCGCGACTGGAGTCCGTGCAGGCCGAGGCGGACGTGCAGGCGCAGCAGGCGAGTCTGAACTCGAGTCTCGCTGAAGCGGCGGCGTCGGAGGCCGGTCTGCTGGCAATGGATGAGAATCTGAAGACGGCCGCCGCGTCGGTGGACCGGGCGCGGGCCGAACTGGACCGGGCCCGCCTGGACTACGAGCGGGCAGAGCAGCTTTGGAAGGAAAAGCTGATTGCGAGACAGGAATTTGACAGCAAGAAAGCCCAGTTTGACGCATTGGAGGCCGGGGTTCGTGAAGCCGTGTCGCGAGTGGCGCAGATGAAGGCGCAGCGGCAGCAGACCGCGGCCCAACTGTCGAGTGCACAACGCCGCGTCGCACAGGTTCGTGCGACATTGAACCGGTTTTCGGACGTTCTCCAGAAGCACTCCGCAGTGAGTCCGATTGACGGAATCGTGACGAATCTGCCCGTTCGAGAGGGTGAGACGGTGGTGCCCGGCGTGCAGAATTCGTCAGCCTCGCTGATCATGACCATCGCGGACATGAGCATCATCACGGCAGAGGTGAAGGTCGATGAAACCGATATCGTGAACGTTTCGATGGATCAGGAGGCAGACATCACCATTGACGCCATCCCGGGCAAGACCTACCGGGGCCGGGTGATCGAGATTGGCAACACGGCGATTCTGCGTTCGACGGGTCTGGCGGCGAGCCAGAGCGCGGTCTCGAGCCAGGAGGCCAAGGATTTCAAGGTCGTAGTGGCGCTCAACGATCCCCCGGTGGAGATCCGTCCTGGTCTGTCCTGCACGGCAAAGATCATTACCGCGACGCGCGAGAAAGCGCTGTCGATTCCGATTCAGGCGCTTACCGTGCGCCAGCGTGGTGATCTGGAGCCGAAAAAGGAGGGAACCGTGCAAGCCTCGACAAAGGCTGACCCCGAGAAGGCGAAGCGGGACAAGGAAGAGCTTCAAGGTGTGTTTGTGATCGCGGCCGGGCAGGCGAAGTTCGTCGAGGTGAAGACGGGCATCACGGGCGCCACGGACATTGAAGTGCTGACCGGCCTCAAGGAAGGCGACGAAATCATTACGGGCTCCTATCGGGCGATCCGGACCCTCCGCAATGAGGCGAAGGTGAAGATCGACAACAAGACTCCGGGCCAACCCGCCCAGTGATCGGGCAGGATAACCATTTCGCCGCGCGCGGCGTCTTTGAAGAAGGGATACTGTTTCTATGGCGACTGCAGTGATGGACAAGGCCCAGCGCGGCGAGCAACTCAAGCGCGACAACATCGTCATCCGCACATATGATCTCTGGAAGACCTATGTCATGGGCGACCAGGAAATTCACGCGGTTTCTGGCGTGGATGTGGAGATCCGGCGAGGCGAATATGTGGCGATCATGGGCCCGTCCGGCTCGGGCAAGTCCACCTTGATGAATCTGATCGGCTGTCTCGACACACCCTCCAAGGGTGAGTACTTTATTAACGGCAATCTTGTGTCGGAAATGAGCGACGACCAACTGGCGCACATCCGCAACAAGGAGATCGGGTTCGTATTCCAGACTTTCAACCTGCTGCCGCGCGCGACGGCGCTGCACAATGTGGAACTGCCCCTGATCTATGCCGGTTTGAGCGCCGAGGAGCGGGCGGAGCGGGCGAAGGCGGCCCTCAGCGCCGTGGATCTCGAGCAGCGTATGTACCACAAGCCGAGCGAGTTGTCGGGCGGGCAGCGCCAACGTGTCGCCATCGCCCGTGCGCTGGTGAACAACCCCTCGATTTTGCTGGCCGACGAGCCGACCGGCAACCTGGATTCGGCTACAGGCATTGAAATCATGGCTCTGTTCGAGCGGTTGTACAAGCAGGGCAACACGATCATTCTGGTGACCCACGAACGGGATATCGCTGAATACGCCCACCGCATCGTCACCATTCGCGACGGGAAGGTTTCGAAGGACGAACGGAATCCCCACTAAGAGGCTGTTGGGATCGGGTACACTCGCGGTTGAAGCCCGAAAGCTCAGACACCGTGCCCGAATCCGCCCCTCTCTCTTCCATCACCCAAGCCGCGCGACGCCGCTATTCCGCACTCCTTGCGGGTTCCCCGGAGGTTCCGTGGTGGACCGCTGTGGTCTTGACGGCTTCGTCTGAGCGGCAGGCACGCGCATATGAATCGGAAATTGTGCAGCGGCGGGCTCAGGGATTGCTGCCGCCGGGAGTGCCATTCCTGGTGGTTCCGGACCCGGAAGGGGTCCGGTTGGGCTCAGGCGGTGCGACGGTCCACGCCTTACAGACGCTGGCGACGCGCCTGGGCGCTCCGGTCGCGAACGAACGCTGGTGGCAAAGCCAACGCGTGCTACTGCTGCACTCCGGGGGTGACTCGCGCAGGCTCCCACAGTACTCTCCCTCCGGCAAGATCTTCTCTCCTCTGCCCGTGAGGGGGCCCGGGGGGACGCCCTCGACGATCTTTGATGAGACGCTGGCCCTTTCCACCCTGTGGGCAGCGCGGATTCCGTCGGGTGTCGTAGCGGGAGCGGGTGATGTGCTGCTGATTTTTGATCCGGACCGGCTGGATTGGGCGCGGCCAGGTGTGTCGGGAGCGGGCCTGTTGCAGCCGGCTGAAGTCGGCGCGAGGCATGGGGTTTATGTGGCGGGTCCGAAGGGCAGGGTCCTGTCATTTCTGCAGAAGCCCTCACTGGCGGAAAGCCGGAATGCCGGAGCCTGTCTGGCGGATGGCCGGTTGGCCGTCGATACCGGGCTACTTTGCTTCCACCCCTCGGCGGCTGCACGCCTGTGCCGCCTGGCAAGTCGCAGCGAAGCCGAACCATTCGACCTGTACTACCACCTGCCGAGGTTCCTGACTGGGCAACTGCGATTCGGGACGCAGGCCGATCCCCTGTTCCGGCAGTTGGGACGCCTGTTCGCGGGGGTTCCCTTCCACTGTGATCTCGTGGAGGGTGAGTTCACCCACATCGGCACGACATCGCTGTTCCGCCACCTGTTGACCGAGGACACGGACTTCGCGCGCCTCTACGCGGCGCGGCAGCGGCTTGGACTGGTGGCGCCCGAGGGGGTTCGCTCACACGGCGTGATCATCGAGAGCGTGCTGGATCAGGTGACGGTGGCGCCACGGGCGATCGTACTGGAATCGGTCCTGACCGGGCCTGCGGAGATTGGCGCGGGGGCGATTGTCCACGGTCTGGAGGGCGGGAACACCGCGCAACTGGCGGTGCCTCCGGATGTCGTCCTGCACCAGGTGCCGGTCCGGGAACCCTGTGGCGAAGCGGGGACGGTTGTGCGGGTTTATGGAGTGGAAGACGATCCGAAGCGGTGTCCGGCGGAGTGGTTTGGCCGTCCGGCGGTGGAGACGCTGGCGGCGCTGCGGATGGACCCGGAAGAGGTCTGGCCCGGTGTCCCAGCGGCGGAACGAACCCTCTGGAATGCCCTGATATTCCCGGTTACCACCCCCGAGGAGGCTCTCGCGGCGGCCCGGTGGATGTTGGGGGTGTCTCCTGGCCCAGCGCCGTTCACGCGGAGCCGCTGGCGCAAGCTGAAGCGGGCCTCGCTGGCATCGAGTGCGGCGATGGCCGATGAGAATGTCCTGGCGGCGTCCCGTTTGGAGCGGACCCGCCGGCTGTGGGAGCGTGCCGCGGTCGAACTGGCGCTGGATGGATCCGACGTCCGCCCATTGCTGGCGCAGGCGCCGGGCGTCGTGTCCCTGGCTGCGGTCGCCCGCAAATTGGCGTCGGGCCCTGATGACCCAAGCCGGTCGTGGTTGGCGTCGCTCTTCTTCGGACAGGCGGGCCTCGAGGAGGAAGCGGACCGTTGCCGGAAGTCGGCTTTTGCCATCATCGAACGGCGGGTTGCGCCGCCTGCGGGCACGGCCCCGGCGTTTCCACGGCTTGATGGCTGGCAGCGGGAGTCGGTCCGGGTGACCGCCCCAGCCCGCATCGATCTGGGTGGCGGCTGGTCAGACACGCCGCCCTTCTGCCTGGACTGGGGCGGTACGGTGCTGAATGCAGCGCTTTTGCTGGACGGGGCGAGTCCGATTGAGACCCGCATCACCCGGCTGGCAGAGCCCGTTCTTGAGATTGCCCCGGGCGGCGGCATCCGGCCGCTCCGGCTGAAGACCACCGCTGCACTGCTGGCGGCGCCGGGTCCCGGAGATCCATATTCCTTGGCGCGGACGGCGCTCCGCATGACGGGGGTGTTCTCACCCGGGACGCCGCTGGCGCGCACGCTGGCGGGGCTCGGCGGCGGTTTGCGGATCGAGACGGCTGTCAATCTGCCAATGGGTTCGGGGCTGGGTGCGAGTTCGATTCTGGCGGCGACACTCCTGCAGGCGTTGGCGGCAATAGGCGCCACGCCGCTCGGCAACGACGCACTCTGCGACCTCGTGCTGGAGTTGGAACAGCGGATGTCCACCGGGGGAGGCTGGCAGGACCAGGCTGGGGGAATCTTTCCAGGAATGAAACTGCTGAGCTCGAGTCCGGGAGCGCCGCAGCGAGTCCGGTGCCAATCATTGGATTGGAACGCAGCCCGAAGGGCCGAGTTTGAACGATTGCTGGTGCTGGCGCCGACGGGCATCGCACGGGTGGCGAGGAACCTGCTTCAGCAGGTGGTTGGACGCTATCTGGCGCGCGAGACCGCGGCCCTTCAGGTGCTTCACTCGATCAAGACTCTTGCACTCGAAATGGGGCATGCCCTGCGGGAGGGTGCCTGGGACCATCTGGGTGGCCTGTTGGACCGCCACTGGGAACTAAACCAGATTCTGGATCCCCACACCACCAATCCGGCTATCGACCAACAACTGGCCGAGGCCCGGCCCTGGATTCGAGGCGCCAAGCTGGCAGGCGCCGGGGGAGGCGGGTTCTTCATCATGCTGGCTCGGGATGAGGCGGCGGCGCGGGCGCTCCGTGCGCGGCTGAAAGCGCCGCGGACGAACCTGGCCCGGCACGGCCTGGTGGTTTCCTGAGCAGCGGCAGCGAGCGGGAATCCGTGGCATAGAAAAAGCCCCGAATCGCTTCGGGGCCTCTTCGATATGGTGCGGAGAGGGGGACTTGAACCCCCACGAGATTACTCCCGCTAGCACCTCAAGCTAGTGCGTCTGCCAATTCCGCCACCTCCGCGGGTGGCCCGGCGCGAAGCGGTTCGCGCCGGGATCTCACATCAACATTATAGCCCGGTTTCCTACTGCTTGGGCGCAGGCGCAGGCTTGGTATTTTCGGGCGTTTGTGGCGGCAGCGGGACATCCACCGTCCGCTTCTCGCCGGTCTGAGGATCTTCGAGTTCCATCTGGATGGTCTGCTGGCCGGCCGGAATGCCCTGGGTGCCCGGAGCGGGCGTCGTCGCGGGCGCAGGTGCATTCTCGAGGACGGTCGAGGCCGAACCGGAGCCAGCCCGGGTGTAGAGAATCGCCAGGCTCAGCGACCCGGCCATGAACAGCACCGCCGCGATCGTAGTCGCCTTGGAGAGCACCGTGGCTGCGCCGCGCGGACCGAAAGCCGTCTGCGAGCCCATACCTCCGAACGCGCCAGCCAAATCCGCCGCTTTGCCGCTCTGCAGCAATACGACGATGATCAGGAACAGACACACAATCACATGAACGATGGTGAGAAACGTGATCATAGGGAAACCTTCAAGAAGAACCCGCGCCAAACCGCGGCGCGGGTTCGTCAATCAACCAGTATAGCGGGTTAGAAGGTCACGCGCAGGGAGATTTGCGCGCGCCGCGCATTCGTGCCGTCAGGGAAACCCTGGGAGGCGACGCCGGCGCCGAGGTTCGCCACCGGACGCAGGACGCCAGAGCGGGCCTCGAAGGCCTGACTGGCGACGCTGGTGTCGGAGATGCGGTTGAACACGTTGAAGACTTCGAAGTTAAACATCGTCTGAATGCCTTCAGAGATGCGGAACCCCTTGGTCAGGCGGGCGTCGACGCGCCGGATGTTATCGATCGGGATCGAGGTCCTCGGGAGGAAGGGCACGCGGGTGGAGCCCCCGAGCCCGTTCAGGGTGTTGTTAAAGGCCGGGCCGGAGAACTGCGTTCCGGAGACGAAGACGGTGGGTGTCGAATATGGCGCCGAAGCGAGGGTGCCAAGGACGCTGAGGTTCCAGCCATTCACCACCTGCCGGGCGAAGCCGTTGCCGGTCTTCCACTCCGGCGGAGTGATGATGCCGGTGAAGACGGTGCGGTGGCGTACATCCAGTTCGGAAGTCGAACGTTCCTGACGGTAGTCTCCGTTGGTCACCGTGCTGAGGCGGTCGAAGAACAGGTTGCTGCTGCCGCCGCCCATGTTGGAGTCGATGGCATGGGACCAGGTGTAATTGAGGCTGCCTTCGATCCACTTCGATGCGCGCTGGCGGACCTGGACGACCATGGCGTTGTACCACGTGAAATTGCCGTTGTCGGTCACGGTGACGCGGCCGTAGAGGGGATCCACGCGGTTCGCACGCAGGTAGGTGGGTGTGGTGAACGAGCCCGCGGCTGAGCCGGCGGCATCGAGGATGGAATAGGTGAACGAACCGGTCGGCATGCCCACATTCATATCCTGCACGCCGTAGAACCGGATGCCTCGGCTGCCGAGGTAGCTGGCGGTAATGCCGGTGGTGCGTGTCAGTTCACGTTCGATGCCGAAGTCCCATTGCTGCGTGTAGGGTGTACGCAGGTCCGAGGCGGCAAAGCCGACGTTCAGCACGCCCGGGGGCGGGGTGCGGTCGAGTCCGGGCAGCCGGTTGGGGAACAGGGGGCCGAGGGCCAGGTCGGCCGCCACGTTGGATTGGAGCGTAATGGGCCGCTGGGTGACACCGTTGTTCTGATGGAAATTACCCACCAGGGCGCCGGGCATACGGGCGTAGAAGATCCCATAGCTGGCCCGCAAGACCGTTTTCGAAGTCTGGTCGAGGGAATACGCAAGGCCGACCCGCGGGGCGAAGTTTCTGCCTGGCTGGTTGATGCGTCCGGTGGCGGCGTAGTCGGAGTTGAAAGTCGCCGGCTGCGCAAACTGGGCATATTCATACCGGATGCCATAGTTGAGCGTGAGCCGGTTCGTGATTCTCCACTGATCCTGAGCGAAGAAGTTAAAATCGCGCACGAAGACGGAGAGTTGCGGAGTCCCGAAGGTCTGGGAATACTGCTGCCAGCGTTTGCCGCCATCCAGATTGGTCAGATCCTGTGCGAAGGCGGTGACCGACGGGTAGCTGAAAGTGCCGTTGTTGTTGTTCAGCAGGTCGAGGACGTCGCGGGTGTGCGCGATGTCGAAGCCGAACTTGAAGTTGTGGCGGCCCACCATCCAGGTGAGGTTGTTGGCGAACTGATAGCGGTCCTCGGTGGGCTGGACGCGCGGCAGGTACGATGCCACGCCCAGGTTGCCCTGGCCCGCGACACTCAACTGACCCAGCAGTCCGTTTGGGGGCGCCAGTTCGGGGTTATTGGTGTCAAACAGCCGGTCCTTGAACCAGCCGAAACGGAATTCGTTCACCAGCGAGGGCTTGATGATGCCCGTGTGCGAGATGCGGGCGAAACGATGCCGGACGGTGGAATCGCCGTTGTTGCCGATGCCGCCGCCGTCCGTGCGGGTGGCCTGCGTCTGGATGCCGTTGGGCGAAATCCAGTTCATTACATTGAAACTCAGCGAGAGCGCATTCCGTTCATTCGGGCGCCAGTCGATCTTGGCGAAACCCGTGTCCTGATCCGCCCGGCGGGGAATCTCGCCAAAGAAGCGGCGGAAGTAGCTGACCGCGGCGGCGCACTGAGCGGGCGTCGCAGGCGCGCCGCAGTCGCCGATGAAATCGCCATTGGCCGCGAACAGCCGGGGGTTCTGAATTGCCGATACCAGCGGGAAGTTGCGCCGCGTGAAGTCACCGTTCACGAAGTAGAACAGTTGGTCTTTCTTGATCGCGCCGCCGACGGAGCCCCCGAACTGGTTGCGGGTTTCGTCCGGTTTCGCCTGACCGATTGCGTTGGCATACCGGTCGTTCGCATTGAAATCCTGATTGCGGAAGAACCAGTAGCCCGTGCCATGCACGCCGTTCGTTCCGCTGCGGGTTACCGTGTTCACGCTGCCGCCTGCGGCCCGCCCAAATTCCGCGGAGTAGCCGCTGGTCTGCACCTGGAACTCCTGCACCGCGTCCTGCGAGATGTTGGACGAAATGCGCGTCCTGCCCGCATTCTCGTTGTAGTAGCCCTGCGTGGTGTCATTGCCGTCGGTCAAAAACGCATTACCGCCGGGCACGCCGCGGAAGCTCAACAGGCCGAACGTGCCGTCTGCCGTCACCCCCGGCGTCAGCAAGACAAAGCTGTCGACTCGCCGGCCATTGATCGGCAGATTCAGGATCTGACGGTCACTGACCACGTCCGAAACGCCAGTCTTCAACTGGTCCACCACCGGCGCCGCGTCCGTGATCGTGATCTCCTGCGTCTGCTGGCCGACCGACAACGCGATGGTGAGCGTCACGTTCTGGCCCACCTGTACCTGAATTTCGCGCGCTTCCCAGTTCGAAAAACCAGGCTGCTGCACGCTGACGACGTAACCAGGCCCCGGCGTGAGCGACGGCGCGGCAAACAAACCCGCCGCGTTCGTCTCCAACTGCCGCCGGACACCCGTATTCGGGTTAGAAACGACTACCTGCGCACCGGGCACCACCGCGCCGGTTGCGTCGGTAACGGTGCCGTTGATCGCGCCCAACCCAGCGAGTGACTGGGCCGACGCACTAAATGTGATTGCGCACAGAGCGAGCGCAATGGTATATGCTCGGATGTTCATTCGGACTCCTGAATAGGATAAGGTACTCTTCAATTTTATCGCGAAACTACAAACTTTCCTGTACAGATTGATGAATTCTCAGTATCGAGAGTAGATATTTAGATAGGCTCACAAGATGCAGACGACAACTCGGCGCTCCCTGCTTCAGGCTGCTTCCGTCGCCCCCGCTTTCGTCCGTGCCCTCTCTGGATCCGCACAGGACCGCCCCAATATCCTCTGGATCCTTGCTGAAGACCACGGCCCCCAGTTGGGCTGTTACGGCTACCCCCATGTTGAGACTCCCCACCTCGACGGCCTCGCCGCCCAGGGGGTTCGCTTCAACCAGGCTCACACCACCGCACCCGTCTGCTCCGCCGCACGGTCCGCCTTCAACGTTGGCCTCTATCAGACCACCACCGGCACCCATCAGCACCGCAGCCATCGCAAGGACGGCTATCGCCTGCCCGGCAACGCCCGCCTTCTGAGTCACCGCCTTCGTGACGCTGGCTATTTCACCGCGAACGTGCTCGAATTCGCGCCCGGCGTGCGGGGTCAGGGCAAGACGGACTTCAACTTCAACCTCGACGAACCACCCTTCCAGGGCAAACACTGGAACCAGCGTGCCCAGGGTCAGCCGTTTTTCGCGCAAGTCAACTTCCAGGCCACGCACAAAGGCCCCGCTTTCGCGGCCGCCCGCAAACTGCCCCGGTTAATCGATCCCGCCAGGCTCGAACTTCCCCCGTACTGGCCCGACCACCCGGTGGTCCGCGACGAATTCGCCAACTACCTCGACTGCGTCAACCTGCTCGACCAGCAGGTGGGCGTGCTCCTCGACACTTTGCGGAAGGACGGATTGCTCGACAATACCGCCATCTTCTTCATGGGTGACAATGGCCGCTGCCTGCTGAGAGGCAAGCAGTGGCTTTACGACGCGGGCACCCACGTCCCGCTGATCGCCAAATGGCCCGGCGCCGGCAGACCGGGGTCGGTCCGCGAAGATCCGGTCGTTTCGCTTGATGTCACCGCCCAGATTCTCCGCGTTGCCGGACTCGAACCCCCAGAGCCTTTCCATGGACAGCCTCTTTGGGGCGATCGTGTCCAGCCCCGGCCGCACATCGTCACCGCCCGCGACCGCTGTGACATGACCCGCGACCGGATTCGCGCCGTCCGCGACCGCCGCTACAAGTACATCCGCAATTTCATGCCCGAGCGGCCGTACACGCAGTTCAATAACTATATCCAGACGCAATATCCCACGCGGACGGTTCTCGAAGATCTCCACAAGGCCGGCAAACTCAACGCGGTTCAATCCCTGTTCATGGCTCCGAGGAAGCCGGAAATCGAGTTCTACGACACCCGAACCGACCCTCACGAGGTCCGCAATCTCGTCGCCGACCCCGCCCAACGCGGTCGCGTTCAGGCGATGGGCCGGATCCTCGATCAGTGGATGAAAGACACCGCCGACCGTGGCGGCGAGGAAGAGACCGAAGCCGCAATGGCGCTATAGCGGGTCTGTCCGCCCGGGTTCCAGGTGGGCCAGCCAGAACCCTGGACATGGGCGCTAGTCCCGCGACAGCAGTTTCGATCCCAATGCTCCGCCGATCGAGCCCAGCAGAGTCAGCATCAGAAACTGATACGGGATGAGCAAAAACACTTGCGAAGGCTCACTTTGCAGTCGCTCCAACGCTTTCAGCGCGTCGCCCTGCATTCCTGCGCCACCTGATTCGCGAACGGCGGTCATGAAACTCTCGCTCGTGGCCGCGGTCATCACGATCGTGAAAAGGATCACTGTGAGCAGGAAGCACATGATGCCCGTCAACCAGCCCAGGCGGGCGCCCTCGATCACGGTCAGCCTGAATCCGCCCCGCCGCTGGAAGAGATAGCACGCGAAGCCGCCCGCCAGGAGCGGCGCCATTTGCGCCAGGAAGGGGCCACCTGCGCTGAGGAGAATTCCCAACAGGAAATGAAAACCCGCCGCCAGCATGGCGACGCGGAGCGTGAGGGAGTTGCGCAGATGGATCTCGGGGCCCGCCGGCGCGGCGGCGACAGGTGCCGCCGGCTCAGTCTGGATGGGAGAAGCCGTCGCCGGTTCCGCCTCCGTCTCTCCTGATTCCGCCCCGGACTCTTCCTGTTCCGGATCTTCTTCCGGAACGATTTCGCGCGTTGGCTTGCCGCACTTGTGACAGAAAAGCGCGTCATCAACCAGTCTGGTCCCGCAACTGCAATGTTGTTCCACTCTCTTTCAGTGTCCCGTAGCCCTTCCCGGACGCGCAAGCACGCTATCCTATTGTTCTTCCGATGCCGAACACCACGCTTTTGGTTCTCCACGATCCCACTGCCCGCCACCTCGCACTCCTCGACCGCCTCCCGCAAGACCTCCGGATTGTCGCCAGCGACAAAGCAGAGGGCCTTCGCGCCGCCGCGCCCGAAGCCCAGGCGATGCTTGTCGGGGGCGGTCCGTTCCGGGGCGAACTTGAGACCCTCTGGCCCGAACTCCGGAATCTTCGCTGGATTCATGCGCTCTCCGCCGGACTGGAAGGCCTCCTTTTTCCGCAACTGGTGGAAAGCCCGGTGGTTTTTACCAACTCTGCCGGCGTGTTTGCCCGCTCGCTCGGCGAATTCGCCCTCGCCGGCATGCTTCACTTCGCGAAGGATCTCGCCCGGATGAAACGTCAACAGGCCGCTTCCGACTGGACGTGCTTCGATGTCGATGAACTCCACGGCAGGACCCTCGCTATCCTGGGCTTCGGCGGTATCGGCCGCGCCGCCGCCACCCGCGCCCGTGCCTTCGGCATGCACATCCACGCGCTGCGCCGGTCGCCCGCCGCCCCCGATCCACTGGTGGATCGCTGGTTTGCCGGCGGCCAACTCGATGAGATGCTCACTGGCGCCGATTATCTGCTCGTCAGCGCCCCGCTGACCCCGGCCACCCGCGGCCTGATCGATGCCCGGCGTCTTGCCCTGCTCCCCCGGCATGCCGTGCTGATCAATCTTGGCCGCGGACCGGTTGTCGATGAGGCCGCGCTTGTTTCGGCTCTTGCCGGCCGCTGTATCCGCGGCGCCGTCCTCGATGTCTTCGACCAGGAACCGCTGCCGGCCGGACACCCGTTCTGGGCCCTCGACAACGTCCTGCTGTCGCCCCACACCGCTGACCACACAGCCACCTGGCTGACCGAAGCGATGGAGTTCTTCCTCTCCAATTTCGAGCGCTGGCACGCCGGCCAGCCTCTGCAGAATGTCACCCGCAAGCACGAAGGCTATTGAGGCCCGCCATGGAAGTCACCCTCGATCACATCCGCGCCGCCGCCCGGCGCATCGCGCCCATCGCCCGCCGGACCCCTGTCCGCCGTTCTGGCAGTTTTGACCGCCGCTCCGGGGTCACGTCGCTCTTCAAGTGCGAAAACCTCCAGCGCGGCGGCGCCTTCAAGATCCGCGGCGCTGCCAACTTCATCTACTCGATCCCGGAGGATCAGCGCCCGCACGGCGTCGTCGCGTTCTCCTCGGGCAACCACGCCCAGGCGGTGGCCATTGCGGCGAAGTCGGTGGGCGTCCAGGCGACGCTGGTCATGCCCACCGACGCCCCGGCCTCCAAACTCGCCGCCACCCGCGCTCACGGGCCCCGGATCGTTCAGTACGACCGATTCACGGAGGATCGCGAGGCCATCGGCCGCCGGATCGCCGCCGAATCCGGCGCTACCCTCGTCCCGCCCTTCAATCACCCCTGGATCATCGCCGGCCAGGGCACCGCGGCCCTTGAACTCTTCGAGGAAGTGCCGGATCTCGACGCCCTCGTCGTCTGCCTGGGCGGCGGCGGACTGCTATCGGGTTGCGCGATCGCCGCGCGCGCCCTCGCTCCCAGTGTCCGCGTGTTCGGCGTCGAGCCCGAACTCGGCAATGACTACTGGCTCTCCCGCCGCGCCGGCGCGCCGGTCACGATCGACCCGCCGGAGACGATCGCCGATGGCCTCCGGACCACCACGCCCGGAAGCCACACCTTCCCGGTGATCCAATCCCTTGTTGAGGACATCCTGCTCGTCAGCGAGGACGAAATCCGCGCCGCGATGGCCTTCCTGCTCAGCCGGACCAAAATGTTGGCCGAACCGAGCGGAGCGGTCGCCGCCGCCGCTGTTCTCTTCGGCAAGCTACCCCCCGGATTGCGGCGCGCGGGCGTGCTCATTTCCGGCGGAAATGTCGATCTGGAGTTTCTGGCGACCCTGCCTGCCGCCGATTGATTGAAGATCCTCCTGAGCCCGCCGATAAGGCGGGCATAGGCAGATCTCTTTGATGATAAGGCGGTTATATCCATTCGAACCCGAGCGGGCCCACTGCCGCAGGGTCGCTGCCTGGGCATGGCTGATTGCTCGCCGGGAGGGTCTGGACCCTTCGCTGCTTCCAATCCTGGAAAGAACGGCTCTGCTTCATCACGCGCCCGGACTGGCGCTCAGCGGCGAAGCGGTGGGCCGTCTGCTCGCCGAAATGGAGACACCCCCAGGGGAGGCCGGCCCGGTATCGTCCGCCTCGGCGGATGGCTCGGAAGCCCTTGCGGCGGCTCTGCGAGAGGCGTGTGCGTCATCGCCCGGGCCGCGCGCGGCGCCCCTGCCCCGCCTGTTCCAACTCCTTGAAGCGGCGCATGTTTTCGACGAATGCCTGGAGGCGTTGCCCTACGAGTTCAGGCCCCTGGCGGAACTGCTGGACGATGCGGTGTCGCTCTCGCCCGATCCCGCCTGGACACCCCTGCTGGATGTCTTCAGGCAGCCTGTGCTTTTCGAAGGCGAAGTGTTGGCGGCGGCGCTGGCCGCGATTCCGGTCAACCCGGAGGTCGTGGCGGCGGTAGCGGAGGTAGCGGGCGACGAAAACTCGGAACTTGCTGACTTGGAAAGGGTTACGGGGAAGGACCCAGCCCTCGCGGCCGCCCTGCTGAAGGCCGCCAACTCCGCCCGGCAAGCGCTTCGTCATCCGATTTCGACGTTGACACAGGCGATTAACCAGCTTGGACTGGACGAAAGCCGGCAGGTGCTGACGGCGATGGCGCTGCGGAGGGCATTCGTGGCGCCGGCGGCCCGGCCGTTGTGGCCTCACTCGTTGGAGTTAGCCTCGCTGGCCTCTTCCATCGGTGGTAAAGTGGCCCATTTAGCGCCACCGGAAGCCTTTCTGGGGGGACTTTTGCACGATTTTGGAAGGCTACTGCTGCTCGCGGCGCCGGCGCCGCTGCTAGGATCCTACACGGGACTGCTGGAACGGGGCTGCCCGCCGGTGACCGCCGAACTGGCGCTGTGCGGGATTGACCACGCCGAGATCGGCGCCCGGGTACTCGAAAGCTGGGGTCTGGCGGAGACAGTCTGCGAGGCAGTCCGGCAGCACCACCGGTCGCAACCGGGGATCGGGGCGCTGGGGGCGTTACTCCAACTGTGTGAAGAGATTGCAGGCGCCGGCGAGGACTTGCCCAGCCTGCCGAGGCTCCGGGATTCGCTGCGAACCCTGCATCTGCCGGCGGGCATCCTGGCGGACGCTCAGCCGGCTCTGCCCACGGCACTCAAGGCTCTTCGAGGGGAATCGTGATCCGCAATGGCAGATTCTTGCCTTGCCCCGCCATCAGGGGAGACAAGATGATAATCGGGACTCCATTGACATCGACCACGAGACGCTGCTCGCTGTAGGTCCGGTCAAGGATCTCGACGGTAACGTGTTCCCGGCGTAGACCCATGAACCCGGCGGGCATCAGACCAGCTTCGGTGCGGATGTCTATGGACTGGCCGTAAACGATCCGGTCTCGAATCTCTTCCACGGCGAGGTTCTGGACGACCGCGGTCCGGGCGACGCTCCGGACGCGCTCGACGAGCGACTGGTGGACGTGAAGGATCTGCGCGAAATCCATGATTCCAACCAGGACAAAAACGAAGAGCCCAAGCACAAGTGCGCTTTCGATGAGAGCGTTTCCACGTTGATTCTGCCTGCGGGAAGAGATTCTCATGGTAGGTTACTCCGGAGCGTAGACGCCGAGATACGGGAACACTGCCTCGGGTTTGGAAATTCTGAAGGTCTTCAGGACGACGTTCATGGAGAAGTCCCGCACGGAGACACGGACGTAGCGGGGCATCTGGAGTTCGGTTTGGACCGTGACCTCAATGTTGCTGGTATTGAGGCCCTGGACGACCGGTTTGACACCGCCGTCCGGGTTTCCATAAACGGTCATGTTTCGGACGGCGGAGACAAAGGCCGTGCTGGGGGTGGCCGTTGCCGAATCATAGGTCCGGTAACTGGCATAGCGGGCTCCCGCGCGAACGGCGCTGGCGAGTTCGTTGTAGTAATAGAAGGCCAATCCAAACTGGAAGGTGCCGAGGAAGACTGGCACCAGGATCGTGAAAGCGAGGGCTGTCTCGATGAAAGCATTGCCCCGCTGGCCCGATGTGCGGCGAAGGGAAGTCATTGCACGAGCCTCACAGCCCATGCGCCAGACTGCTCAACGCCGGAGTGGTTGACACCCTGCACCCAGGAGCCGATGTACTCCGCGCACCAAGCCTGATTGCCGCCGTTGCCATATTGGCCGGTCGGGCGGAGAAAGAAGGCGCCGATCCCCACCATGCGCAGGTTCGCTCCGGGGGGAGTCCCACCATCGTTGATCGGGACGCCGACGATGCGGCGGCCATTGCCTCTACCTCCCTCCCGGTAATCGGCGTAGTAGAAGGAATTCGAGTCGGTGTCCTGGTTGATCCGCGTCTGAAGAGCGTCCAGGATGGTCTGCTTCGCGCCGCCAGTCATCTCAACGATGTCGCCGATCTGCCGGTACACCGACTGGTAGTCGTTGATGACGGTCTGGCGGATCACGCTCGCGCTGGTTTGCTCGATGAACCCGCGCTCCTCGCCACCCAACGCCTGAGCGAGATCAAGAATCTGTTGGGTGCGGTCATCGGGACACATGTTGGAGCCCTGGCCGCCCGAGTTGGGCAACCTCGGGTTGGCGGGCCAGCGGAGAGTATAGGTTCCGCCGGGAACGAGGCCGAAGTGGATAGGGTCACTCAGGTCATGGGCGAAGGGTGAGAACGGAAAAAGGCCCTCCCGGAAGGAGGTCTTCTCGACCTGGGCCGCCGCGGCCGTGGCGGCCACGGTGGCGCGTTCCTGGCTGACAAGCAGAGGGAGGAAATACAGCCGGGGTCGGGTGGTCGCAGTGACGCGGACGAATCGGCTCCTGGTGGAGGCGCTGGCCAGTTCCACCCAGGGACCTTCGGGAGCCAGGGCGAATCGGGTGTCGATCTCCTGGAACGCATGCTGCCCCAGATCGAACTTCTGATTGCTTCTCAGGGGCGCGCCTGCGGCGCGCGCGAGGCCGGCGGTTGTGCCATCCAGTTCAGCGGCAGCGTCAATTGAGGTGGAGTCGACGAAGTTCTGGGATTCCGTCTTGACGACGAACATTCGTCCAAGATCAATCGCCATGCCGACGGCTCCGATAACGAGGACAGCGGCGATGGCGGAAGCGATGAGAACGAAGCCGCGTTGACGGGAAGTGCGGCGGGTACAGCTTCTCATATACAGACCTTCGACAGATCGGACGACCATCAATGCTCGGAAAAATCCTTAATTTGCCGCAAAATCGGACCGATCCGTCATGAACCCTTGGTACTGTCACGGCCGCAGGTGTTTCCGCATCGCTTAGGATGAGAAGAGAACAACTATGCCCATGTACGAATACCGCTGCAAGCAGTGCGGCGAAACATACGAACAGCTACGCCGGATGTCGGAGGCGGATTCGGGTCTGGTCTGCCCGCATTGCGGCTCCGAGCAGGCGGAGCGGCAGATTTCGGCCTGTTCGATTGGTGGCTGCGGGGGTGGTTCGGGCGCGGGCGGCGGCTTCACCTGAGCGCGCTGACGTCGCGCGGCCGGTCCGGCCGCGATAACAAATAGAAAACAGAGAACTTAGCCAGACTGGCAACGCTTCAGGCGGGCAGCGAAGTCCTTCAGGAATTCGGTGCGCCAACGGTTGACATGTTTGGCTCCGGGGTGGATGCCTTCGGCTGCGGCAGGGTCGGGGTCGTCTATCCACCAGTTGGGGTGGCTGGGGTCGGGCTGTCTGGTTCGCTCGCCGGGCGGCGGGGTGGCGGTGAAAGCGCCGGTCTGGCCGTGGAACGGCGGGTACAGGCTTTCGATGACATAGGGCCAAATCTTGGCATCACGCGGGGAGAAACGGAAGCGCAGGACGCGGCCGTCGATGAAGGCGGGGGCAGGGATCCGGTTGTCGATGAGCATCCGGGTGTGGTGGCCGGGCGGGAACCGTTCGGGAATCGGGATTGTAAACTCAACCACGCCAAAGACTTCGGCCTGATTGGCGGCGGTGGTCAGCCCTGGGAAGACCGTCTTGCGCCCGGGCCAGAGCCGGACGAACCGGCCGCCCCAACCGGGTTGGGCCGGGTCGGCGGGGTTGCCGTGGAGCAGGTAGCCCACCGAGGGACTGTCGCCCATTTTGATGGTGGCCTTGAGGATGGAGGCGAAGTAGTCGCCGAGGGCGCCGCGTCCGGCGGCGTGGGCTTCAGTGAAAGCGCGGTTGCCCCATTCTCCATCCTGATTCCCGCCCACGAACCAGCCGCGGTAAGTGGCATTGTTCTCGATCATCCAGAGCAGGGGGTGGTGTTCATGAACGTAGTTGTAAGCGTTCACGCTCCACATTTTGTTCGGCCCGCCGATGAAGTAGACACGGAGTTTCGGGAGGATATCCGGTGCATCGTGAAGGGCTTGGGCAAGATCTTCAAGGCCGCCCCAGACGAGAACATAGAGCGGGCGGGGATCGGGACGGCGGGCGCACTGGATGAGCCACCGGGAGCCAGGAGTCGGCCGGCCAGTACCGTCGGGGCCGGGGTCGTCGGTGGCGCCCTGGTGGCAGAGGGCGCGAAGGATATTGGGGGTGGGATAGCGCGCAAAACGGGCGTGAAGACGGGGGAAATCCTGCTGGTAGTGGTCAATAACGTGGAGAATATGGTGGAGGCGGCCGGGTCCGTAAGGGGAGGAGAGGATGCCTTCGAGGTCAAGGACGTCTGAATAGAGCAGCAGGTGAACGAGGGACTGGAGGTCGTCGGGGTCGGTGCCGCCGGCGTCCGTGGAGACCAGGACGCGATGCCGTTCGCCGGCGAGGGCGGACTGTGCGAACAAAGGGAGAGGGGAGAGCAACAGGGTGCGCCGGGTCCACATAGTTGCAATGTAATGCAAGTGGAGGGGGAGGGGGTTGAATGGTCGGGCCGCCGAGATTTGAACTCGGGACCTCTTGCACCCCAAGCAAGCGCGCTACCAGGCTGCGCTACGGCCCGAACTGTTCTAGTATAGCGCACAGGAACGATGGAACGGAAAATCGTCAGTTTGGCTCTTCTGGTGGTCCTCTTTGGGGCGGCCTTTATCTGGGGACGGCTGTGTGCCAGGTGGGGGCGGAAGCGGGGATGGGACGAAGCGAAATCGGGCCGGGTGGCGATGTGGGCGGCTCTGGCGGCGCTCGTTCCGGCGATTTGGTTCGGTCAGGTTGGCATGATTATGGTGATGCCGTTCGTTGCGCGGTGGTCGTGTTTCCGGGTGTTACGGCCGGGCGTGGCCTACAGCGAGGTGGATCAGCAGTTTCCCGCAGTGGACCACCGGCTGGTCTCTTTGAATCTGACACAGGTGGAACCACAGGAAAAAGTCCGATAAAATCGCGGGCAGTCATGACACCCCAATGGACCCGCCGGTCCTTCTTTGCCGCAGCCGGGATGCCGGCGCTGGCGGCCGCCTGGCAGCGCGAAGCTCGCCGGAACGTGCTTTACATCAATGCGGACGATTTGAACCACCGGTTCAGCACATACGGTTTCGATTTTGTCCGGACGCCCAACCTGGACCGGATTGCGCAGCGGGGAGTGCGGTTTGACCGGGCGTACTGCCAGTATCCGCTCTGCGGACCATCGCGGGCGTCGATCATGACGGGATTGGGGCCGGAAGCGACCGGTGTGATGGATCTGCAAACCCACTTCCGCACGCAGATGCCCAAAGTGGTGACGATGGGGCAGTTGTTTCAGAAAAATGACTATTATGTAGCGCGGGTGGGCAAGATCTATCATTACAGCAACCCGGGGGGGATCGGCACCGATGGGCAGGATGATGCGCCGACGTGGATGCACCGGGTGAACCCGTCCGGGATTGACAAGAAGGAAGAGCCGCAGATCATCAACTACACGCCGGGCAGGGGCATCGGGAGTTCGCTGAACTTCTATTGTTCACCGGCCAAGGATGAAGAACATACAGATGGACTGGTGGCGCTGGAGACCATCAAGTTGATGGAGGAGCGGCGGCGGGACCCCTGGTTTCTTGGGGCGGGGTTCTACAAGCCCCACTGTCCCTATATAGCTCCAAAGAAGTATTTCGACATGGTGCCAATCGACAAAGTGAAGCTGGTTCCATTCGAGGAGTGGGAGATGTCGATCGCGCCAAAGTGGGCCTATTGGACGCGACCGGCGAATTGGGGGCTGACGGAGAAGCAGCGGCTCGAAGTGATGCAGGCCTACTATGCCGCGGTGCTTTTCCTGGACGCGAATGTGGGCCGTTTGCTTGATGCGCTGGACCGGACGGGCCAGGCGGAGCGGACGGTGATCTGCTTCTGGAGTGATCACGGCTACGGGCTGGGCGAGCATGGGCAGTGGAAGAAACAGTCGCTATTTGAACACGCGGCTCGGACGCCGATGCTTATCGCGGGCGCGGGGGTTCTGGCCCGGGGGCGTGGCTGCGGTCGGACGGTGGAGTCGCTGGACGTCTATCCGACGCTGGCGGACCTGGCGGGCCTGCGGGCAACGCCGGAATATCTGCACGGGACGAGCCTGCGTCCGCTACTGGAAGATCCGGCGGCGAGATGGGACCGGCCAGCAGTGACCCAGGTGCGGCGGCGCGATGGGCAGAGGTGGGTGATGGGCAGTTCGATCCGCAATGAACGACACCGGTATACGATGTGGGACGAAGCGAACGAAGGCGAAGAGTTGTACGACTACGTCAAGGATCCACGCGAGCTCAAGAACCTTGCACGGGAGGCAAGTGCAGGCGGAGTGAAGGCAGCGTTGAAAGCCCGGCTCGGTGCGACAGTGAAATCCCGGCGCGAAACGCCGATCGAAGTGATAGCATAAGTCATTGCAGTCTGGGCTTGACCCGGCGCCTCTGCTCATGGTGTGCCGGGCGTAGCGTTCATAGAACAACAAGGAACAACGAATGAAAACTTTCACGGTCCATCTCGCGAATCCAAGCGATGCAGCCTTTGGCACGGCAGTGATCACTCCGCGCTGGCTATATGTGCTGGCAGCCGCGACGCCGTCGGAGTTTGGGGATCCCAGGATTTGGGACGAGACGCTGGAGCACATGGACCTGGACGCCGTGAAGCCCGGTGATGTAGTGGGAATCGGCATTCATACCGGGAATGCGTTGAGGGGTTACAAATTGGGGCGGGCGATCCGTGAACGGGGCGGCACCGTGATCTTCGGCGGGATCCATCCGACGCTCTACCCCGAAGAGTGCTTCGAACTGGGTGGAGCGCACGCGGCCGTGAAGGGCGATGGCGATCTTGCGTGGGGGCAGGCGCTGCGGGACTTCGCTGCGGGCAATTTGCAGCGTGTTTATGATGGCGGACGAGTGGCGGGCGACGAGTTCAAGCCGGCGCGCTGGGATCTGCTTCCGCCAGACAGTTATATGTGGGCGTCGGTACAGACGGTGCGCGGGTGCCCGAAACATTGTTCATTCTGCTCGGTGTGGCGGACGGACGGGCAGAAGCCGAGGCAGCGCGGGACGGATGTGGTGATCGACGAAATTGTTGAGTTGCGAAGGCGTGGATTCCGGTTTATCGCGCTGGCCGATGACAATTTCTACCCGGTTTCGCTGACTGACATTGCGCTGGCCGAGCGGCAAGGCAATACCACCCGGGTGGAGCAGTTGAAAGCGATGCGGCAGGAGCGGTTCGAGTTCATGGAGCGGCTGAAGGACTTGCCGCGGGACATGACGTTCTTCACGCAGATCACGATGGAAGCGGCCGAAGATCCGGAGTTTCTGGATGCCATGCGCGAGGCGCACATCCGCGGGGCGCTGGTCGGCGTGGAAGCGGTGACTGCCGAGGGGTTGAAAGAGGTGTTCAAGGACTTCAATATGTCCGGGGACAACCTGGTCAAGCAGTTGAAGAAGTTCCGGGAGCATGGGGTGCATGTTCTTGGTTCGTTCATCTTCGGGTTGCCGAGCGACCGGGCGGACACGTTCGACGCGACTCAGGAATTGGCGCAGAAAGCGGATCTGACGTTTGCGCAGTTCGTCATGCTGACACCATTCCCGGGCACGGTGGACTTCGACCGCTGGGAGAAGAACGACCCGCGGGCGAAGGAAGTCGTGGACGGGGTGCCGCTCTCGCGGTACTGGCTGATTCCGCCGGAGCGGCGGCCGAAGATGTTCATGCCACATCCGACGATGGAATCGGCGGAAATGCGGGCACGGACGCAGAAGGTCTGGGACGACTTCTACAGCATCAAGGCCGTGTGGAAACGGTCGAAATGCACGCCCAATCTGCGGGCGCGGCTGGCGTTTGTCTTCATTTCCAAGCTGTACCGGCAGATGTATGCATCGACGGGGATTTCTACTGACAGCGCGCGTCGTGAACGGGCGACCAAAATGGCGCGGATGCTGGCAAAACCCTGCCGGAAGCTGTTTTCGGGGCAGCCGATGCCGGATTTGTCGCTCAAACCCAGGCAGAAGACCCCGGAGTTGCTGCCGATCGTGCAGTAGGGGCTATCCACCTGTAAACAGGGAACTTCTGAGTACCGGATGACCGTCCGTGGCATGCGTGGATGGCGGAGCCGGATTGTGTCCAGGTGTCCCGGCGGTGGGCGCCAGCGAAATGGCACGGCCGGCGCCGGTTCAATCTGAATATCCCCTCCATCTCCATCGGGTAATTTGTTACCCTTTTCTTCATGTTTCATTTTGTCAAGGCCCTGGCAGGGGCGATCATATTTCTGGGAATGGGTCTGTGTGCGCAAGGCGCCACGGGCTGGAGCCATCAGGCTGGGAAGGATGTGAAATGGTACCGCGTATCCCACGTCGGGACGCTCGTCTACGCCACCGATGATGCGGTAGTCTCGCTGGATCCGGAGAGCGGGCGGGAGCTTTGGCGCAGGGATGACCTGAAGAAAGTGGCGGAGTTCAATGTGGAAGAGGTCAACGGGGCTCCGTTGCTGTTCATCGCGATGAACGAAGGCAAGATCAACCTGAAGACGCGGCTGCTCGCCTTGAACGTGCTTGGTGGGGAGACGGTTTGGGAGTCGGAGGAGTTGAAGGGGCACATGGTGGATGTGTTTCCGGTGTACGAAGAAAACCTGGTCGTGCTGGTCAAGACCCTCTACAGCATGGCGAAGTCGGAGTTGCATCTGACGGCGTTCGACCTGGTCAGCGGACAGAAGCGCTTCGAGACGGAAATCAAAGACAAGGCGGACCTGTACAAATCGGAATCGAGCGGTAAGATGTTCACACGGTTCGACTTGAGCGGGCATGCGCAGCCGGTGGCGGTGGACGGGGTCTTGTACTTGAGCTATGCCGGGATTCATGCACTGGACCTGAAGACAGGCGCGGTGAAGTGGGCACAAAAACTGGACATGACCGAGAAGTCATTCAAGAAGACGAACGCGGCGCCGGTGGTGGTGGATGGGTTGGTGATCACCTCGGCAAAGGGGGTCTTGCGCGCCTACGACCGGGAGACCGGCGCTGAGCGCTGGAAGTCACCGGATTTCGGTGCCGGCGTGGCGGAGTTCCTGGTGGATGATGGAGTTCTTTACGGCCGGATGGGGGGAGCGTTCGAGGACGGGTACAGCGGCGAATGGCAGTTGAAGAAGCCGTTGGGGGTGGTTGCGCTGGAGGTGGCATCGGGGAAGGTTCTGTGGCGCTATGACAAGGCCAAAGACGGATTGACGAACATGGCTCTCATGCCGGATGGGGAGACCGTGCTGGTGGCGGATGCCAAGACGCTGATCGGCCTGAGCAAGGCTGGCGAGGAACTGTTCCGTAAACCGGTGGAGTTCAAGACGAAGGGGCCTGGCGTGGCTGCTTCAGCGCTCAAGGTGGGCCTGGGCGGCTTCCGTGCTCTGAAGAAGGACGCGAGCGCCGGGGATGCTCCGGTCGCGATCGTGACCCTGGAGAATGGGACGGCTGTGGTCCGCGGAAAACAGCATATTCTGGCGTTCGATCCGAAGGCAAAAGATGTGGCGTGGGCAACAGAATACGAAGCGCCGGGTGTAGCCGGCTGGCAGAAGCTGGCAATGGCGGGCATTCAGGGATTTGCGTACACCGTCAACACGGCGAGGGCGGCGAATTCGTACCGCGGGACCTCGGAAAACAGTTGGGCCAACCAGCAGCGGACGAAGAATATCGCGGACTATAACCGGTTTGCGAGCAAACGGTTTTCGGCGACAACGCAGTCAGGGATGTTCGTCTATATTCTGACGACGGTCGGCGAAGGCAAAGGGCGAGGGCCTGGGATTGTGGGGATTAACCTGGCGACCGGGGAGATGGAGCGTTCCATGTACTTCGGCGAGAAGCAACCGGACTATCGGGTGGATGAGCAGACTGGCATAGTCTTCCGGCTCATCAAAGGGAAGGAACTGACGGGGACACCTGTGGTGTAGTCGAGGGCGGCCCCGGGCCGTACAGACAGAGGTAATGGCCGGGTTTGGCACCGGAACTGTGACGAAAAGCCACGATTCTCGCGCCGGACCCGGCCGTTTCTGTCTGGTCGATCGGGGCCGGTGGGGTCAGAGGGCGTAGAGAGTCATTGATCTTGACATTTAAGTATGTTAATGTCGCGGGCGAGAGGGATCCTGCATGGGTTTTGAGCAGTCTGAGCACTCTGGAGGTGCGTGGGGCGGATTGAGAAGTCCGCGGATTCTCGAGGCGATCCTGGATTCAGCAGCGCAGTGTATTCTGGCCGTGGGACGGGATGGCAGGATTCTGGCCGCGAATTCGAAGTCAGAAGCGATGTTTGGATACACGCCTGAGGAACTGCAGGGGAAGCCCGTGGAAGTGCTTGTGCCGGAGAAGGCCGTCAGGAGCCACCAGAGGCACCGGGACGGGTACTTTGAGGCTCCTCGAGTGAGGCCGATGGGGGCTGGGGTGGATCTGGTAGCGAGGCGCAAGGACGGTTCGGAGTTCCCGGTGGAGATCAGCCTGAGTCACGCTCTGGGCGGAGATGAACGGCTGGCGATTGCGTTTGTGTCTGACATCACGCAGCGAAAGACGCTGGAGGTGCAATTGGCGCAGTCGCAGAAACTGGAGGCGATTGGCCGGCTGGCTGGGGGAATCGCACATGATTTCAACAACTTGCTGACGATCATCACGGGGTTTGACCGGTTTCTGCTGGACCGGCTGTCGACGATGGACCCGCTGCGCGGGTATGCCGAGGAGATCATGAAGGCGGCAGAGCGTGCGTCGGCGATGACGAAGCAACTGCTGGCTTTCAGCAGGAGGCAGATTGTTCAGCCGAAGATCGTGGATCTGAACAAGGCCGTGCGGGAGTCGGAGCAGATGATCAGGAGGCTGATGGGGGAGAACATCGATCTGGTCTACCGGCTGTCTGACAATGCGGGCCGGGTTCGAATCGACCCATCGCAACTGGATCAGATAGTGCTGAATCTGCTGATCAACTCGAGGGACGCGCTGCCCCGTGGGGGGAGGGTCACGGTGGAAACGGCGAATGTCCGGCTGGGCGAAGACTACGCGAAAACACACGTTGGCGTGGTCCCCGGCCGGTTTGCGATGTTGGCGGTGACGGACAACGGATTGGGAATGGACCGGTCGGTCCAGGAGCACATTTTTGAGCCGTTTTTCACCACGAAGCCTGCGGACCGGGGATCGGGTCTGGGTTTGGCGACAGTATACGGAATTGTGAAGCAGAACGGCGGGGACATCTGGGTTTACAGCGAGCTAGGGAAAGGGACCACATTCAAGGTGTACCTGCCGAAAATTCAGCGAAAGGGGGACGCCGAAGCCATGGCGGGCGATGTTTCGAACAAGCTGAGGGGGAGTGAAACGGTACTGGTGGTCGAGGATGAGCGGGGTGTACGCGACCTGATCTGTGCGCTGCTCAGCGACAACGGCTACAACGTCCTGGTGGCGGCAAGTCCAATGGAAGCGCTGGAACAAACCAGCCGCGAGCAGGGACATGTGGATCTGCTGCTGACCGATGTGGTTCTCCCGGAGATGAGCGGGCATGAGTTGTCGCAGAAGCTGCGATTGGAGCGTCCGGGGATGAAAGTGGTGTACATGTCTGGCTACACAGAGAACACGATCGTGCACCATGGGGTGCTGGAAGAGGATGTTCAATTTGTAGCGAAGCCGTTCACCTTTGAGGAGCTACTGTCGAAAGTGCGTTCGACGCTCGACGGGTGAGCGGTGTTCAGGGCTTGTGGCCGGTATGGCGGGCGGCTTCGAGGCGGGCCTGAGCGCGGCGCATCTTGTTGAGGGCTTTGACGGTGTCGAGGTCTTCCTTGGCGCTGGTAAGGCTGGATTCGGCGCGTCTGAGGGCTTCCTCGGCGCGTTTAATGTCGATTTCGTCGCCAAATTCGGCGCCTGTGGCGAGGACGCGGACGTAGTCGGGGAGGACTTCAGCCCAGCCTCCGCGGATGGCGATGAACTTGCGCTGGCCACCGTCGGGGATATAGGCGAGTTCGCCTGGCCCGAGTTCGGTCAGCAGCGGGGCGTGCTGGGGGAGGACGCCCAGGGCACCGTTGGCGCCCGGCAGGACCACTTCCGAAACCTGCTCGCGGAGGAGCAGGCGTTCAGGCGTGGCGATTTCGAGGGTGAGGGCGCCGGCCATGGTCAGTTGGCTTTCCGGATCTGTTCGGCGCGTTCCAGCACATCCTCAATGGTGCCTTGCATATAGAAGGCCTGTTCGGGGATGTCGTCATGCTTGCCGTCGCAGATTTCCTTGAAGGCACGGATCGTGTCTTCGAGTTTGACGTACTTGCCCTTGAAGCCGGTGAACTGTTCGGCGACGTGGAAGGGCTGGGAGAGGAAGCGCTGGATCTTGCGAGCGCGTTGGACGCTCTGCTTGTCCTCCTCGGAGAGTTCATCGATGCCGAGGATGGCGATGATGTCCTGCAGGTCTTTGTAGCGCTGGAGGATCGATTTGACGCGCTGCGCGGTATTGTAGTGGTCTTCGCCGACGACGAGCGGGTCGAGGATGCGCGAGGTGGAAGCGAGAGGATCGACGGCGGGGTAGATGCCGAGCGAGGCGATGTCGCGCGATAGGTTGGTGGTGGCGTCGAGGTGGGCGAAGGTGGTGGCGGGGGCGGGATCGGTGTAGTCGTCGGCCGGGACGTAAATGGCCTGGACGGAGGTGATCGATCCGGTGCGGGTAGAGGTAATGCGCTCCTGGAGTTCACCCATTTCGGTGGCGAGGTTGGGCTGGTAGCCGACGGCGGAGGGCATACGGCCGAGCAGGGCGGAGACCTCGGAGCCGGCCTGAGTGAAGCGGAAAATGTTGTCGATGAACAGGAGGACGTCCTGATTTTCCTGGTCGCGGAAGTACTCGGCGACGGTGAGGCCGGTGAGACCGACGCGGAGCCGGGCTCCGGGCGGCTCGGTCATCTGGCCGTAGATGAGTGCGACCTTGGATTTCGTCCAGTCGGTGGGATCAAGAACCCCGGACTCCTGCATTTCGAGCCAGAGGTCGTTGCCTTCGCGGGTGCGTTCACCGACGCCGGCGAACACGGAAACGCCACCGTGTTTCATGGCGATATTGTTGATCAACTCCATGATGACGACGGTCTTGCCGACACCGGCCCCGCCGAACAGGCCGATCTTGCCGCCACGCAGGTAGGGTTCGAGAAGATCGATGACCTTGATGCCCGTCTCGAACATCTGGAGGGTGGTGGACTGTTCCTCGAAAGCGGGAGCGGTGCGATGGATGGGCAGGCGCATCTCGGTGGCAACGGGGCCCTGCTTGTCAACGGGCTCTCCGAGGACGTTGAGGATGCGGCCGAGGGTCTGCTTGCCGACGGGAATGGAGACGGGTGCGCCGGTGGAGATGGCCTTCATGCCGCGGACGAGGCCGTCGGTGGGCTGCAAGGCGATGCAGCGGACGCGGCCTTCGCCCGTATGCTGGGCGACCTCGACGGTGATGTTGATGGGCTCAGGGACGTCGAATCCCTCACTCGTGATCCGGATGGCGGTGTGGATGACCGGGATCTGTTCAGGGGCGAACTGGATGTCGACGGCGGGTCCGGCGACCTGGATCACCTTCCCGAGCACTTCAGTGGCAGTGGCGTTGGACATGATATTTCCTTACTCGAGGGCGGCGGCGCCGCTGACGACCTCGATGATCTCCTTGGTGATACTGGCCTGGCGGACGCGGTTCATGTAGAGCGTCAGCTTGTCAATAACTTCGTTGGCGTTGGACGTGGCGGCGTCCATGGCCGTCATGCGGGCTGCATGCTCGGCGGCGGCTGATTCCAGAAAGGCCTGGTAGACCTGGATCTCGACAGAGCGCGGCAGGAGTACGTTGAGCAAGTCCGCGGGGGGCTGTTCGTAGATGTAGTCGCGGGCCGGAGGCGCTGCGGCGTCGCCTGTGGGAATCACGGAAATGGGCAGCAGCTTCTGGACGACGACCCTCTGCGACAGAACGCTCTTGAACTCATTAAAAATCAGGTAAACGGCATCGACCTCGCCGGACGTGTAGCGCTGAATCAGGGTTTGGCCCAAGGCATGGGCGATGTCCCAAGTTGGATTCTCGCTAGTTCCGGTGAGTTCACCGGAGACTTCGATGTCGCGGCGGCGGAAGAAGTCGCGGCCTTTCTTCCCATAGAGTTCGGTCTGGACCAAGCCGGGGTGGTCATCGAGGAAGGCCTGGGCTGCCTTGATGAGATTCGTGTTGAAACCACCGGCGAAGCCGCGATCGGCGGTCAAGAGGACAAGCTGGATCCGCTTCTCCTCCCGGGTGGCAAACAGGGGATTGGCTGCGGCGTCCTCGGAGGCGCCGGCCGCGGCGGAGACGCTGGCGAGCATCTCGCCGAACAGGCGGGCATAGGGGCGGGCATTGAGAACGCGGTCCTGGGCCTTGCGCAGCCGTGCCGCAGCCACCATTTTCATGGCCTTGGTAATCTGCTGCGTGTTCTTGACCGACTTGATGCGCCGGCGGATGTCAATAAGGCTCGGCATAGATGGCGGCCCCGCTTACTTCGAGAGCTTGTGCTCGGCGATGAACTGCTGTTTGAAGTCCTTCAGCATCGCCTCGATCTCGGCCTTGAGCGCGTCGTCGATGGCCTTCTTCTCCCGAATGGTGGAGAGGATCTCGGGGTGGCCGTTCTCCACATGGCGATAGAGTTCAGCTTCGAACTGGAGACAGCGCTCGACGGGAATATCGTCGAGGAAGGAGTTAGTGCCGGCGTAAAGAATGAGTACCTGCTTTTCGACGGGGAGAGGCTTGTACTGGGGTTGTTTCAGGATCTCGGTGAGGCGCCGGCCACGATTGAGCTGAGCCTGGGAAGCCTTGTCGAGATCGGAGCCGAACTGGGCGAAGGCGGCGAGCGCGCGATACTGGGCGAGGTCCAGACGAAGCGAACCGGCAACCTGCTTCATGGCCTTGATCTGGGCGTTACCACCGACGCGAGAGACCGAGAGACCGACGTCCACGGCGGGGCGGACGTTCGAGTTAAACATGTCGGCTTGCAGATAGATCTGGCCGTCGGTGATCGAGATGACGTTCGTGGGGATGTAGGCGGAGACGTCGCCAGCCTGAGTTTCGATAAACGGCAAGGCGGTGAGCGACCCGGCGCCCTTTTCGTCGCTCATCTTGGCGGCGCGCTCAAGCAGGCGGGAGTGGAGATAAAAAACGTCGCCCGGGAAGGCTTCGCGGCCGGGGGGGCGGCGAAGAAGGAGCGAAATCTCGCGGTAACTGGCAGCGTGCTTGGAGAGGTCGTCGTAGATGCAGAGCGCGTGACCACCCTTGTCGCGGAAGTACTCGCCCATGGCACAGCCCGAGTAGGGGGCGATGTACTGCATGGGGGCGGGATCCGAGGCCGTGGCAGCGATGACAATGGTATATTCCATCGCGCCGAAGGTCTCGAGGGTCTTGACGACCTGGGCGACGGTGGAGCGTTTCTGCCCGATTGCGACATAGACACAAATCACGCCCTGACCCTTCTGGTTGATGATGGTGTCGAGGGCGATGGCGGTCTTGCCGGTCTGGCGGTCGCCGATGATCAACTCACGCTGGCCGCGGCCAATGGGAATCATGGCGTCGATGGCCTTGATACCGGTCTGGAGCGGTTCCTTCACGGGTTTACGGTCAATCACGCCGGGGGCAATCCGCTCGATAGGGCTAAACTCGGTGGTATCAATGGGCCCCTTGCCATCGATGGGGCGACCGAGGGCATCGACGACCCGGCCGACCATGGCCTCGCCAACCGGGACCGACATAATGCGGCCGGTCCGGCGAACTTCGTCGCCTTCCTTGATTTCCGTGTACTCGCCCAGCATGACGGCGCCGACCTCGTCTTCATCGAGGTTCAGTGCGATGCCGGAGACGTTGTGGGGGAACTCGATCAGTTCGCCGGCCATCACCTTGTCGAGGCCGTGGAGGCGGGCGATACCGTCGCCGACGGTGACAACGTAGCCGGTCTCGGCGACCTGCAGCGTCTGCTCGTAGTTTTCGATCTCTTCGCGCAGGACCCGCGCGATTTCATCAGCCCGGATTTGAGCCATCGTAAACTCTTGCCTTTATCCTTCCAGAGTATGCCGGAGCGCCCGGTTTCAAACGGTGCCGGCGAGGCGGCGGCGGAGACCATCCAACTGGCCCTGCACGCTGCCGTCGTAGACAGTGGACCCGATCTTCACGGAGAGGCCGCCGACAAGCGACGGATCGACCGTGTAATCACACAAAACCTGTTTCCCGGTGACGCGGGCGAGCGCTGTGGCCAGTTCAGTCTTCTGGGCCTCATCAAGACCGCGCGCGGCGGCGACCTGAGCGCGAACAACCCCGTTGCGCTCGTCGAGTTGGGCTCGAAAAGCGGCGGTAATCAGCGCGAAAAGCGAGACGCGGCGGCGCGTGGCAATCACGTCAAGAAAATTCAGAATGAGGTTGTCGAGGCCGAGCAACCCGCCGACACGGCGGAGAGCACGGCGTTTGTCATCGCGGGACACCGCGGGGGACAACATGACGCTTTTCAGCTCCGGAGCGCCGGCAAGCACTTCAGAAAAGGACTCCAACTGGCCGAGTGCAGCTTCGGGGGCGAGAAGCGCGCCTGGGCGGGCGACCACTTCCATGAGCGCCTTGGCGTACTGGTTGGCGACGGCAAGTGACATGACCGGCTAATTCCTTTCCGCCGCGGTGGCATTGAGGCCGGAAGTGAAACCGTGAACCAGGCGGCCCTGGGCTGCGCCATCCAGCGAGGCCTCGATCCGCTTCCGGGCGAGATCGATGGCGAGTGTTGCCGAGTAAGCCTTCAGGTCCTGCCGGGCAAACTTGACGGCAGATTCGATCTCCTGGAGTGTGTTCTGCTCGATTTTGGCCAGTTGAGCGGCGGTTTCCCTTTCGACGCGCGCGGTCTCGGCCTGGAGTTCGGCCGCGGCTTTCTCCCGCAGCGCCGCGACCTCGGAATCGAGGCCGGCGAGACGGGCCTCAATCGCCCGAGCCTGCGCGGCAGCCTGTTCCGCGCGGCGTTGCGCCTGGTTGAGTCCGTCGGCGATCTCTCGTTGCTGGCCGCGCAGAGCGGGATTGAGCACCTTGACAAACAGGTAGCCGATCCCGGCGGCCAGGATGGCGAAATTGAAGATCTTCTTGTAGAGGAAGGGGTCGCCGTGGCCGCCGCCGTGGTCGCCAGCGGCGAGCAGGGGGAGGGCCGCGGTCAGCAGGAATGCCAGCAGAAAACGGGGAGACATGGGCTAATTGACCTTCCCGGACAGGATGGAGTCAGAAATCCTGACGGCGAGTTGCTCGGCGTCGGCGGCCAGGGAGGCGCGGGCGTTGGCGGACTCCTCTGAGATGGCGGCACGCGCCTCGGCCACCCGGGCGGCGGACGTCGACCGGGCTTCCGCGAGGGCGGCGGCCTGTTGATCCGCAAGCTGTTTCCGTGCGGCCTCGTTGTCCTGATAAATCAGAGCGCGCGCCTCAGCCAACCGCCTTTCGTAATCCTGCAGCTTCACTTCGGCGGCCCGGACGGCCTCCTCGGAGCCGGCAACCGAGCCTTCGGTGCGGCGTCGCCGTTCCTCCAACACCCGTTCCATGGGGAGGAAGAGGACCTTCTTCAGATAGAAATGGAGGAGGAGAACGAGGAAGAATGCCGGGAGAGCCAGAACAAGGATCTCCCGCAGGCTGGTGAATATCTGTTCCATTTGGGTGCTGCTTCAGCCGGTACCGGCCGGCGCGATGGGCCTCCAGGGAGCGGGCGATGACACCCCGAGCCCAAAATACATACGCTACCATACCACTCTGAAACGGTCAAATACCTCCAGATCCGAAATCGGGGGATGGGCGGGCAGCAGAAAAGAGATTGCAGCCAGTTGACAGCCGAGAGGAGCGTCCTGTATGCTGGGAAGGTTTGAGGAGTGTGCTCTTCTGCTCTTGGCTACCCTTCCTGCCGCTGACCTGTGTTACATAGGGACGCGCGCCACACCGGTTTGACGGTGGAGGTGGTGGGAAGCCGGCTGGGGGCCCGCCCCGAGGTCCCAGCGGACATAAGCGCCGTGAGGGGTATGGGCGAGTCCGAAGGACCCTCGTTGGATAAGCCGTTCGCCGGGCGACTGGCGGATGCGCTTCAAACCCTGGGTGAAAGCCCATCCAAGGCCGATAGCGGCCGCGACTCTTACGTCGTCCGGTTTGGCAGGAATTGGTAGAAATAGCGCCTCTGGGCGGCAGTCTGAAGCCCAAGGGTGCGATTTTGCGTGATCGGGTTTTGGATGCCCGCTAGAAGAAGCTGAACGAGGTTCGTGCGTGCCTACTTTTAACCAACTTGTTCGTAAGGGACGGAAGCCGACGATTTGGAAGACCAACTCGCCGGCGTTGCAGTCGTGCCCCCAACGGCGCGGCGTCTGTACCCGCGTGTATACGACAACTCCGAAGAAGCCGAACTCGGCGCTCCGGAAGGTGGCGCGTGTGCGTCTGACGAACGGAATTGAAGTGACGACCTATATTCCCGGCGTGGGCCACAATCTGCAGGAGCACTCGATTGTGCTGATCCGCGGAGGCCGTGTGAAGGATTTGCCGGGTGTTCGCTATCACATCGTGCGCGGCACGCTGGACACGGCGGGCGTCAGCGGGCGGATGCAGAGCCGTTCGAAATACGGCGCGAAGAGGCCCAAGGCGGGTCAGGCCGCGGCCACGAAGAAGAAGTAGTCAGGGAGAGATCACGGTATATGCCTCGCAGACGCCGCCCCGAAGCGAAAGAGATTCAGCCGGACGCCGTTTACAATTCGACGCTGGCGGAGAAGTTCATCAACTCAATGATGTGGGATGGGAAGAAGACCATCTCCCAGAAGATTTTCTACACGTCCATGGATCTGATTCAGGAGCGGAGCGGGGATGATCCGCTGAAGCTCTTCAAGAAGGCCGTGGAAAATTGCAAGCCGATGCTCGAGGTCAAGACGCGCCGCGTTGGCGGTGCGAACTACCAGGTGCCGATCGAGGTGCCGCAGAACCGCCGGACCGCCCTCGCGATCCGCTGGATACTGAACGGCGCAAGAGCGCGGGCCGACAAGAGCATGGCCGAAAAACTGGCTGGCGAACTGATGGATGCTGCGAACCAACGCGGTGCAGCGATCAAGAAGAAGGACGACGTTCATCGTATGGCGGAAGCCAATAAGGCGTTCGCCCACTACCGCTGGTAGGGCCTGGATTACCCAAAGACGACCCATCCTCCGGAAAAACACTTTATGCCACGCACTATTGCACTCGAGAAGATGAGAAACATCGGCATCATGGCCCACATCGATGCCGGTAAGACCACCACGACCGAGCGCATCCTCTACTACACCGGCCGGAATTACAAGATCGGCGAAGTGCATGAGGGGACCGCCACCATGGATTACATGGTGCAGGAGCAAGAGCGCGGCATCACGATCACGTCAGCGGCGACGACTTGCTCGTGGAACGATTATCAGATCAATATCATTGACACCCCCGGCCACGTGGATTTCACGGCCGAGGTGGAACGCAGCCTCCGCGTACTTGACGGGGCGGTGGCGGTGTTCGATGCTGTTGCCGGTGTGCAGCCACAGTCGGAGACGGTGTGGCGGCAGGCAGACAAGTATTCGGTTCCGCGTGTCTGTTTCATCAACAAGATGGACCGGATTGGGGCGGACTTTTTCCACGCTGTAGATACGATCGTCGAAAAACTGCAGGCGCGGCCCGTCCCGGTGCAGATTCCGATTGGGGCTGAAGATCAGTTCAAGGGTGTCGTGGATCTGATCAAGATGAAGGCCCGCATCTGGAAGGAAGAGACCCTGGGCGCGGCATATGAGGACGTCGACGTCCCCGCCGAACTTCTGGATCAGGCCAAAGAATATCGCGAAAAGATGGTGGAAGCGGCGGCCGAGTGCGACGACCATCTGATGGACAAGTATCTGGGCGGCGAAGAGTTGACTGAGGAAGAGATCGTCCTGGGTCTGCGCAAGGGCACGCTGGACTTGAAGATGTTCCCGGTCTTGCTCGGATCCTCCTTCAAGAACAAGGGCGTTCAGAACATGCTGGACGCGGTGGTGTCTCTTCTGCCATCTCCGGTGGATGTGCCAGCAGTGAAGGGCGTCGCGATTGACAACCCCGAAGTCGAGATTGAGCGGAAGTCCGAGGACTCCGAGCCGTTCTCCGCGTTGGTCTTCAAAATCATCACGGACCCATTCGTGGGCCAGTTGGCTTTCGTGCGCGTGTACTCTGGCAAGCTCAATGCGGGCGAGTCGGTGCTGAATGTGGCGAAAGGCCGCAAAGAGCGCATTGGCCGCCTGGTGAAGATGCACGCCAACAAGCGTGAGGAGATCAATGAAGTCCTGGCTGGCGACATCTGTGCTTGCGTAGGTTTGAAGACGGTCTCGACTGGCGACACGATCTGCGCCGAGGACAACCCGGTGCTCCTCGAAACGATCACCTTCCCCGAGCCCGTGATCCAGCTCGCGATCGAGCCCAAGACGAAGGCCGACCAGGAGAAGCTTGGGATGGCGATCGCCAAGCTGGTTCAGGAAGATCCGACGCTGCGGGTTTCGACGGACGCCGACACCGGGCAGACCATTATCGCCGGCATGGGCGAACTCCACCTGGAGATCGTGGTCGACCGGCTGCAGCGCGAGTTCAACGTGGGAGCGAATGTTGGAAAGCCGCAGGTGGCTTACCGCGAGACGATTCGGACCAAGTCCGATGCCGAAGGCCGGTTTGTGCGCCAGACAGGTGGCCGCGGCCAGTTCGGACACGTCAAGATCAAGCTGGAGCCCCTGCCGGGTGGTGGCTATGAGTTTGAGAACGCCATCGTGGGAGGGGCGGTGCCGAAGGAGTTCGTTGGCCCGGCCGAGAAGGGGATCATTGAGGCTCTGGAGGGGGGTGTCCTGGCAGGCTTCCCGATGTCGGACGTCAAGGTGACGATTTACGACGGCAGCTACCACGAAGTGGACTCTTCAGAAATGGCCTTCAAGATCGCCGGCTCGATGGCGTTGAAGGAAGCGGCACGCAAGGCGAAGCCGGTGCTGCTGGAGCCGGTCATGAAGGTGGAAGTGGTCGTGCCGGACGAGTATATGGGGTCGGTCAATGGCGACCTGATCAGCCGCCGCGGGCGGTTGGAAGGCGTCGAAATGAAAGGCGGCACCCAGATCATCAATGCGATGGTCCCGCTGTCAGAGATGTTCGGATACGCCACCGAATTGCGTTCGCGCACTCAGGGGCGCGGCAGTTTCACGATGCACTTCGGGAGGTACGAAGAGGCACCGGCCTCGGTATCCGAAGAAGTGATCAGCCGGATGCAGGGCAAAGTAGCCAAGTAAGTCCGGCGGAGTTTGTAGAGAAGGAACCGTAAAAGAATCGCGTTCGTGTAGGAGAGACCCATGGCGAAAGAGAAATTTGATCGCAGCAAACCGCACGTGAACATCGGCACGATC